>Ga0079218_10000474_pt1 | contig 11993 bp, 10 predicted proteins | sample NCCompost_FD_77181 | JGI IMG/M metagenome (GOLD analysis project Ga0079218, IMG submission 77181) | Agricultural soil microbial communities from Utah to study Nitrogen management - NC Compost | ecosystem: Environmental > Terrestrial > Soil > Agricultural land | place: USA: Utah | collected... | reverse complement strand
TCATACGAAACCAGGTTCCCGCCTGTGTTTTGAATGGAATCTGCGACAGTACGTAGCAGCACACGATTGTAAAAAATACCTGTCCCCAAACGGACCACTCCTTTTCCATCTTTGAACGGAGACCAGGCCACACCGATTCGCGGGCCAAAATTGTCATTGTCCGAAACGGCAGTCTCACGCTCATACCGCAGTCCGACGCTCAGTGTGAGGGACGGTCTAAGGCGCATTTCGTCATTGAAGAAAACGCCCCAATAGGTGTTCTCTACATCCGACACCGTACCGAAATTCTGTCTATACCTTGATATTTCGTTATTCTGAAAATTAAGAACCCCGCTGAAGTTAAACGTCCCCGTGGCATCCCCGAGGCCGATGGCCCGCGAGCGAATTTTTTGAACGTCAAATCCCGTTTTGAACGCGTGCATACCTTGCAGCCACGTTAACGCGTCCTGGAGTTGGTATCGTTTTTCATTTCGGTTCTGCGGAAAACCCGTCGAATCTCCAAAAATTGCGGCCGTGGAGTTTCCGGCGATCAATGTTTGGTTCCCTTCGCCCGGAATCGGGTTCGTGTATCCGACAAGTACAACCGGTCCGAACGGGTCGGTGGTCTGGAAACTGGGCTCGTAGATGGAATATTGCCCACGAAGTTGATTAACTACCGATGCGTTGAACACGTGATTGTCCGTAAAGTTGTAAGCTTCCGTCTTTGCATTCCGGATCTGAAGCGCTTCGTCCAGGCGCTGAGTATTGGCAAAGGTGGTTCGCTGGTTGTGACGTCTTCCCAACTGAAACCCGAGCGTAAGCGTGTTGTTTTCGTTAAAGTTGTGATCCACCCTCGCCGTGAAACTATGATTTAGGTTCGGCGTAGATACGAGCTGTTGAAAGGGTAAGATCGGCGTCGCCGGAGTACTCATCGTATCGCTACAAGTCGCTACCGGACAAGGTGCATTCGAACCGGGCAATGGAAACCGCGGATTGGATCCCACTGGCACGAATGTATCAATAAACGTGCTGTCCTGAAGGTTTAGGTATTCGTAGGCGACCGAGAAGAAAGTCTTCTTTCGGCCATCGTAGAATGGGCCGGGTTCGCCGAAGGGGAGTATCACCGGGCCGCTAAATGTAAATCCAGGATTGTATTCGGTCAGCGGAGTTCGAGCAATGTTACGGCTGTTGTTGTACCAGGTGTTTGCATTGAGGTTGTCGTCGCGAAAGAACATGAACAATCGTCCGCGAAAAGTGTTTCCGCCTGCCCGGGTGCGCAGGTTCACCCGTCCGCCCGAAGCACGGCCGTATTCCGCAGAAAACTGATTCGATATCACCTGGACCTCATCGATGGATTCAAGCGAGGGCTGAAACCTGTCCCGAGAAGATCGGTCGTCATTGTTATCCAGACCGTCGATAGTGATGTTATTCGAATACGCTACACCGCCTGAAAGTGAAAAGTTGCCCTGCTCGAGAGGAGCCGTTGCCGGATTTTGAAATCGGTCTTCGGCCAAACCGCTCGTCGAAAGCTGCTCTTCGGAAGTTCCGCCAAGCGTGAGAACCAGGTCGAGCGGGTTCCGTGTGTTGATAGGTATCTCCTCGATCTCACGCTGAGTGACCGTGCCCCCGACTATAGTACGAGTGATATCGACGACCGGGGCATCTGCTTCCGAAACGGTCACCGTCGCTTCAGCCTGCACGTCGGCCGGTGCGAGGCTGAAATCGAGTTGAAGGTTCTGGCCGGAGACGGCGGTGAGGCCTATACGCTCTTTTGCACCAAAACCTTTCGAAGATGCCTTGATCTTGTATGTGCCGGGCTTAAGCTCGATGAAACGATAGCGTCCCTCTTCGTTTGATGTAACCGTACGTTCTGTTCCCGAAGCGACCTCCGTTGCCCTTACGGTTGCACCGACGATCGAGAGGCCATTCGTATCAGCAATCCGGCCGCTAATAGTAACGTCGTCAAGATCCTGGGAATTAACCGTAAATGCAACGGCAATAATGAACAGAGAAAGAGTGGAAAACGCAAATCTTCCAAACGAAAAAATCATTTTCGAAGCTCCTAAAGTTGATCTTTATAAGGATGTGGAACGGCGGTATTGTGAATTAAGAGAAGAAATTTGTAAAGTGGGCCCGGGATGAGCAACTCGTCCTATTCGTCGTCTACTACGATCTGTTGAAATTGCGTGCGTCGAACCCGGGAGACGGGGACGAGAGCATCGGAGGGTTCCGAGCCTTCACCACGGCCGATCTCGCTTGCGTGGTTTTTTATATAATCGAAAAAGCGTTCGAATTCACGCTGCATCGCGTCCATCTTTTCACGCATGTTCAGGATGATCTCAACACCGGCGAGGTTCACGCCGAGGTCACGGGTCAGAGACAGGATTATCTCCAGACGCTCCAGATCGCTGTCTTCATAAAGACGCGTGTTGCCCACCGACCGAGAAGGCTTCAACAAGCCCTCGCGCTCATAAAGCCTCAGCGTTTGCGGGTGAATGTCGTAAAGCTCAGCAACCGCACTGATGGTGTAGGTTTTGACTCGCTTCTTCATTCCAATCCCATTGCCCTGCGCGGATTTTCCGCGTTTAGCTTCTCAAATTGCCGGAGCAGTTCTTTGGTTTCCTCTGAAATTACGCGGGGCAACGTGATCTTTACCTCGACAAACTGGTCGCCGCGAAGTTTAGGATTTCTCAACGACGGGAATCCGCGTTCGCGTAAACGAAACTTCTGTCCGCTTTCAGTTCCCAGCGGGATCTTCAATTGCGCCTTGCCTTCCACGGTCGGTACTTCGATCTTTGCTCCCAGTGCCGCCTCAGGCACACTTATCGGCACCGTCACATAGACGTTATCGCCTTTTCGAGTTAAGAAAAGATGGTTGCCGATGTTCGTCAGAATATAAAGGTCGCCCGGCTCTGCACCCAGCCGCCCCCCATGTCCTTTTTTAGGGATTCGAACCCGCGATCCTGTATCGACACCTGCAGGGATCCGGATCTTCACCTGCTCAGTCTTCGGGGTAACGCCTTTTCCATTGCAAAGCGAGCAAGGTGTACGCCGTCGTCCGGTCCCGCCGCAGTCCGCACAGTCTTGAGAGAATTGAAGCCGCCCTCCAGTCTTCAGCACCTGGCCGGTGCCCTTACACGTCGTGCACTGCACGACAGGGCCCCCCGTATCGCCCGCGCCCTGGCATCGTGAGCATTGTTCACTGCGGTTGACGGTGATGTTCGTCGTCAGACCGCTGAATGCCTCTTCAAAACTCATTGCAAGGGGTATCTCTATATCACGGCCCTTTTTGGGCATCGCACGCGGAGGCTCCGGAGCTGGCCTTGCACCTGTACCGCTGCCGCCAAAGAGATCGGAGAAGATATCGCGGAAACTGGAACCTCCCGGCGCTCCGGCCGATGTCGTGTCCCACTGAAATCCCGAAAAATCGAATCCGCCCTGGCCCGCCCCGGCGCCGGCTCCCGAAGCGAACGGCGAATCCGGATCCAGGTTGTCGTTGTAGTGTCCGAATCGGTCGAAGACCTTGCGTTTCTTTTCATCGGAAAGTACATCGTAGGCTTCCTGAACTTCCTTGAATTTCTCTTCGGAGGACTTGTCGTTCGGGTTTACGTCCGGATGGAATTTGCGTGCCAAACGCCGGTACGATTTCTTTATCTCGTCCGCCTTAGCATCCTTCTTTACACCCAGAACCTGGTAATAGTCTTTCTTTGCCATCGTGAGTACGGCACAAGTCTAGAAGACGAAAGGCGAGAGGCAAACTCGAATTTAGCTTGTCTCTCGCCCCTCCTCATTGCCTGGCCTTTACTTCTTTTCGTCTTCGACATCGACGTATTCCGCGTCGATCACATTGTCATCAGATGAAGATCCCCCTCCGTCACCTTCTGCACCGGCCGAGGCCGACGATGCTTGTTCTTCGGTCGGACCGCCTTCAGCAGAAGCCGCTCCAGCCTGGCTGTAAAGGACTTCAGCCAGCTTGTGCGATGCAGTCTGCAGTTTTTCGAATGCGTTGTTCATTACGTCGACATCTTCACCGGCAAGGGCGGTTTTCGAGTCTGCGATCGCCGACTCGATGTCGCCACTCGCGGCCGAGTCGAGCTTTTCCTTGTTCTCGCTAAACGATTTTTCGACGCTGTAAACCAAGCCGTCAAGCCGATTGCGGGCTTCAATGGTTGCTTTCTTCTTCTCGTCCTCTCCGGCGTGAGCCTCGGCATCCTTCATCATCTTATCGATCTCTTCTTTTGACAGCCCAGATGACGCCGTGATCGTTATCTTCTGCTCACGGCCAGTGCCAACGTCCTTGGCGGAAACATTCACGATACCGTTCGCATCAATATCAAACGTCACTTCGATCTGCGGTACGCCCCGCGGTGCGGGCGGAATGCCGACAAGGTGGAACTTTCCAAGCGTCTTATTGTCAGAAGCCATCGGACGTTCGCCCTGAAGCACATGCACCTCGACCGACGTTTGGTTATCCGATGCCGTTGAAAAGATCTCCGATTTACGTGTCGGTATTGTCGTGTTCTTCTGGATCATTGGCGTTGCAACACCACCGAGCGTTTCAATACCGAGTGACAGAGGCGTGACGTCGAGAAGTAGTATGTCGGTCTTTTCGCCGCCGAGTACTCCTGCCTGAACCGCCGCCCCCAAAGCCACAACTTCATCAGGGTTCACCGATTTATTTGCTTCCTTTCCGAAGAACCCTTTAACCATTTCCTGGACCTTCGGGATACGCGTCGATCCGCCGACAAGAACGATCTCTTCAATATCTTTTGCTGAAATTCCGGCGTCCTTGATCGCCTGTTCAACCGGCGGCATGAGCTTTTTCAGGATAGGTTCCGCGAGCTGCTCAAACTTAGCCCTGGTGAGCTTCGTAACGAGATGTTTAGGTCCCGACGCATCCGCCGTGATGAACGGCAGGTTGATTTCAGTTTCCATCGCCGATGACAGCTCGACCTTCGCTTTTTCTGCGGCTTCCTTCAAACGCTGAAGAGCCATCTTGTCGTTGTGGAGGTCAATTCCCTGGTCCTTCTTGAACTCGTCGATGATCCACTGGATCAGTTCCTCGTCAATGTCGTCACCCCCAAGGTGGGTGTCACCATTGGTAGATTTAACTTCAACGACCCCTTCGCCGACCTCGAGAATAGAGATATCGAACGTACCGCCGCCGAAATCGAACACGGCAATGGTCTCATCCTTTTTCTTGTCCAGTCCGTATGCCAGTGCTGCGGCAGTCGGCTCATTGACGATACGCTGAACGTCGAGGCCCGCGATCTTGCCCGCGTCCTTCGTCGCCTGGCGCTGTGCGTCGTTGAAATACGCCGGCACAGTTATAACGGCTTTTTCAACCTTTGCACCCAGGTAGTCCTCTGCTGACTGCTTCAATTTTTGAAGCACCATTGCAGCGATCTCGGGAGGGCTATATTGTTTCCCGTCAGCTGTGATGCGCACGTCGCCGTTAGGCGCTTTTTCGACCTTGTAGGGTACCTGCTTGATCTCATCCTGAACTTCGTCGAACTTACGGCCCATAAAGCGCTTGATCGAGAAGAGCGTGTTTTCAGGGTTGGTTACGGCCTGTCGCTTGGCCACCTGACCAACCAACCGGTTGCCATCTTTTGCAAAGGCAACGACAGAGGGCGTCGTTCGTCCGCCTTCGGAATTCGTAATGACGACCGGTTCGCCGCCTTCCATTACCGCTACAACCGAATTGGTCGTTCCAAGATCGATACCTATGATTTTGCTCATCCTTTTTCTCCGTTCGTATTATTGCGGCTCACAAAAAAGCAATCTCTGCCAATATGAGCATTTCAGAATGATAATAGTTGAGTGTCCTATTGTCAAGTCTATTTCGTCAGGCGGTCCGGTAGGTGCCAAAAAAGGCCTTGCTCAGGCAAGGCCCTTTAAACACCCTTATTGCAGTGTTTACAAGCCGTGTCTGGTGACGGCCTCTTGGAAGCCTTTTGTTGCCGCTGGAATGGACGCAATGGGCACTTTGTTAGCGCCGGTCAGGATCTCCTTAGCGGTCAACGAATACAACGCCCGGTTGGCGTCGTTGTCCGGGCTTATCACAGCACCTGACAACGAAACACCGGCGAACAGACCTTTGCTTCGTGAATAAGACAAGATGGCAGCTTTTAGCTGGGCATCAGTTGATGCTTTTGCTGTGCGGCCAACTGGTCCGGCTGCGACCGACGCCTCGCCGCCTATCTCAAACTTATCCTGTAGAAGGCTTTGCAAACTGTCTTCCGTCATGAACAGCATAACGTAATCAGTAGAAGACGCCCCTATCTGAGCGCCGAAACTGCCGCCGCCCATATTGAACATTGCTGGGGCGCTCCAGCTATTGCCGAGGCGACGTGTTATCAATCCTTTTCCTCCGCTACCTCCCACAAGGAATGCAGCCTTGATAACGTCCGGAAACACGGCAACGGCGTGCGCCCTTTTTATCAGTGCTTCCGGTATCGCATCGGCCGGAATGGCCATTACCTCGTTTAATGCTTTTGTAGCCTTGTCTGCTGTTTTTGCTGCATCCCTGATCTCCTTATTCTGGGCATATGATCCCGAAGCGAGGATCAGCAAGATGGACACCGCAAAAACACTCCTGAACTTCAACATATCCTACCTCCTTCGTATGTCACGCTCTACGATGTTCTGATTTTGCATCGATGGTGCTCTGAATACTGTTCGTTAGCGTACTTCGCGGAAGTATCTACGTCTCGGATAACGCGTTTCGGATTCGCTCCTGCTGCCGCAATGGCATTTCATTAGGAAGCTCGTCGGCGCCGAACCATCCAAGCTCGGTGATTTCATGGCTGCGAACTTCTGGCTCTCCAACGGGACGCGCAGTAAAGAGGATCTCCAAATGCGTCCCGTTGCCGCTTGTATGAATATTCGAAAGCTTCAGGTCCGTGAGTTCAATGCCGGTCTCTTCAAGGATCTCGCGACGGATGGCGTCTTGAGCCTGCTCACCTTTGCCCAGAAAGCCTCCCGGATATCCCCAACCGGAAGCGGGACGCAGGACATGATCCAGGAGCAGCACCTTTCCTTCCTCGTTAGTGATCACGGCGGCGACAGAAACTGTAAACGAGGTTTGAGTTGACCGCACAAGCCTCGCCCGCATACGCGGGGATAGAAGTTTCCAGATCCGACTGAGAGCTTTTTTCAGCATTTCGTAATGCAGCTATGCCAACACATCATAGCTTTCTTTACTGTTGAATGAGAGGAGCGGTGTTATTGCGGATCTTCAGTATCTAATATGATAGACGGAAATGATACTTGGTTCGGAAGTGGAGCTTCGCGTCGGCGACATTGTGACATGGGCCATCGTCTCAGGTATTCACCGATCGCGAAACGGTATCTATCACAAAAATGGAAGGCTGATCTCACTTCTCACCGACTTCGGTAAGATCAATCCATGTTACCCCGACTTTCACGGCGGGACGCAGGATGTTATCCACTACACGGGATCGGGCCGCCGCGGGAACCAAAAACTGGATGCTCCCAATAGAGCTTTGCGTAACGCCATTCCGACCGGCCACGCGGTTCCACTTTTTAACAAAGTGAGTGTGAACCGCTGGGAGTATCTGGGACGCTGGACCGTAGTGTCAGCTGAATATGTATTCGATGAAAGCCGGGAACGGATGGTATGGCGATTCGAGCTTCGAAAGTGTCCGATTTGTGATTGTTAAATTCTGCGAATTGATACAAAATACTCGCATTCAATATCAAGATCTGGAGACCGATTCAAAATGAAAGGATTACGTTACATCTACGCAGTTTCGCTCGTGGTTTTTTTGTCGATACTCACCGCGGCCCAGGCTTCCTGGACACCAGAGACGCAGGTGAAGACCCGCGCAGTTGGTACCCCGCGGATTTCTCCGGACAAGACGCGCGTTGTATACACGATCAACGAAGCGGTGATGGCCGCTGACAAAAGTGAATTTGTCACGCAGATCTGGATGGCCTCGACCGACGGAAAGCAGAATTTTCAGATCACTTTCGGAGAGAAATCGTCAACAAATCCCAAATGGTCGCCGGACGGTTCGATGATCGCGTTCACATCGAACCGAAAAGATAACCGGAACCAGATCTATGTATTGCGGGTCGCTGGCGGTGAGGCCGAGCAAATTACGGACGGCAAGGGGGCTGCGGGCAATTTTGACTGGGCCCCTGACAGCAGGTCGATCGCTTACGCGTTGACAGATCCAAAGTCGGACGACGAAGAAAAGAATGATAAGGGACGGAACGATTTTCGTTGGATCGATGAAAATCCGAAATACGCGCGACTGTATGTGGTTCCGATCGAAAAAGACGCCGCGGGAAAACGGCCGCCTCGAAAACTAACTGCCGATGATCGGCATGTTAGCGGATTCGATTGGTCGCCCGATGGCAAAAAGATCGTCTATAGCCACGTGAAGACGAGCATCGCGAACGACTGGCCGACTTCTGATGTCGCCATGGTTGATGTTGCGACGGCCAGGTCGACTCCGTTTGCCGCAACACAGACGTCGGAGAGTTCGCCGACGTTTTCACCCGACGGTAAATCGATCGCGCTGGTTGTCAGCGAAACTCCCGTCCGTTGGGCGCGTAGCGAGCGCATTCATGTTTTCCCCGCGAACGGCGGGCCGGCAAAGATAATGCCGCTTTCCCATGACGGCCAACCGAACATCGTTACCTGGACGGCGGATGGCAATAAGATAATGTTCACTGAATCTAAGGGAACCGGAACTGCCCTTTACGAAGCGGACGTAACTGCGGGAACGATTCGCCAGGCCGACTATCAGGATGCGGTCATAAACGGCGTCGAGATCAGTAAAGACAATTCTGCGATCGCGATGGTTATGCAGAAGACGAACCAGCCGCCGGAGGTGTATGTCCTGAAAAAACCGGGAGACGGTATCGTTAAGGTCTCTTCGGCGAACGCAGATCAGGCAAAGATCCCGGTGGGCAAGACCGAAGTTATCAAGTGGAAAAGCAAGGACGGCCGTGAGATCGAAGGACTGCTGACTTACCCCGCGACCTATGTCGCGGGTACCAAAGTGCCACTGATCCTGAATGTTCATGGCGGCCCCGCGGGGGTTTTTAATCAAAGCTTCATCGGAGGACGCGGTTCGTATCCGTTAGCTACGTTTGCTTCACGAGGCTACGCTATTTTACGCCCAAATCCTCGCGGCTCGTCCGGTTACGGTACCGAGTTTCGGCGCGCGAATATCAGGGACTGGGCGGGGATGGATTACGAAGACCTCATGAGTGGCGTCGATCACGTGATCAAGCTGGGTGTTGCCGATCCCGAACGCTTAGGCGTTATGGGCTGGAGCTACGGCGGTTATATGACGTCAATGATCATCACAAAAACGAAGCGGTTCAAGGTGGCGTCGGCCGGTGCTCCAGTAACGAATATGATGAGCTTCAACGGGACAGCGGACATCCCCTCATTCTTACCGGATTATTTCGAAGGAGAATTTTGGGACCAGCCCGAGATCTATGCAAAGCACTCGGCGATGTTCAATATCAAGGGCGTTTCGACGCCGACAATGATCCAACACGGTGAGGCCGATCTTCGCGTCCCGATCGAACAGGGCTATCAACTTTATAACGCACTAAAACGTCAGGGCGTGCCTACCCGGATGATCGTCCTGCCGAGACAGCCGCACGGCCCCAACGAACCAAAAATGCAGATCGCTGCAATGCAAAGCAATCTGGATTGGTTTGAGAGGTATTTAATGGGAACCGCCGCGCAGAAGTAGCCTGCGCTTAGGGCTGTTCATTTTTTCTCACCGAGCGATACCGCGCGCTTGTAGGCCGCGTACACAGCTTTTGAAAGCACTGTACGCAGGGTGCCTTTCTCCATTTGGTAGATGGCCTCGGCGCTGGTGCCGCCGGGCGAGGTCACCATATTGCGGAGCTCGGCGGGATGCTGATGCGATTCCATAGCGAATCGGATTGAACCAAGCATTGTTTCCTGAACGAGTTCCCTGGCCATATCCCTCGAAAAGCCAAGATGCACGCCTGCGTCCGTCAGTGCTTCCATCACCATAAAGGTGTAAGTCGGACCGGTAGCCGAGAGGGAAGTGGCCATATCGATCATGTTTTCGGTCTCGACAAAAAGCTCCTTACCGAGAGCCGCCAACAGCTCCTTAACGTGAGCGCGTTCGGTGTCTCCGACGGCGTCGGTGCACGTCCAGGCTGTAATACCCGCACCGATCTGCGAAGGAGTGTTCGGCATTGCGCGCACGATCCGCTTCGTCCCCAATGCCGTACTCAGGCTGTCGATCGTTGCGCCGGCAACTATCGAAACAACTAACTGGTCATGAGACAATACACTGTTTAGATCATTCAAAACATTCGACAGCCGCTGCGGTTTTACACATAGCATGACTGCAGAATTCGCCTCATCGAGCACGGCCTTTGCGGCGTCAGCATTGCTCTCGAATACCGAGATGCCATATTTTTCCTTGAGTTCCTTCCGTCTATTCTGCCTGGGATGGCTCGCCGAAATACCGTTCCGCTCGACAAGCTCCTTTCGCAGCAGTCCCGCAACCATCGATTCGCCCATTACTCCGCAGCCGATAAACGCAAGGTGCATATTCTTCAGATCGTTCGCCATAGACCTCTCATTGTGAAACGGAAATAGTACGTGCAAAATATCTTAAAGCGAAAGCGAAGATTTAGACACTTTTTCGTTAACTATGCTTGAGGTGCGAAGAGCCGTCGAGAGCGACAAACCTGCCGTTTGGCAGATCATCAAAGCCGTCATTGCGGGAGGTGATACGTATGTCTTCGATCCCGAAACGCCGAAAGACGAGATGATCGCATACTGGTTCTCCTCTGAGAAGCATGTTTATTCGGCCGAAGAAAACGGTGAGGTTCTGGGAACTTATTGGCTAAAGGCCAACCAACCCGGGCTTGGTTCACACGTTGCAAATGGGGCCTACATGGTCTCGCCAAAAGCGAAGGGTAAAGGCATCGGCCGGAAGATGGCCGAACATTCCATCGAGGAAGGCCGCCGCCTCGGGTTTTATTCGATCCAATTCAACTTCGTTGTCAAATCGAACGAGACAGCTGTACGACTTTGGAAGAGTGTTGGCTTTGAGGTGATCGGCGAGATCCCTGACGCCTTCGATCACAAGCAAAATGGCTTGACGAATGCTTACATTATGTATCGTAAGCTATAATGCGTTTCCACAATGACCATTGACGAACAGCTGGAATACTTGAAAAAAGGCACGGTCGACCTGATCCGTGAAGAAGACCTGTGCAAGAAACTAGAACAGTCAGCGAAGACAGGAAAGCCCCTTCGGGTAAAGCTCGGGCTTGATCCGACGGCGCCGGATATTCATCTCGGACATACTGTTGTAATTCGCAAATTGAAAGCGTTCCAGGAACTCGGCCACACTGTTATCTTTTTGATCGGCGATTTTACCGGAATGATCGGCGATCCTTCGGGTCGGAACGTTATGCGCCCGCCGCTCTCGCGCGAAGAGATCAACGCAAATGCAGAAACATATCAAAAGCAAATGTTCAAGTTGCTTGATCCGGAAAAGACCGAACTTCGTTTCAACGGGGAATGGATGGATAAATTCACCGCAGCCGATTTTGTAAAGTTGACCGCTAAGACGACGGTAAAACAAATCCTCGAACGCGACGATTTTGAAAAGCGGATGCGTGAGGAAAAACCGATCTCGCTTCACGAACTGCTTTATCCGCTCGTACAAGGGTACGACTCAGTTGCACTCGAGTGCGACGTGGAACTCGGCGGCACAGACCAAAAATTCAATCTCCTGATGGGAAGAAATCTTCAGCGTGAATTCGAACAGGAGCCATAGGTGATCATGACGACACCCCTGCTTGAAGGCCTGGACGGGGTTCAGAAAATGTCGAAATCGCTCGGCAATTACATCGGTATCGAAGAGCCGCCAAACGATATGTTCGGCAAAGTGATGTCGATTTCCGATGACCTGATGTGGCGATACTATGAGCTATTGACCGATCTCAGTGAAGCCGAAATTTCAGATCTC
>Ga0079218_10000472_pt1 | contig 12026 bp, 4 predicted proteins | sample NCCompost_FD_77181 | JGI IMG/M metagenome (GOLD analysis project Ga0079218, IMG submission 77181) | Agricultural soil microbial communities from Utah to study Nitrogen management - NC Compost | ecosystem: Environmental > Terrestrial > Soil > Agricultural land | place: USA: Utah | collected... | reverse complement strand
CGCGCCATTGGATCTTCTCGCCCTTCAGGATCGGAACATAGCTATTTCCATCCATATTACCCGGGGCCTTTAACCCGCCGAGCTCAAGAAATGTCGGTGCGAGGTCGATATTGGCAACAACCTCGTCGATCTTTGTTCCGGGCTTGATCATCGAAGGGAGCTGCATCACAAGCGGCACCCGCATCGATTCTTCATACGCCGTTCGCTTGTCGATCAGGCCGTGTTCGCCAAAGGCAAAGCCGTTGTCTCCCATTACTGCGACCAAGGTGTTTTGAGCCATGCCTTTCTCTATCAAAAGGTCGAGGATCTGGCCGACACCTTCGTCAACCGCCAGCAAAGTTTCGGCGTAACGCTTGTAGTATTCCGCGATGTCAAGCTGTTTGTGATACGCAAAATCCACACCATGCCATGAATTGCGTTGGTTCCTTACCCACATCGGTGCACCGTGTACGTGGGCCGGATCCATCGTCTTGGGCGGTGCAAAATTCATGTTTTCATAACGGCCGCAGTGCCGATCAGCGGGGATGAATTCCGCATGAACTGCCTTGTGCGAAAGGTACAGCATAAACGGCTTCGGCGAACTCCTTCCCTTCAGCCATTCAAGCGCATATGCGTTCAATTCGTCCGTTATATAGCCTTTCTGCGGAACCTTCCTGCCGTTCACATTCAGACCATCCTGATGCGGCAGATAATGACCCTGTCCCTTAAATGAGATCCAGTGACTAAAACCTGGCTGCGGATGATCTGTTGGCCCACCCATGTGCCACTTGCCGATAAATGCCGTTTCGTAACCCGCCTTTTGCAAATACTGCGGGAAAAAGGTCAGCCCCGGGGGAAGAGCACTGTCGTTATCAACGACCCGGTGTCGATGCGCGTACTGCCCCGTCAGGATCGAAGCACGCGAAGGCGAACATAGGGCTGTCGTAACATATGCACTGGGAAGATACGCGCCGCCCCTCGCGATCCTATCCATGTTCGGAGTTTTAATAAAAGGTTGGGAGTCCAGAAACCCCATCGCGTCATAACGCTGGTCATCCAGGAGAATGAAGATTATGTTGTACTTTTTGCTGTTTGTTATCTTGGGAAGATCAAGCGTCTGGGCTGAAGTGATCATTGTGGCCGCAATGACCGATATCGCGATGAAAGCTATTGTTTTCTTTGATCTTCGCATTCGAGGTTTGGCAGCCGGGTAGTCAAAAGGCGTGGATCCCTCTCGGCGTCCACGCCTTTCGTTAAAGTTCGATCAGTCTAGAAACTGAATCTGGCCTGAAACTCACCAACGCGCCCAGCCAAACCGCTCGAGGGAATACCGAATTGAGGCCGGCTGACGAACGTCGGATTGCTAAGCGCGGCGAACGGGGCAAAGTTCAACTGATTGAACACATTGAAGAAGTTGAACCGCAGATCGACAGCTGCAGTTTCGCCCCAGAGACCGAATCTCTTTCCGATGGAAAGGTCCGTTGAAAAATACCTCGGACCATTGAATACGTTGCGTCCGATACCTGGCCGAAAGTCCAATGGATTGGCGTTGAACGGGAAAAACGTTCTGAATACTGTGTTGCATCCAGGGGCAACGGAACAGTCCCCGCCGACGAAGCTTCCCGGAAACGGTCCACCACTAAGGAAAACCTCATTTGAGTTACCCAACGGGGGTGTCCCGTCGTACGCGGGCGGCCTCGGGTCACAGAAGTTGGCGCTGGAAACCGAAGCTCCCTGCAGACAACTGCCGGTCCTTGGAGTCCACGGGTATCCGCTGTTGTACGTGACGATGGCACTCAACTGCCAACCCCCTAAAATCTTACCCTGCCAGGTACTTTGATCGGTGAAAAACGGTAGATCCCATACGGCACTGAAATTGAAGTTATGGGTTGTGTCGAAATCGGACCTACCATACTCTTCGTCCTGGTCGACCGGGAAGCTTTGATTCGTAAAATGGCCAGGAGCCTCCCATGAAAACGTGTCGAGGCTCTTTCCAAAGGTATAGTTTGCTGTCAGGCTCAGTCCTTCGTAGAATCTGGTCCTCAAGCTTGAGATCAGGGCGTTATAATTCGTTCTTACATCGGGGACCGCAAAAAATACGGCTCCGAATTGATTTACACCCGCAGGTTCTCCAGGACGAGTTTGGTGGATCGGTTCAATTCGTACGAAGTTCCTTCCACGAGTGCCGGTGTATCCGACACTAGCTACGGTTCGCCACGGAAGCTCGTACTGGATGTCCAGCGAATAGCGCCAGACCGACGCGTTCGGAAAGTCCCTCGGCGCGCCATAGATCTCGGGTCCACCTTGTGCGACCAAATTTGGGTGAATAGGATAGCCAAAGATCGAACCATCACTACTCAACGCAAAATTCATTTGTTGGAATCTTTGGAAATCGACTCCGCTTGGGCCACCACAGCAAATATTAAAGAGCTGCGTCGGGGCACCTGGATTTCGCCGGGCGTTACTCAGCAGCGCGTTCGGAAGCCGATCGAACGCGCGGCCCACGCCGCCGCGAATGACCAACTTATTGTCGAACCGCCCGGGTGACCAGGCGAAGCCGAACTGCGGCCCGAAATTATTCCAGTCAGGGTCCGTTAGTGTATCCTGCACTTCCAGGAAGGCTCCGGTGAGACCGCCGTCGGGGCCAAGAACCAGGTTGCTGATCACGTTCCTGTCCGGCGTGATCGGCCCAAGAAATTCCCAGCGCAGGCCGAGATTCAGCGTAAGGTTCGGGCGCAACTTCCAATCGTCCTGAACAAATAACGCCGTCCCGGTCGTATGGAAGACCGTATCGTCCGGCGTGGGATCGCCCAGGGTGTTTGCGCCAAGAGATTCGAATACCGGCGTGCCGTTAGCAAGATTCCACGGCCGCACAAACGAGAACAGCGGCCGCGCAAGGTTGATCCTGCCGCCGGCATTTACATCACGAGAGTATTCGCCGCCGATCTTCAGGACATGATTGCCCAAGACATTTGTGAACACATCCCGGAAGTTGTACTGACGGTCTTTAAAAGTGCCGGGCTGCGGGACGGCCCAGCGTAAGCGATTGCCCCAGATCCCTTCTACCTCAACCCGAGGAATGCCAAAGTTCTGCCCGGGGTTGGATTCAACCTCGTCGAAGCCCCACCCGCTGTAGTTGAATCGGGTCTCATTCAGCATCGTTGAACTGAAGGTATGGTTATATATCACCGCTGTCGAAAAATTGAATCTGTCCGAGAAAAAGTCCGCCTGCGGCCGACTCTGCGCCGAGTTGTCCATCCCGCCGGATTTGAAAGGGACGAACGTCCCGGTCAATGCGAGCCTACCCTTGTCGGATATCTGAAAGTCCAGCCGGCCGAAATACTGATGGCCTTTATTGCTCCTTTCATGCGGAAGCTGAGCGCACAGTACATCGGCGATGTTGTCGCGTGGGGTGTCGTTCGCGAATGTGCCGTATGTACCCTGAAGGGAGCCGAAATCAATACCATTGCCAATTAGCGTGGCTGGAAAGTTGTTCAAAAGAACCGAGTCATCGGGACCGCAGGCCCATCGGTTTTGGGTCGTCAACCTCGGCTCCAGGATCTGCAAAGTTCGCGGTTCACCGCCCGGCGCTCCAATCACCGCGGCGCTGACCGTTCCGGCTCGCTGGGCCAGAACGGCGTTGCGGTACTCCGGCGTTTCTATCCAGGAGAAGTAGGGAACATTCGTATTCTCGCGCAATCCTTCGTACGCGAAGAAGAACCAGCTTTTGTCCCGATACAGGCGAAACGTCGAATCAGCGTTTTCGCCAAAAGTAAGGAATGGAAGCGGGCCGCCAATACTACCGCCGTAGTTCTGAAACTCGCGCTCCACCCTTCGCGGCCCTTCTACTCCGATCCCATTTATAGTAGTCGGCATTTTGTTGAACGAATTCAATGAAGGATCGGTGATCTTGTAGAACAGGCTGCCGTGCCAGTCGTTCGTGCCGTTTTGTGTGATTGTCTTGATCTGCGCGCCGCTGTTGCGGCCGTCCTCGGCAGAATATGTCGATGTCAAAACCTGGATCTCCTTTACAATCTCTTGCGAAGGTGTGACTATCGCCGCGCCGCCCCAGTTCTGGCTGTTCACGCTGACGCCATCGATCTGATAATTGTTCGAGCTGCCGCGCTGTCCGTTCGCCGAGATCGGAGGCATGTTCTCGGTCTGAAAGATCCCTACGTTTGAGGCGCCTTTATCCGAAGTGTTCGGAAGCCCAACCGAATTCCCATTGCTACCGCGTGCGCCGAGCCCAATAATCCCAGGCGTCAGACGTATCAACTCATAAGGATCACGCCCGATCTGCGGAAGGCTCTGGATCTCTTCCGTAGTTACCGTTTTGCGAATGCTGGCGTCTTCTGTTTGAAGTGGAGTAGGTTCGCCCACCACCGTCACTACTTCGGAGATCGCACCCGCCTGAAGCACGACATCCTGGCCCGTTACCGCCTCGGCGTCGACCTTTATCTCGTCAACTACAGCCTTGCTAAAATTCGCCTTTTCGACCGATACCGAATACGCACCCGGCGCGAGCGCTGAGAAACGATAGAAGCCCTCATCGCTTGTGACGGTAGACTGGGTCTGGTTCGTCGCCTTGTTCGTCAAAATGACGGTCGCACCGGGCACGGCCCCGCCGTTCGCGTCACTTACAACCCCCTGCAAAGCCGCCCTGAACTGGCCAAATACAAAAACCGAAGACACCGCGACTAAGGCGGTCAATAAACTCAGACGAGAAAATCGAAAAGCTACCTGACGCATATGAACCCTCCGCTTGTTGTGATGTTGAAACCAAGGCTGACCTGGCATTCGGAATTTGGCCTGAGCGCAAACCATTTAATAGTTTTATAGCGCGTTCGGGGGAAATTAGCACGAAGTTTCTTAATAGTGTGCTCTCTATAAACAATATAAACTAACGATGCGGACTGCGTGGCACAAAGCAATTATTTGAAACGAAGGCCTGAACGGAAATCAAGTTATGCATACCAAATTTGAAAAACGTCTGTTGAAGCGCGGGCAAAATCATTGAGGATAGCCACTTACAATATCCACAAGTGCGTCGGTATCGACCGGAAATATTCTCCCGAACGTATCGTAAAGGTTTTGCGCGAGATAGATGCCGATGTGGTCGGGCTCCAGGAAGTGTTGTGCGATTCGCATCTTCACAAACGCGATCATCAGGCGAAATTTATTGCAGATGCGCTTGGGTTTGAATTTGCCGTCGGGAAGAATCGACAAATAAAAGGCGCGGATTACGGGAACGCGATCATTAGCCGGCACGCGATCTTGTCGGCGAAAAATCACGATATTACGGTTTCGTCATATGAACCGCGCGGGTGCCTTTTGGCAGAGGTCGAGATCATGCCAGGCAAAACGATCCATTTCGCCGATCTGCATATGGGGACCTCGTTTTTTGAACGACGCAAGCAGGTCCACAAACTGCTCGCGGGTCATGTTTTGGAAGCCGCGGGAATCGCGGGAAGCCGGATCATCGTAGGTGATTTCAATGAATGGACAAATGGCGTTACGACACGAACGCTCAGATCGCGTCTTAACCGGGTCGATCCCAAAATACATCTTGGCACGAGCCGCTCGTTTCCCGGTTACATGCCGCTCCTGCATCTCGATCACATTTATTTCGACTCGAGTTTTAAACTAGAGACAGCCGCAATTCACCGGAGCAGGACGGCAATGGTCGCTTCAGACCATTTGCCGATCTTCGCTGATTTTCGATTTTGATTCTTTACAACAAAGGCGACACCAGACGCTTTACTGAATCAGACAGGCGACCCCCAAAACTCCGTTGTTCGTATTCCTGAACAGAAAAGGGCACACAAAACTTCAGATCATTTTTAAAGTCCTGCTCCAACTCTTCCGTGACCTTTGGATCGTAGATAACCAGATTTGCTTCGTAGTCAATGTTGAAACTTCTGATATCCATATTCGCCGAACCGATCGAACACATGATCGAGTCAACGCAAACTGTTTTGGAATGAAAGTACGCACCCTGGTAGAGCATGATCTTTACGCCTGCGTCGACCAGATCTTTGGCATAGGTCATACCTGCGCGATAAGCAATATCCGTTTCAGCACCCTTCGGGGCGACCATGAAAGTTATATCCACGCCGGACATGGCTGCTGACTTTGCGATCTCGACCATACTTTCATCCAGTACTAAAAACGGTGATTGGATCCAAACGTGGTGTCGAGCCAGTTTGATCATTGTGAGATAACACTTGCGGATAACTTTCCACTCCGAATCAGGACCGGCGCTTACGACCTGGATAGGCAGATCGGGCAGATCCTGGTCAGGCGCCGGAAAGTATTTTTCGTCAAAGGTACTTTCTTTGGTGGTGTTGTACCACATACCGGCAAACACGCCCTGGAGGGCTAAGGCGGCTTCGCCGCAAACCCGAGCGTGAGTATCGCGCCAGCCCGTAAAACCTTTTCCCGGGCCAGTGAGATGCTTTTCCGTCATGTTCAAGCCCCCGGCATAGGCGATGCGGCCGTCGATTACTACAACTTTGCGATGGTTGCGATAGCTGATGTTATGAATACTGTAAAGCGGCGAATAAGCCTGCATATGTATACCGGCCTGGTGCACTCGTTGCAGGTATTCTTTGCTGAGCATGGCCTTACTCCCTGCCGGATCGTAAATGATTCTGATCTCTACGCCTTGGTTAACTTTCTCGATCATCAATGCGAGCAACTTTTCAGTAAAGGGATCAGAGGCCCATTCGTAATACAACATGTGCACAAAGTGTTTGGCGCCTTCGATATCCCCCATAAGCCTGGGGTATTTTTCCGAAGCATCCTGCAAGATCTCCAACTGATTATGGAAAGTCAGCAAGCTACGCCCGGAATTCCAAAGCAGAGTAGCCAGACGACTGTATTCAAGATGGCCCAGTTTAGACAACTGCTCTAAACGATCCGGTTGGGTTTGCAAAATTTTCCTAACGCGGGCCGACATATTACTGCTGCCTACTACCTTCACTAGCTCGTGGCGATTACTGAATGCGCGCCAATTGCGGCCCGTAAGTAAATAAATAAACAGGCCGATGATCGGCAAAAGCAGCAACACGGGCAACCAGGCCAGGGTTGATTGCGGACTCCGGTTTTCCAAAACTAAAAACACTGCCACGAAGATGGCATAGATTGTTAAAACGACAGCTATCAGTTGAACTAGAGTTACAGTTTCCATATACAAATCTAATTCCCGATTTTTACGTTTGGTTACTCTGACCGTCTCGGCGCTTCACTCGCCCCGCTATCCCGATGCCATTAGCAACTATGCAGAAAGAAACTAACACGCCTACTCGATTTTGCGACACATAGCACGCTGAAAAGATTGCCAATTTCGGTTTCCGGCGCTATCGGAAAGACTGAAACACGCCAACCGGTGAACTTTCCGCAGCTGCCAATTGAAGGATGAATGAAAGGGTTTACCGCAAAAAATAGCGTCCGCGATCGGACGCCTTTTTAAATTGTAATGATTGGTCATCCGACCAGGACTCGAACCTGGGACCCAATGGTTAAAAGTAATTATCATCTGCTTACCTGAATCCTTGGGAGTTCATTTGCGTTCGGTATATTTATGGATTGGTTGAATTCCGCGTGAATAGGTTTCGGACATTTTAGCTAATTTGTTGCACCGATGTTGCACAGCTGCTTGATACGCAAAGCTCACGAATCCATAACCGGACGGTCTTTCGGTCAGTTCTGTCCGATTCAGGTCTCGAGTTCAATGAGGGTCTTCGATCTCTCGATCAAGTCCTTATTCCGCTCATAGGAAAGATCCTCTTCATTTAGATTAGGCAACATTGGCGGATAGAAATGCTGGCGATAAACGGGATATGCTTCGGTACGCAAGTGGGCAAGCATGGAGTGGCCTGTTCGTGCTGACCGCTCATGACGAAGGGCTGAGACGTCGATCGGAGCTACTACGATCCGCTCCCCGGGCCCGGGAGAGGCATCAGCAAGCAAACGTCCTTCGAAATCGACTATCTGACTTCCGCCAGACCACGAATACGGCGGATACTTCGACAAGCTGGCTGCCTGATTTGCGGCAACTACGTACGCTGTGTTTTCGATTGCTCTTGCCCGGTTGATAACCGTCCACCAATCCATCGGAGCTGTCGCATTCCACGGATCCATATAGGCCGAGACCCTGATCATGACCTCGGCCCTGTTTGCGGCGAGCTGACGTAAAACTTCAGGAAAAAGCCAGTCATAACAGATCGCACAGCCGATGCGGCCGATCGGCGTGTCGGCAACGGGAAACAACGGTTCGTCATATCCATCGATATCGTGCGGACTGGTGTGGACCTCGTACGGGATCCACGTGTTTACTTTTCGATACTTGTAGAGAATGCCTTCGGGTCCGATCAGGCAAGTTGTATTGAAAATTGCGTTCTTCCAGCGCGGGTCGATCTCAAGCATCGAACCGGACTGAATAAAAATGTCATGCTCCTTCGCTTTCTGAACAAGCCTTTCGGTATGATCGTTTGGAATTTCGACCGCAAGATTTTTGATCAATTCACTTACCGACGCATATACCGGAGCGCAGTGTGCAAACTCCGGAAATACGGCCAAACGAATCGGCAAAAAGGGCGCGGCTCCGGCAACTGCCGAATCTATCATCGAGAGCATTCGGTCGGTGTTACGCCGCATCTGTGAGCGGTCAAGCGGATTTGGGAGATCGGTCTGGCAAGCCGCGGCTGAATATCTAATCAATTCCATCTGATCAGGTTAAGGAGTCAATAGCGACGCTTCAAGGCTCGGTAATCTTCGGTTGACAGCCCGTGTAGTGTATTTGTCGTAAATGGCCTGTTTGTCCCGCGACCAGGGATACGCCTGATTTGAATCGTACGGATAGGTCAGCATTCCTTTGAACGGAAGCGGGAAAACCGCTTCGGGGCTGCCGGAGTTGATATCCATCTCCTTGCTATATCCATCTGCATACAAAAGAAACGTAAACTTTCTTCCGGGCTTCGGCGGCGCCGGTGGCTTAAACCGCACGGTAAGTTCGTCGCCTGTCTTCGAGATCACGAAAGCATCGTCAATATTATCCAGGAGGACCCGCACGTCACCTAACTTTGTGAATCTGCCCGAAAAATACTTCCAGCGGCCGTCGTTTACGATCTGAGAATAGTCAGGAACGATCATCCCACCAAAACGCGCCTCTTTTGAGAATCCTCGCTCGCTCAACTCTGCGCTTGATGGCTTCATCTCGGTCTCTCCTACCGGGTACTGTTCGGACGTGTCAACTTCTATCTTGTCCCAGTACGTCTTTACATTGGTAACTATCCGAACCTCGCGTGAATCTGACAGAAACTTACTAGTCAGATCGAGAGCGATCGTCTGCGGACGTCCGACGGAAATTCCGATGCTGTCGATCGCGGTTTTCCAATTACCTTGTCGGTCCTTCACTTCTAAGCGCGGAAAGAAAAGTGAACGGCCGCTCTGCGAAGCGGCGAGGTTGTCGGATGAAAAGGCGTAGTCGGTCCAGCCCGTTAATAGGAGCATAGTTCGCCCGTTAAATCCTTTACGCTCGTCAAGATCTAACGTGAGAGAGTGAGGCTCAGAGTATCCGCGAATAGAGGTATGCTCGAACGAGTCGTAAAAGTTGCGGTCGAGCGAAACGATTTTCGCAAGGACGTCTTTTCCCGCCCCGTCGATCGCCGACTTCGGAGGTCTTGCGTTCCGGACGGTATAGAGTATTCGCTTTCCTCCGGTCGGGATTCCGAGGCCTTCGTTTGGATAAACCTCGACCTCACGGTCATGTTCGACGGCGATAAGTTTTAGATGATCGAGAAACAATACTTCCTCGAGCTCGTTTGTTACGCGCAACTCGTACATTCCGTCTTTAACGGCAAGTTTATCGGAAGGAATTCGCACATATTCGTCCGAATCAGGAAAATGATAGGCCCCTTCCGCTTGCCAGTTTCCCATCTCGCCTCCGCCGAGGAAGTCGGTAATGAATTCGAACCGATCACCGTTCCATGTATATAGGTACGGACACGATGAAGGTTTTCGGTCCAATTCCTCGACCTCGATCGGCTTGAACGCTGCTCGCGTCTCCGGCTCTTTCGGTCTGATCTCTGCTTGAACAACGCCGGATGGCCATATTATCCGAATGACATCTGTACTGATACGACGTCCCAATCCAAAATGGATCTGCGAGGGAGCGGGCATAGGACTCGCCGAATAGCTTTCAACCTTTTGCGAAAGGCTGCCTGACCTAAGATCGATCTTTGAACCCAATCCGGATCTGTTGCTCACGAGGCCCTTCAAGCGCACGATCTCAGCATTGTTAGCTTCGCCTCCAACATTGCGAAGGAAACGAAGCGTGCCATCATTCAACGGAACGATCAGATCAATGTCGCCGTCACCGTCGATATCTCCGGACAATATGGACTGAACTCGATTCAGGATCGCATCCCTGGCAACGGCCTCTTCGATCTCTGTCCAGCCGCTTCCTATATTTCGAACTATTGAAATACCACTTGGGGTTGCGACGATCAGGTCAACTAATCCGTCGTTATCATAATCAAGGAACTGGGCTGACCGCGTCCGTTGGGTAACTTTAAGGGCGTCAGAGAGTTTGAACTTTCCGCGTCCGTCGGACAGCGCAAAAACACCGACGCCATCCTCGCGGCCGAAGAAAAAGTCCGTATAGGAATCCTTATTAACGTCGGCCGCCGCCGCAGAAGTCCATTTCCCCGCCATGTCTAACCCTATCGCGGCCGAAACATCGGTGAACGAACCATCGCGGCTGTTTCGCAAAAGCGTAGGGTGCCCGTCGGAGTTCATAACGAGTAGATCGAGGTCACGGCGATTATCGTAATCGGTCGGTACGATCGCTTTTGCCCCGATCCGAATATCGACCTTTGCCTTTGCGGATACATCGACGAAGGTACCATCCCCATTGTTTCGTACCAGCATGTTCGAGCCTTGCTGCGACGTTCCACCCAGTAAAATGTCCAGATCGCCATCATGATCGATGTCCGCGAATGCTGCCGTAAGGACCGTAGACTTGGCTATCGGAAGTTCAGCCTCCAAACTTACGTTTTTAAATTTTCCTTTCCCGTCGTTCGCAAAGAGTGAGATCTGTCCTTGGCCAAATACAAGCAGGTCGTCAAATTTGTCATTGTTGTAATCGCCGGGAACAATACCGACGACCGTTATTCCGGGAACGATTGTCGTGTTGCCGGCGGCCCGGGAAACATTGGTGAACTTCCCGTCATCGTTGCGGTGAAGATCGATCCGTCGAAGCCTGGTATTATAGTTGGCCACGTCCAGATCGCCGTCATTGTCAAAATCAAAAAGAGCCGTCCCCGACCCTTGACCTTTGTTTGAGCTACGGCTCGCCGAAAAACCGTCCGTTAAACCAAGATTCTCGGGACGAAATGAGACCTTTGGTGGAGCCGTGTTCACCAGTTCCGGTTCTGCCCCGGTTGAAGTGATCGCCTCAGCGTATCGGCCCTGTTCGAGATAGTTTTGCCCAATACTTGTGGCCGCGCCGCTTTGCCTTAGTGTTTGGAATTGATCGATCAATGTCTGCCCTTCGGCTCGCTGCTCACCCCGAAGCAGTGCGGTGGCTAGGTTGTAAACCGCGGTAGAGTTGTACGGCTCCGAACGCGTGGCCAATCGAAATACCGCGGCAGCTTCTGCAAACCTTCGCTGCTGCATAAGGATCTGGCCCAAATTTACATTGGAGCCGACATCCTGCGGATCCTCCTTCAACACATGTTGAAAAAATGCGACTGCGTCTTCAGTACGATTTTGAGTTCTTGCGATCAGACCCAGCAGGTAGTGCAGCTGAAGCCGATTCGGGTCGGCCTTCAATGCGTTTTCCGCCTGCACACGGGCAGCATCTATTTCCTGGGCGTTGAAAAGAGCGATCGCGAGGTTGGTTTGAGCTATCTTAAGTTCCGGGTCGATCCTCAATGCTCTGCGAAATGCTTCGACCGCCTTGGTAGGTTCAAACTGTTCGAGATAGGCAACACCGACGTTGTTTTCTCGATAAGCGTCTTCGCGTTGGAGAAATGTAATGTTCG
>Ga0079218_10000470_pt1 | contig 12049 bp, 9 predicted proteins | sample NCCompost_FD_77181 | JGI IMG/M metagenome (GOLD analysis project Ga0079218, IMG submission 77181) | Agricultural soil microbial communities from Utah to study Nitrogen management - NC Compost | ecosystem: Environmental > Terrestrial > Soil > Agricultural land | place: USA: Utah | collected... | reverse complement strand
CGCCTCGCGCGCCGTCAACCTGTATGCCGGCTACAACGAGGGGAGCCGCGCCGCCACGTCGATCGAGCTCGGCTGCGCCGATCCCGAGCGGCCGTGCAAGCTGCCGAACGCGATGGCCGGCGATCCGCCGCTCGCGCAGGTGGTCACGCGCACGCTCGACACCGGCGTACGCGGGCAGGCGGGGCCGCTGGCCTGGAACGCCGGCTACTTCCGTGCCGCAAACCAGGACGACATCCTGTTCGTGCAGTCGGACCAGACCGGGTTCGGATACTTCAAGAATTTCGGGCGGACGATGCGCGAAGGCCTCGAGCTCGGCGCCCGCGGCCGCGCCGGTCGAGCCGAGGTGGGCGCGGGCTACACGTACTTGTCCGCGACCTTTCAGAGCGAAGAGCAGGTCAACGGTGAGAGCAACAGCAGCAACGACGAGGCCGCCGCCGGCGGCCTGGGACTCGACGGCGCGATCGCGATCGAGCCGGGCGATCCCATCCCGCTGATTCCGCGCCACATGTTCAAGGCGTACGCCGACATTCAAGTCACGGAGGCGTTTGGTCTCGACGCCGATCTCGTGGCGCTGTCGGGCGTGGCGGCGCGCGGCAACGAGAACGGTGACCACCAGGCCGACGGCGTCTACTATCTCGGCCCCGGCGCCACCGAGCCGTACGCGGTCGTCAACCTGGGCGCCCGCTATGCTCTCACCTCGTGGCTCACGCTGATTGGCCAGGTCAACAACCTGTTCGACCGTCGCTACACCACCGCCGCGCTCCTCGGGTCCACCGCGTTCACGGGCACCGGCACGTTCGTGGCGCGTCCGTTTCCCGCCAACGGCGGCGAGTTTCCGTTGGCGCACAGCACCTTCTACGCGCCCGGCTCGCCCGTCCGCGCCTGGTTCGGCACACGCATCCGGTTCTGAGCGCACGGCTATGGGCGCCTTCGTAGGGGCACATCTTTAGATGTGCCCCACCAGCATGCTGCGCCCCATGGCGATTCTCGCGGCGCGCCTCCACAATCAGGGGCTGGCCGGCACGCCTGCGCGGCGCGCCGCCGCCGTCGTCGAGCGGCTGTGCGCGGTGCAGGCGCAGGATTTCATCGGCGCCAAGTGGGCGATCGGCTTGCGTGCGGGCGGCCACGACGATGCCGCCGTCGAGAAGGCGTTCGACCGCGGAGAGATTCTGCGCACGCACGTCATGCGGCCGACGTGGCACTTCGCCACGCCTGCCGACATCCGCTGGCTGCTGGCCCTCACCGCGCCGCGCATCAAGCAGACGAGCGCGTCCTACTACCGTCAGGCGGGGCTCGACCCCACGACGCTGTCGCGCGCGCATCGCGTGCTGGTGTCGGAGCTCGAGGGTGGACGCTTTCTCACGCGCGCCGAGCTGGCTGCGGCGCTCGCGAAGCGCGGCATTGAGGCGCGCGGCTTCCAGCTGGGGCTGGTGACATTTCACGCCGAGCTGGAACAGGTGATCTGCAGCGGCCCTGCGCGCGGCCGCCAGCTCACTTACGCGCTGTTCGACGAGCGCGCGCCGCGCGCGAAGGCGCGAACGCCGCGCAACCCAGCCGCCGAGCTCGCCCGCCGCTACTTCGCGAGCCATGGGCCTGCCACGCTGCGCGACTTCGTCTGGTGGTCGGGGCTCACCGTGACGCAGGCCAAGCGCGGTATCGCGGAGGCCTCGCCGGCGCTCGGGGCGCAGGAGCTCGAAGGTCTCACCTATTGGGCGGCCGCGTGGACACCGGTGCCCCGCATGCCGCCCGCCACGTTCCTGCTGCCCAACTACGACGAGTACGTGATCGCCTTCAAAGACCGGGACCTGGTGCAGCCGCCCGGCTGGAAGAAGAGCGGTGGCATTGCCGGGTTGAACGCCTTCGAGCACCCGCTGGTGGTGGACGGCCTGCTGGCGGGCTACTGGAGGCGCCGCGTGACGGGCGCGAAGACGCGCGTCGAGCTCGTCGTCAGGGTCCCGCTGTCGGCGAAGCAGCGCACCGCGGTCACCGCTGCCGCCGATCGGCTCGTCCGGTTTTCAGGAGAAGGATGTTCGCTGGTCGGGCGGTTTTGAACACGCTTAGCTCGGTATTGGCTGGCCCGGACCGGAAGCGCCGGGCCAGCTCCGAGCGCCCCTACTGTACGTTCGCGCAGATCGCGCGGACGACGATGTTGCCGGTCTGAGCGTTGCCAGTGTTCCGGACCGTCGCAGCCCAACGCTGCTGCGGCGATGTCTCGGGCACGCTCGACAGGACGAGAAAGTTCGTGGTTGATACCTCGAATCCACCGCCAACGACCGACTTGCCTGGCGAGCAGTTGCTGCCGATCGTGATCTGGGCGTTCTTGGCGAGGGCCTGGCTGACAGTGTTGACAACGATCTCGTGGCCCGACACTCCCGGAACTCCCTGAACTCCCTGAACTCCCTGAATCCCCTGAATTCCCTGAATCCCTTGAATCCCTTGAATCCCCTGCTCCCCCTGCGTGCCCGTCGGTGCTTCGAGTGGGCACGTACTGTTGGTGATCGTCGCCGACCCGAACAACTCCGTTACCCAGGAGGTGCCGTCGCACTCCACTCCATCAACTGTGCTGCCGTCGTTCACCGCCAGGAGAGAACCTTGCAGAAGCTGTACGCCACCGGTGTGTGCCATTGCACCACCGCTGCCAAGGAACAGGGCGCTGCGCAAGGCGACAATCGGGCCATTGATGACAGCGCCCTGTCCGAACGTCAACGAGCCCGCGGCCACGCCCGCCTCTGCGTCGCCGAAGTCGCCCTCGCCGTTGTTTTCAATCAGGATGTTGCCCTCGAGGAAGGCATTGCCAGCACCGATATCGAGACCCGCGCCGTTGCCGTGAATATGAATCAACCCGCCTCCCTCACCGGTCGCGCTGAGGGTTCCGCCTTCGAGCTCGATGCCTTCTTTGCCATTGCCCGAGATTTCGATCGGTCTGCTCTCAGCGGGGGCCGGAAACACACGGGGGCGGCTGATAAGGTTCACCGCGCCGCCGTCGTGCGCGAAGATGCCCTGCCGGCCGTTGCTGCTGATCGTCATGTTCAGGGCGTTGAGCACCGATCCGCCGCCGACGTCGATGCCGCTCGCGGTGTTTCCGGTGATCGTGCTGAGCGCGTTCATGGATCCGCTCAAAACGCTGTTTGCGAGCAGCGTGACGCCCCCATTGTCGCAACAGCTGCCTGTGATCGTCGTCCCCTCGAGAATCACCTCGGAGCCGTGCAAGTTCACAGCCGGACCGCCTGTTGCAGCGTCGATGGTCAGCGACTTGAGGGTGATGTTCCTCGAGTTGATCAGGGCGAACCCGCGTGCCGTCGCGGGCCCTTCGAGCGTGAGGCGGTTGTGCCCGACGATGGTCTGAAATTGACAAATGCCGGTGCCGGAGATGGCGATGCGGTTCGGGCCGTTGCGGTCCGTGATCGAGGCCAATGCCTGGCCGAGGTTCGGCCCGCCAGCCGTGGTAGGACACGTGACCGCGATGGATTGTTTGAAACCGTTCCCGTCCAGGCAATTGCCCGGTGATGTTTGTCCTGCCGCGCCTCCCGCCGGGATGCACGTGACCTGGTTGGGGACAGTCTGGCCCGAAGCGGTGTCCGGGGCGACAAGCGTGAGCAGGACGGCAACCGTAGCTACGCCGAGCAGGGCGAACGTGGTGCGAACCATGACATCTCCTTGTCAGGGTGGTTCTGACAGTGTCGTGGAGCCGTCCCGGCGTGATACCTGGAAGAGCTGCTCGACGGAGTGCCGATTATGGATCAGCTGGCTCGCTAGACAACCGTCCGTCTGGGAAATCTCTTAAACGTTAGGTGAATGCACACAGTTGCACGCCCTTGGCAGGCCTGGAGCCCGGGAGCCTGGAGCCCTCAGTTTCCGCTCAACCCCCACGGCGACGCCCTACGAAAGATGTGCCCCCACGAATAGGGCTGCGCCACTACGATCCCGATTGCAGCCGCGTGTCCACGCGCCCGCGATTTCCAGTGGCCTGTGCGTAGAAGGGCTCCCACGCGAGACGGATGCGATCGACCTTCGCAATCGCGGCGGGGTCGGCGGTTCTGCCCCTCGACACGACGAACACGAATGCCTGCCGGTGCAGCTTCGGCGACGCGTCGGCCGAGGGCGACCGGGCGCCCATGACCTCGACCAAGTCGTTGATCAGCACGTCGCGCCGCGTCCCTGAAAACGTGACGCCGACGCGCGGCGCCGAGTCGGCGCCCGCGTTGCTGGACACGTTCACCGGGTTCTCCACGTAGAACATCTTCGGCACGTCGATGTCGCGCGCCAGGCCCATCGCGTACTGATCGAGCAGACTGTACTTTTCCACGGCGGCGACGGTCCTGAAGCTGCCGCCGCCGAGATCCTGGATCCGGTTGCCTTCCATCACCGAGGCGTCGGAATCGAAGAAGAAGCTCCAATGCGCGGTATCGCGCCCCAGCAGCGCTTCGGAGGGCTGGCGGTTGTGATCGCTGAACTGCAGGTAGGCGAGCCACCGGTGGCCCACCTCCTGCCCGATCAGCGAGAGCGTGGTGTTCTCGCCGAGAAACCTCGTCGCCGGATCGTCGGGATATTTCGTGACCGCGTCCATCTGGACGAGGCTGCTCAACCGGCCGGCACTGTTGAACTGCCGCGAAGCATCGAAGATGTCGAGACCGATGCCCGCGACGCCGTTGGCCACGGTGGCCTCGAACGCGAAGGAGTCTTCCGGCGTCATCACGGCGTCGGTCCAGACGACGAGCTGATCGAAGAGATCCGCGTGCGTCGCATAGAACTTCCGCGCCATCGCGACCAGGTCGAGGCTGGCTCGCTGCGAGAACCGCTCGCCGACGGCGCCGGTGTGGCCGGTGAGCGATCCGGCCGCCGTGGCGCTCAGATCGACCGGCGCGAATACGGCCGTGCGGCCCGGCGAGAGGGCGGTGACGCCGTCCGTGGCGGTCCACGTCGTGGCCGGCGCGAACCGCATTTCAACCGTTCCGTCGGGCAGGAGCGACGTCTGGAACGTCGTCCGCCGGGGCGAGTCGAACACGGGTACGCCACACCACGTCACGGTAAACGCCTCCGCCGCGGATCGAAGGTAGACGGCGCCGCCGGCCGACGGATCGAGATCGGCGAAGAACGGGCCGACGCGCGGCGGGCCGGACAGCAGCCGCCCGACGCTTCTCGCGGTGCTGGCGCGGTCCTCCGCGCCGAAGGTGATGTTGCCGTCGGAGTTGATGAAGGCCGTGGACTGTGCCACGCCGTAGAAGGTGAACGCGAACCCCAACGTCCCCGACGTGCTGTCGTCGTCCTGCAGCGTCAGCGGATCGCCGATCGCCGCCTGAAACGACGCGTCGATCCGGCTCACCTCGTAGCCCCCGGTTCGTGGCACGAAGCGAAGGCCGGTGCCCTGCAGATCGAAGAGGTTGGGCGGCGCCACGAGGTCGCCATCGTCCTGGATCACCGCGATCTCGCCCACGTCCGCCGACGCGCGCGGCACGTCGGCCGCAAGCGGCACGGCGCGGCCCTGGGCGGCGCGATGCCGCCACAGGATGTCGCCCAACGTTCCGCGCGGATCCACGCGCGCCGGCTGGCGCGCCTTGTCCCCCTGTGATCCATCGAGGCTCGCCAGCGAGGCGCGCGACGGCGGGCACGGATTCTGCGCCGTCGTGGCGGGCGGAGGCGATGATGACGGCGGCCCCGTCGTGTCGCCGTCGCCGCCGCAGGCGATTCCGACCGCGGCACAAGCCACCGCGATGGCAATTGCTCTGACGCGATGAATCATCTGATTCCTGAAGCCCGAAGCCCGAAGCCCGAAGCCTTCAGATTTACAACAGCAGCGTCTCGACCTGATGCCCGTGCACCTGGTCCGCACAGGGCGACCAGGCGAACACCGTGAAGCGGCGATCCTGCGAGGCGACGAGCGCAATCGCGTCGCGCTGGTCGTGCACGAACTGCGCGGCGGAGAGATGCCGCGTGCCGCCGAGCTGTGCCGGTGTCACGGTGCGCGCCTCGCCGCCGACCACCGGCTCGGTCACCGTCACCAGCTCGACCTGCGGCGAGCCGCGCCGCCGCGCGATCTTGGCGCCGAAGGCCAGGAGCTCGTGGGTGTCGGTCATGATGGCGGCGCCGTCCACCGCGGTCAGCCCGGCAATCACGTCCACCACCTCGCGCAGCGCCTGTTGGAACCGGTCGTTCTTCTTGCTCGCGGTGCCGTCACGCAGCAGCTCGCCGAGGCCGCGATACGGCGGCGAGATGGCGTACGGCATGGGCGCCACCATCGAGTCGCGCCAGGTCTCGGACGTCGCAGGGACGACGAGCAGCAAGCCGCCGCGCCCGTGCGCGCGCATCGACACCGCGAGCTGCACGAGCACGTTCATCGAGCCCAGCCACGACGCGGGAGAGTCGAAGCCGAGCAGGGACGTGACCAGCGCGGGGCAGTCCGGCAGGGTCGAGGCGCTCTCGTCCACGAGCTTCACCTGGTCGCCCTCGAGCACCGCCACGTTGACGTACTTCCCGGTCTTCTCGCCCCGGTGATGCTTGACCACCAGCAGGGCCGGCTCGACGATTTCGATCACGATGCCAAGCGCCGGGATCGAGCGGGTGGTGCCCCACGCGTACAGCTCGCCGTCCCGGGCCCACACGCCGAGATGAATGCCGGCCCGCTCGACGACCGGCGCCACCTTGGCCATCGCGTACGGCGTCAGCGCCATTGGCTGCTCGAATCGCATCGCGTGGCCGCTGTCGGTGGGTGGCACATAGGCCAGCGACATCTTCGGGACGAACCCCTCCTCGCGGCGGAGGCTCGTCCAGAACGCGGCGTTGATCATGCTTTCGAGCACCGCCACGTCCGGCACCGGTCCCAGGCTCTCGCGGGCCACGGTCTCGGCGGCGATGTGGCGCAGGAAGTAGTCGCGGATCCGCGGCGCCACGACCGCGGCGGCGGGATACGGAGTGGTGATCACCGCGCGCTCCGCGCAGTGCCGCCTGCGCTTCGGGCGGTGCCGACTGCGCGCCGCTGACTGCGGCCGAGCCGCGCCACGATGTCGTACTCGTTTCTGGAGGCCGGCTGCACCGACAGGCGGCTGCCTTTCTGCGTGACCATCATCGACTCGAGCCCTTTCGTGCACTTGAGGACCTCGAGCGAGAGCGTCTCTGCGAAGCGCTCGACGAAGCCGATGTCCACCATGTACCAGACGGGCGACACTTCGTTCGACGCCTCATCGAAGTACTTGTGCCCCGCCGTCCACGCGAAGTGGTCGGGATAACCCCCGCGTACGATCCGGGCGAGGCCGGTCACACCCGACGGGTCGGCGTTCGAGGCGTAGAAGAGCACGCCGTCGCCCGCCTGCATCTCATCGCGCATGAAGTTGCGCGCCTGGTAGTTGCGCACGCCCTCCCAGCTCGTCTTCCCGTCGCGCGCGAGATCGTCGATGGTGTATGCGGCCGGCTCGCACTTCATCAACCAGTAGCGGCGGGGCACGCCTCAAGCATACGTGCAGATGCGGGTGATACGATTCGACGCGCGGCTGCGCCTCGCGCAGGCAAGCGGTCGAGACGGGGCCGCGGGAGATCGGGCATGACGGTGAAGAACCGGTTCGGCGCGTGGGTCCTGGGTGTCGCCGTGGCGACTGCCATCGCCTCGACATTGGTCACGGTGCATGGCCAGCGCTTGCCGGCGTGCGATCCCGACAACGGCGGCATCCGGCTGCCCACCGGCTTCTGCGCGCTCGTCGCCGCCGACAATCTCGGCGCCGCGCGGCACATGGTGACGGCGCGCAACGGCGATCTCTACGTGGCGCTCATGACCAGCGGCGGGCGCGGACAGCCGCAGACCGGCGGCGGCGCCGTGGCGCTGCGCGACGCGAACAACGACGGCAAGTTCGAGGTGGTCGAGCGCTTCGGCTCGGGCAGCACCACCGGCATTGCCATTCGCAACGGCTATGTCTATCTGGCGCACCCGCAGGTGATCGAGCGCTACAAGCTCACCGTCGGCACGCTGAAACCCACCGGTCCCGCGGAAACGATCGTCTCGGGTCTTCCCAGGGATCGGCAGCACGAGGACAAGGGCATCGCGTTCGACGGCCGCGGCGGCCTGTATATCAACGTCGGGGCGCCGTCCAATGCGTGCCAGAGCCCGGACCGCCGGCCCGGCGTCAAGGGCGTGGATCCGTGCCCGCTGCTCGAGAAGCATGCCGGCATCTGGAAGTTCGACGAGAACAAGTTGAACCAGACGCAGGACCAGGGCACCCGCTTCGCCACCGGCCTGCGCCAGATGCCTGCGATCACCTGGCACGACGACGCGCTCTTCATCGCGATGAACAACCGCGACCAGCTCGACGTGTTCTGGCCCAGCCTGTTCACGCCGAAGGACAACGCGGACCGCCCTTCCGAGCCGCTGTACCGCGCGGTGCAGGGGTCGGACTTCGGCTGGCCGTACTGCTACTACGACTACACCACGAAGATGATGGTGCTGAATCCGGAGTACGGCGGCGACGGCAAGACGGTGGGCCGCTGCTCCAAGTTCACGCCGCCTCTCGTGGCGTTTCCCGCGCACTGGGCGCCGGTAGACGTGAAGTTCTACACCGGCACGCAGTTCCCCGCGCGCTATCGCAACGGCGCGTTCATCGCGTTCCATGGATCCTGGAACCGCTCGCCCGAACCGCAGGCCGGCTACAACGTCACCTTCCAGCCGTTCGTCACCGGCAAACCGGCGGGCCCGTTCGAGGTGTTCGCGCAGGGCTTCACCGGCAAGGAGACGCTGGCCAATCCCGGCGACGCCGTGGCGCGTCCCGACGGCATCGCACAGGCGCCGGACGGCACGCTCTACATCGGCGACAGTCAGCGCGGCAAAGTGTGGCGCGTCATTTATACGGGACGCTGACGTGCCCCGTTGTGGTCAGGTAGGCCACCCGACCCACCTGACCACGTGATCCTCTATCCACCACTTCTGATCACGCAGCCCGATCACGCGGCGCTGGCCGCCACCATCATGCGCGGCTGGGAGAGCGGCGGGTTGCCCGAGTCGCCGCGGCACGTCGCGATCATGCTGGCCATCCAGGCGCACGACAACGGATGGCAGGAGGCGGACGCCGAGCCGTGTCTCGACCCGGCCACGGGCCGCGTCCTCGACTTCGTCCACGTGCCAGAGGACGTGCGCCACGCGGTGTGGAAACGAGGTGTGGGACGGCTCACGGGCGAGCCGTACGCGGCGGCCCTCGTGGCGCAGCACGCCGTGCACATCTACCGCCGGATGCGGCAGCAGCCGGGATGGCGGCAGTTCTTCGTGGACATGACCGCGGCGCGCGATGAGCACCTGACGGCTTCGCACGAGACCGTCGAGACGCTGCAGCGGGAGTACGCGTTCCTGCGGCTCGCCGATCTGGCCTCGCTGACCTTCTGCGGCGTCGACACCGGCGGGCAGGCGCACGAGATGGGCTACGACATCACCCTCGAGGGCACGCGCCTGCTCGTCTCGCCCGATCCTTTCAAGGGCGCCACGTTCGACATCTCGATCGAGGGGCGCGAGCTTGCCTCCGCGTTCGCGTCGGTGGCCGACGCGCGCGCCGCGTGGCAGGCCGCGCCGCGGCGCCGTCTGTCAGGCGTCGTGACGGGCGGCTCGAGCCGTCTCTGACGCGCGGGCCTGGCGCCCGCCGCGCAGCGCGGCCAGCAGCGCCACGCACGCCGTGTCGGCGCGCAGCGTGCGGGTGCCGAGGCTCGCGAGCCCGAACCCGCGATCGGTCAGCAGGCGCAGCTCGAAATCGTCCCATCCGCCTTCCGGCCCCACCGCGAGCAGCACGCGGGCCGCGTCCGCCGGCCACGCACTGGCGACGGCCGTCGCGTCCGCGGCCGGATGCGCCACCAGCCGGCGGTCCGCGGAGGACAGCGCGTCGAGCTCGTCCTCGATCAGCGGCCGGAAGCGCCGGTGGATGGAGACGCGGGGCAGCCGCGTGTCCTGTGCCTGCTGCAGCCCCTCCACGAGGAGCGGCCGGTAGCACGCCTCGTCGAGGACGTGGGTGTCGAAGTAGTTGCGCTCCACCCGTGAGGCGTTGGTGAGGATGATGCGGCCGACACCGAGCGCCGCCAGCTGCGCCCACAGCCGTCGCATGACCTTCGGCCGCGGCAGCGCCAGCAGCAGATCGACGTCGGGGACCGCAGGCACGTCGCCGAGCGCGCACTGCAGCTCCACCCGCTCTTCAGCGAGGCCGGTCACGCGGCCGGTGCCGATCGCGCCATCGACGATGCCGATGCGGATCTCCTGCCCCACCGAGACGCGCAGCACGTCGAGTGCGTGCCGCGCCTGCGCGCCTTCCAGGACGGCGTGATCCTGGTCAAGCGCGCCGGCGTCGAGCAGAATCAGGTTCACGCGTTCGGCGCAGCCGTGCCCGCGCTGCGCGCCCGCTCGAGCAGCAGCGCACGCTCGCGCGCGTTGTGCGTCATGGTGGCCGCGCGCTCGAACTCGGCCCGCGCTTCGCTGGCGCGCCCCACCTTGAGCAGCAGATCGCCGCGCACGCTCGGCAGCAGGTGATACTGCTCCAGCGCGGGCACCGACAGGAGCCCGTCCACCAGCTCGAGCCCCGCCTGCGGGCCCGACGCCATCGACACCGCCACCGCGCGATTGAGCTCGACGACCGGCGACGGCACGAGATCGACGAGCTCGTCGTACAACGCGACGATGGCGGACCAGTCGGTGCCGCCCGCCTCCCGCGCGCGGGCGTGGCACGCCGCGATGCCCGCCTGCAGCTCGTAGGGGCCGCGCCTGTCGTCAGAGCGCCCTCTACGAACGGACTCCGCTCGATCCAACGCAGCGAGTCCGCGGCGGATGAGCAGCTGGTCCCACAGCGCACGATTCTGATCGAGCAGCAGGATCGGCTCGCCGTTCGGGCCCACGCGGGCGCGCGCGCGCGACGCCTGGATCTCCATCAGCGCCACGAGCCCGTGGACCTCGGGCTCGAGCGGCGCCAGCTCCGCGAGGATGCGTCCCAGCCGCAGCGCCTCGTCGCACAAGGCCGGGCGCATCCAGTCGTCGCCGGCGGTGGCCGAGTACCCCTCGTTGAAGATCAGGTAGACCACCTCGAGCACCGACGAGAGCCGTGCCGCGAGATCGGGCCCTCGCGGGACCTCGTAGGGCACTTTCTCTTTCGCAAGCGTCTTCTTCGCCCGCACGATGCGCTGGGCGATGGTGGGCTCGGGCGCCAGGAAGGCGCGCGCGATCTCGCTCGTCGTGAGGCCGCCGAGCAGGCGCAGCGTGAGCGCCACGCGCGCCTCGGTCGTGAGCACCGGATGGCAGGCGGTGAAGACCAGGCGCAGCAGGTCGTCGCCGATGTCGTCGTCGAGCGCGGCGTTCAACGTCTCGGCCGTATCCGGGCGCGCGGTGTCCACCGCGTAGCCGAGTTCGCCGTGTTTGCGGTCGAGCATGCCGGCGCGGCGGACGTGATCGATGGCGCGATGCTTGGCGGCGGCCATGAGCCACGCGCCGGGATTGCGGGGAATCCCCTCGCGGGGCCACTGCTCGAGGGCGGCCACCAGGGCGTCGGCCGCCAGATCCTCGGCCACGCCGACGTCGCGCACGATGCGGGCGAGGCTGGCAATCAGCCTGGCGGACTCGATCCGCCAGACGGCGTCGATCGCGCGGTGGGTCTCGGCGGCCTCCACGGATTCCCACTATACTTCCGGCCTCCACCAAGCTCAGCCGCAAGGAGGCCTCCGTGCCAGAGTCGATCGCCTATCCGGTGAAAACGCGCGAGATCAAGAACGCGATCGCCGATTCCACCCGCTGGAACTACGTCACGTTCCGCGACGACGACATCGTGGTGGCCACCTACGCGAAGACGGGCACGACCTGGACGCAGCAGGTCGTCGGTCAGCTGGTGCACCAGGGCCAGGAGGGCGCGCTGCTCGAGGCGTCGCCGTGGATCGACTTTCGCATCATCCCGCTCGAGATCGTCCTTGAAGGGATCGCGGCGCAGAAGCACCGCCGCTTCCTGAAGACGCACCTGCCGGTGGACGCGCTGCTGTTCTCGCCCAAGGCGAAATACCTCTACGTCGTCCGCGACGGACGCGACGTGGCGTGGAGCATGCACAACCATCACCT
>Ga0079218_10000469_pt1 | contig 12060 bp, 11 predicted proteins | sample NCCompost_FD_77181 | JGI IMG/M metagenome (GOLD analysis project Ga0079218, IMG submission 77181) | Agricultural soil microbial communities from Utah to study Nitrogen management - NC Compost | ecosystem: Environmental > Terrestrial > Soil > Agricultural land | place: USA: Utah | collected... | reverse complement strand
TTCCGGAACGGAAGAGTATTGTTGCCTCATGAACAACCTGCGACCGGCGCTCTGGTTTTGCGTCCTCCTGGCGCTGTCATCCTGGGCACAGGCGCCTGATGCGGATCTACGAAAAGCGATAGCTCCCACAGGGACGTTAAGAGCGGTGTTTCTGGCATCAAATCCTGTGCAGGGCCGGGTGAACACTCAGACCCGCGCAGTTACTGGTCCCGCAGCAGACATTGTTACCGAACTCGCACGGAGAATCGGGGTTCCGTTTACCATCACCGGGTTGGATGGTGTACCTGCGGTGATGGACGCTGTGAACAAAGGAACAGCCGATATTGGCTTTCTTGCATTCGACGTCGCGCGCGCCTCTCAGGTGAATTTCACCCAACCCTACAGCATCGGTCACAACACCTACATGGTGCGGCGGGACTCGCCGATTCAGACTGTCGCCGATGCGGATCGAACTGGAGTGCGCATCGGCGTTGGCGCGGGCGACGCCGTGGACCTTCATCTGACGCGAACTCTGAAGCAAGCGCAGATTGTCCGCCCGACAAATCGCACAATGGAAGAAGCGGTACGGATGCTGGCGGCGGGAGAAATCGAAGCGTTTGCCGCAAACCGCCAGCGCCTGACCGAGGTTTCGGCACAGGCGCCGAACATGCGCCTGATCCCCGGCAGCGTCCTTCCCGTCCAGCAGTCTCTCGCCCTGGGAAAGGAGAACACCGCGGCCGTCCCGCTGTTAAATCGCTTTATCGATACGCTTCGCGACTCCGGTTTTCTTCAACGTACGATCGAACGAGCGAATCTGGCAGGGGTAGAAGTCGCCCCCAAGCAATCCATGCGATAACGTTATTGCACTAATTTCCCCTTTGTCCTTCACTCGCCTTAACACCATCATCCGAAACGCATTAGCCTCGAAATAAAGGACTTATGACCCATTAGTAGCCACCACCTTGGAGCTATGAAAGCCGACCTTCCGGCCATTCAGAGTCCGCGCAAAAAGCCCCATGATGCGGGCTGTGAGAGGAGGACCCATGCAACCCAAAACCAGGATCGTCATTTGTACCCGGTGTGGCGGAATGAAGCTTGGCTGGAACAGGCGCTACATTACACATTGGCTCTGGTGCAGGCAGGGACTTCGAAAATCCGCCCGCGTCGCAGGAACGGTGGCGGTGGTTGCTACTCTGGCGCTTGGTTTTCCCGAGCCCAGCGCATCTGTTGCGTCGGTCCCTACGTCTTCACCTTCAGTTCGGCAGGTGAACGTTACGCCGGTAACGGTTGAACAGGCTACTCTGCAAGTCGAGCGTCAGATTCGCTCAATGGAAGCTTTCCTTGAACTCCATCAGGTAAGCGAGGAGAACCGAGGCCGTCTGGCGGAGTCGCTGGTCCTGAGTGCGAAAAAGCACGGTCTGAATCCGAAGCTTCTTGCCAGCGTCATGATCGTGGAAAGCCGGGGCAACCCGTTCGCGATTTCTGGTCAGGATGCCGTTGGCATCATGCAAATCCACCTTCCGACGTGGGGCGATACGGCCGACCGCGAGAACATCAATCTCCTCAAGATCGAGGACAACGTGGATTTCGGCGCCCGCATTCTCAAGGATTATGTCAGCCGGTTTGGGCTGGACGGTGGTGTGAGACGGTATAACGGATATATTCCGGGCGAACCCACCTGGGAAGAGTCTTCACAACGGTATGTCGAAAAGGTTCAGCAGGTGTACGGGCAAGAGTTTTCCTCCGTGTCGTAACGTGTGTTCATCCGGTGAAGAAAGCAACCACCCCCCGTGTTGCTTTCTTCACCGGCCTTTTTTGCCTCACCCGACAACGTTCCCAGTTTCTGCGATAACCGGATAAGGACAACAGTCATCGGACAACACTCATCGGATAGCCGACATTTTGGAACCTGCTCCTCAAATGTCGGCTATCCAATGACTGTTGTCCGATGACTGTTGTCCTTATCCGGTTATCCCGATTTCGGGTACGATGAGGAACGACATTCTTCATGAAGTACCGATACTCCATCGTCTGTCTGGTCCTCGCCGTAGTCCTTGTGGTGCTCCCGGGACTGGCGCAGATGGAACCGGAAACCGACCGGAGTTCTACTTCACCCGGCTGGTCTACGGACAGGGCGGGGGTGCGGCGCGGACGCCGGCGTTCGATTTTCGCTGTGCGGATCTGGCAGCCGGCGAAGGGGGCAATCGATTTGGTGGAGGATGGAGCACGGATTTTCCCGCGTCCGACTGCAAGTTCATGTGGGGTGTTGAGCGCCTTACGAACATTCGGGTCTACGACAAGAGTCCGCACCTGGTGACGGCCCTGGACCCGAAGATCTTTAGCTACCCCTATCTCTACATCGTTTCTCCTCACCGCATGTATCTGACGTCTGAAGAGGCGGCGAAGCTGCGGGAATATCTTTTGCGCGGCGGCTTTCTGCACGTGGACGACTTCTGGGGATTGGAGCAGCGAGAAGCGGTCGAAGAAGAAATGCAGAAGATCTTTCCCGATCGGAAAATGGACAAGTTGAACCTCGATCACGAGGTTTTTCACACCTTCTTCGACGTCGACACGGTTATGCAGATTCCCAATGTCACAAACGCCTGCAACGGAAGGCAAACCTGGGAACAACGCAGCGAAATCGAGCCCATGATCTTCGGGATTTCCGACGATGACGGCAGGCTCATGGTCCTGATCACGTACAACTCGGATCTGGGAGACGCCTGGGAATGGATGGATCTGCCCTGCTATCCCGAAAAGTACTCGGGCCAGGCCTACCGCATGGGCCTGAATTTCATGATCTACGCAATGTCGCATTAGGAAGGCGCCTTGCGATTGCCCACCTTCGTTCGCTAGACTCCGCGGGTGACTGACCATAAGCGAGCACTCTCCCGCTTTTCCGTCGTGGACCTCACCACGGTTCGATCCGGCCCCACGTGCACCAAGATCCTTGCTGATTTCGGCGCATCGGTGCTTCGCGTCGAGCGCATTGGAGGGGAATCACAGGAACGTCTCTTCTACGACTCTGCGGATCTCCATCGAAACAAGAAGAGCATCGCAATCAACCTGCAGGACTCGCGCGGTGTGGAGATCGTCAGAAAGCTGGCGCGAAACGCTGACGTTGTCGTCGAGAACTTCAGGCCTGGCGTTAAACACCGGCTTGGCGTTGATTACGAGGCGCTGTCTGCCGAGAATCCGCGCCTGATCTACGCCAGCATCTCCGGGTTCGGGCAGGAAGGACAATACCGCGACAGGCCCGGCTACGATCAGATCGTCCAGGGCATGTCGGGTTTGATGTGGCTGACTGGCGACGAAAACTCCGCACCGCTGCGCGTTGGGATTCCTATCTGTGATCTGTTGGCGGGCTACTTTGCTGCAATCGGCGTCCTCACCGCTCTTCTCGAACGCGAAGCCTCCGGTCGGGGTCAGCAGGTACAGACTTCCCTGCTCGAAGCGATGACGGCCAGCCTTTCATTCCAGGCAGCGAAGTTTGCCAATACCGGAGAAACACCGCCGCCAGTCGGTAATCATCATCCTTTGACAGCGCCGATGGGCGTGTATCGGGCAAGCGATGGGTACTTCAACCTTGCCGCAGGAAACGATCGCATGTTCGCTCGCCTCGCTGAGGCGATCGGTCGCGCTGACGTGGCTTCGGATCCAAGATTCAACAGCGGTTTTGCACGCGTTCAAAACCGCCGTGCTCTTGACGCCGTTCTGGATGAGGTCTTTGCCACGCGTCCTTCGGCCGAGTGGGTCGAACGGCTGAACACAGCCGGCGTCGCGTGCGGCCCCATCTACAAACTCGATCAGGTGTTTGCGGATCCTCAGGTCCAGCTTGCCGGGCTCGTCCATGAAGTTACCAATGAAGCCTGGGGCGCCCACAAAGTCATCGGCCTTCCCGTCAGGCTTTCGAGAACGCCATCTGCCGTTGCGCATGCCGCTCCGATGAACGGACAGCACACGCGCGAGACTCTCGAGACGCTCGGATACCCGGCAGAGATGATCGAAACACTTCTCGCGGACGGAGTCGTACACCAACACACAGGAGATCGCCATGAGTGACCACATTCTTGTTGAACAGGATGGAGGGATCGCGACAGTCGTATTCAACAGGCCAAAGGTCCGCAACGCCATCAGCCTTGCGATGTGGGGCGAGATCGCGGAGATTGCCGAACGCCTCGGCAACGACGATGCGGTGCGCGCCATTCTCTTCCGTGGAGCCGGTCAGGAAGCGTTTGCTTCCGGCGCCGACATCTCAGAGTTCAAAGAGAACCGCAAGGATCGAGAGTCTGCAATGGCGTACAACAAAAAGGTTGAGGAAGCAGAGGTGGCAATCCGCAATTGCGCCAAGCCGACTGTCGCGATGATCTTCGGGTTCTGCATGGGCGGCGGGATGGCTATCGCGCTCGCCTGCGATCTGCGGTTCGCTGCAGAGGGCTCACGATTCGGAATCCCGGCGGCCAGGCTCGGAATCATTTACGACTTTGATGCCGTTCGACAACTCGTGGATCTCGTGGGCCCCGCATATACCAAGGACATTCTCTATTCGGCGCGCGCCCTGCACGCCGAGGAAGCGTTCCGCATCGGCCTGATTCAGCGTCTGGCTCCGGCGGCGGAACTCGAAGCGCAGACGCTGGAGTATCTCAGGATCGTTGCCGCCAATGCCCCACTGTCGATTCGCGGCGCGAAAGCCCAGATGGCCGCAATCTTCGAAGGCGTTGATAAACATCGAGAACAAATGCAGGCAGCTCGTCTGGGGACGTTCGACAGCGAAGACTACAAGGAAGGCACCCGTGCATTCCTGGAGAAACGTCCACCACGCTTTACAGGCCGGTAGAAAATCCCAGTCTGACTGGTTATTTCGATTTTCGAATTTGCTGAATTCGCTACGGCTTCTTGCAGGGATATGCCTCCTGGAATGCGCGGTATGCTACGTGTACGACATGGTCGCCGATTTTATTCGGATTCACATCGACGTACTTGCTGAAGACTTTAATAAGGTCTTCGGTCTGGACTATTTCGTTTGATGCAACGATAGCTTCAAAAAAATCGAAATAACTAGTCAGACTGGGATTTTCCTCACCACAGGCCGAGGAGTTTCCACCACAGCCCGCCAATCAACAGCCAGATGGGAATATTGACAAGGCTGACAAGGAACCCGACTTTCCACCACGTTCCGGCCGACACATACCCTCCGCCGAAAAAGATCGGCGCGGTCGCGGCGCTGTAATGGGTGAGCCCTGCGAACAGATTGCTGAAGAAAGCCAGCGCAAAGGCTGCGAGTAGCGGCGGAGTACCGAGCGTGAGGGCGATGGCGAGAAAGGCGGCATACATCGCACTGATATGTGCGGTGTTGCTGGCGAAGAGGTAATGGCTGTAAAAGTACGCGAGGCTGACGCCAAGGAATCCAACCGCCCAATGCACGTCGCCTACGGCACCCGCGACAACCGCGGCAAACCACTTCGGCACTCCCAACCGTGCAAGTTCGCTGGCCATCATAATGAGCGCGGCAAACCACACGAAGGTGTTCCACGCTTCGTGCTCGCGCGCGACTTGATCCCACAAAAGCACGCGAAACAGCAATAGCACGGCAATAGCGCCGAAGGCGGCAACGGTGTTATCGATGCCGAGCGCACCGCTGAAGGCCCATGCACCAACGAGAGCTGCAAACGTTACCAGCAGGATGCGTTCTTCGCGCCGAAGCGGGCCCATTGCGGTGAGTTGCTCTCGCGCAACGATACGTGCCTGAGGCGTATGTCGAATCGTGGGCGGATAGACAGCATGGATAACGAGGGGCACCACAATCAGGCTGATGAGACCGGGAATGATTGCCGCGGCTAGCCACCCACCCCACGTCATGGAGATGCCCTGCTGTCCGGCAAACTCTGCGGCCAGAGGATTGCCGGCCATCGACGTCAGAAACATCGCGCTCGTGGAAATGGATGCCTGATAGGTGGCCATCGTCACAAAGCCCGCCGTCCTCTTCGCATCCACGTTTCCGTCCGGCCCGAATGACCTCGCCAGCGATCGAAGGATTGGAAATATCGCGCCTCCCGAACGGGCTGTATGACTGGGAATGAACGGAGCGAGAACAAGATCCGTGGCGGCGAGACTGTAGCTCAGGCCTAACGCGCGGTGACCAAGCACCGACAGGAACAGGTATGCGATCCGCGCGCCGAGACCTGTCCGGATGAAAGCGCCGGCAAGGAGAAAAGCGCACACAACCAGCCAGACCGTCGAATTGGCGAAACCGGCGAGCACCTGCGCGGTTTCCAATGTCTTCGTCAAAAGGAGAGCGGTGAGACCCATCATCGCGATCGCGCCCATAGGTAAGGGTCTCGCGATGATTCCTGCAACGGTCGCGACAAAGATCGCCAGAAGCCGCCAGGCCTGCAGTTGCAGGCCCTCAGGAGGCGGTATGAACCAAAGAACGACGCCTACTGCGAAGACACACAAAAGACGCCAAACGTTCGTCGCACCCGATGCTGTCTCGTGTGCAGAATTCGTTTTCTCGGCCTTTACGCCGGCTTCAACGCTCATAGCTTTGTAAGGATTCGCGCTGCGATCTTAGCTGATATAGTCGCTCACACAAAGGAGAGCCTGTGTCTGAGCTAACCGAGCAACAGCAGATGATTGCGCGTACAGTGCGTGATTTCGTGGAGCGCGAGGTTATTCCCGTGGCCCGCGGGATGGAGCACCGCGGCGAGTATCCGCACGCGCTCGTCGAGACGATGAAGAGTCTTGGGCTGTTTGGCCTCAACGTCCCGGAGCAGTTCGGGGGAAGCGCTGTCGACGACACCGCATTCGCCATCGTCTTTGAAGAATTGTCACGCGGGTGGATGGGCCTGGCCGGCATCGTCGGCACGCACTCGGTTCTATGCGACGTTCTGGTTCGCTTCGGCACCGACGAGCAGAAGCGCCGTTTTCTTCCGGGATTTGCTAAAGGAGAACCACGCGGTGGCATCTGTCTCTCCGAACCGGAGGCCGGAACCGATCTGCAGGCGATCACGACGGTCGCGCGTCGCGACGGAGATTCGTACCTGGTCACGGGCTCCAAGATGTGGGTCACGAATGGACGGTATGGTCAGGTCTTCCTGCTGCTGGCGAAGACCGATCCCTCGGCGCAACCGCCGCATCGTGGCATGAGCGCTTTCGTGATCGAAAAAGGTGCGGCGGGAATGACTGTCGGCCGGGACATCGACAAGATGGGCTATAAGACTGTCGAAACCGTTGATCTGCATTTCGAAAATTTCCCCGTCCCGGCAACAAACCTCATCGGCGGTGTGGAGGGTCAGGGATTCAAGCAGGTCATGACCGGGCTTGAAGCGGAACGGCTCAACGTCGCGGCTCGCGGCCTGGGCGTTGCGCGTGCCGCGTTCGAGGATGCAATCCGATACGCCCAGCAGCGGCACACGTTCGGAAAGCCTATTGCCCAACACCAGACCATTCAAATCAAACTGGCCGAAATGGCGACGAGGATCGAGGCATCGCGCCTGTTGATCTATTCTGCAGCGGCAAAGAGGGATCGCGGTGAACGATGCGATCTCGAAGCCGGGATGGCCAAACTGTTCGCGACGGAGACCGCGGCCGACGTGTCGTTTGAAGCGATGCGCATCATGGGCGGAAACGGTTTCTCCAAGGACTTTTCGGTGGAGCGCTACTACCGGGATGCGCCACTGCTGGTCATCGGCGGCGGCACGAACGAACTGCAGCGCCTGATTATCGCTCGCCAGTTGCTTCAGAAGTACGCGATCGGCTGAGAGTTGAAGACTTTCCGCAAGAAGTAACTGCGATGGATCCAATTGTCCCTGAGTCAGGGCGTTAACATACGTGACGCGTCAACAAGGCGAGCCATCGCCCCTCCTGGCCAGGAGGGGCGATGGCTCGCGTTAAGGAGATCGTTATGTCCGTGTCACCCAACACCGCAACCATGCGCATGGCGGACTTCATCGTTTCCGCCCGGATTCCCTCACCTGCGCGCGAGCGAGCGACGATCGCCGTGGGCGATACGGCAGGTGTGACGCTGGCGGGAGTACGCGAATCCGCGGCGGTTATCGTCAGAGACACCATCACGGCTCAAAGCCAGGGGAGCTGTCGCGTGCTGGGTACGGAGCTTCGGGTTAGCGCGGAAGACGCAGCGCTGGCCAACGGCGTGGCCGCGCACGCGCTCGACTACGACGATATGTGCTTCGTTTCCCTGGCCCATCCGAGCTGCGCGCTCGTACCCGCCGCCGTTGCCGCTGCCGAAATGGCCGGCGCTTCGGGTCGGGAAGTCCTCGATGCGTACGTCATCGGTTTCGAACTCGAATGCCGCCTGGGGTTGGTCATGAATCCCCGTCACTACCACGAGCGAGGCTGGCACTGTACGTCCTCCATCGGCACGATTGGCGCAGCCGCAGCCGCGAGTCGCCTCCTTGGACTTGATGCGGTATCGGCGGTTCACGCGTTGGGCATCGCGGCATCTTCCGCGTGCGGGCTCAAGGAGAATCTCGGCAGCATGGTCAAGCCGCTACATGCGGGGATTGCCGCGCGCAACGGTGTAATGGCGGCGCGACTGGCGCGCGCAGGTCTTGTCTCAAGCGCCACGACAATCGAAGGTCCGCAGGGTTACCTGGTAGCAATGGACAGCCAGCAACCGCCGTCTGCGCTGCTGGATGCGGTCGCAGACCTTGGATCCCGCTGGGAAATCCTCGATACAGGAATCACGGTGAAGCTCTATCCGTCGTGTGCCGCGACGCATCCACCGCTGGACGCATTGCTGGCGTTGAAGGTCCGCCATGGTCTCTCGGCAGAGAATGTCGCATCGGTTGTGGTCGAAGTGGACTCCATGACGCCTCGCTTGTTGATCCATGATCGGCCGTCGACGCCGCTCGAAGCCAAGTTCAGTATGCCCTTCTGTGCTGCGGCCGCGATTGTATTTGGTCACCCGTCGATTGAAACGTTTGAGGAGTCGCATATTCGAGATCCCCGGGTTCAACGCCTGTTGCCTGTGGTCGCTCTTCGTGCAAATCCTTCGTTCGACGCGGCAGCTCCATTGTCGCAGGCGAACGTGACGGTGAAGCTCAAGGATGGAAGGACTGTTGTGGAAAGAGCCGACGGCGCGCGGGGTTATCCGGGACGCGTGACCAAAGAGGAACTGGAAAGAAAGTTCATGGCGTGTGCGTGCCGCGTGCTAAGTGAGAAGACGGCGGCGCACGCGTGGGACGTTGTGGGGAGTGCGGAATCGCTTTCAACCATCAGCGAGTTGACGGAAGTCCTGTCTCCAGGATCTCGCGCGCGCGTTTGAGAATCGGCTCGTCCACCATGGCGCCGTTGAATTCGAATACACCACGTCCGCTTGCCTGCGCACTGTCATATGCCTGCAGAAGTGCCCGCGCATTCTCAATCTCTTCCGCCGACGGCGAGAACACGGCATTGGCGATCTCGACTTGCCGCGGAACGATACACATCTTGCCTCCGTATCCGAGTTGCCGCCCGACTTCCGCATCGCGGCGAAATCCTTCGTCGTCCCGAATATTGACGAACACCAGGTCCAATGCCTGCAAGCCGTACGCCCTCGCCGCCAGAACGACGCGCGACCGTGCATACAGGACCTCCAAACCTTCCGCCGTACGACGGCCTCGGACATCGGTGATGAAGTCCTCGGCTCCGAAAGCCAGACCCGACAAATGAGAACCCTGCGCGGCTGCCAGCGCCTCGACATTGACGACACCGCGCGCAGTTTCGATAACGCCGATAATGGGAATGCCGGCCGAACCGAACTGTCTTAATTCCGCTGTCGTCTCCAGCTTGGGCATGATGGCGCCGTCCATGCGTAACTGCACCGCAGCAGAAAGATCCGCTTCCGCGTTTCGCGACCTGGAAGCGTTCGTTCTGAGCAGAAGTTGTCCTTTGAGGTCTTGCTTGCGAAGGGACTCGACAATGCCAGGTAACCCCGCACGGGCCGACTTCTTATCCGCTTCCGGCACTCCATCCTCAAGGTCGATGGCATAGGCATCCGCCGGGTAGCGCGGAAACTTCGCGATCAGTTCGTGCCGGTTTGCCGGCGCAAATAAGAGGGTGCGAATCGGTCGCATCAGCTTTGCGCCACACCCTTCGGACCGTGGCCGCGCTTGTAGATCATGAAGCTGCGCCTGAACTCAATAACGATGGTCCTCTCCTGGTTCCGTCCCGTCGTCTTCACGTGAACGATGCCAACGTCTGAACGCGACTTCGATTCGCGCATCTCCAGCACTTCGCTGCTCGCATAAATCGTATCGCCCTCATAGACAGGGTGCGGCAGGCGAACTTCATCCCAGCCAAGGTTTGCGAATACATTTTGGGAAAGATCCATGACCGACTGGCCCGTCACAATGGCGAGCGTGAGGCAGGAATTGACGAGCGGCTTTCCGAAGCCGGTCTTCGAGGCATAGTGGTGATCGAAGTGCAGAGGCTGCGTGTTCATGGTCAGCAGCGTGAACCACGTGTTGTCGGCAGCCAGGACCGTGCGACCCAGCGGATGCTCGAATTCATCGCCGACCTCGAAATCCTCGTAAAGGCGGCCGGTCCAGGACTTCTTAAGCGCCATTTGGAAAATAACCCTCGCGAAGGATACAACATCTTCTGATCGAATCTACCAGCTCACGCGAAGTCCGGTAACCCAGGAAAACCCGTTGTAGGTGCCGCCGTCGTTAGCGCGATCATCCATATCGCCCCACTGCGCACCGCTCTGCAGTTTCAACTTGTGCCCGTAAAAATAGTAATTGGCGCCAAGATAAATCTCCTGAAAGCGATCGCCGCGGCCGGAAACGACCGTGCTTTCATAAGTCGCCAGCCGCACACCATTAGGGTCACTGCTCTTGAGATATGTTTCCCTGGCAACGATCTGAAATCTGGGCGTGATGTTGTAAAAAGGCATCACCATGAGCCCCCAGAGATCGCTTTGGCCAAGATAGCCTGCAGCAGCGGAAACGTCGGTGCGCGCACCCCAGTTGTCGTCTTCGAACTTGAAATTGACGGAGACCATATGATGCAACTGGCGCGTGAACGTATTGGAAGGATGCGGATTCTGATAGACGTAGTTCGCACGAAGCAGTGCTTCCTTTGCGCCGAGCGGGTCGGCAACGTCGCGTCCGATGGAAAAGAGCGTGAAAACGCTGCCGTTGAATTCCCCGAACTCGCGGTTCATTTCACCCGCGGAATATACCGCGGAGTGGTACTGCCAGCCGGAAACCTCGCCAGACGCGGCTACACCCGGAAAGTACTCCTGAGGAAACCACATGTTGTTTGCAAGGTTGCTGCGGTCGATCGTCAGCAAGTCTTTTGAGGACGTGGACCCATCCATCGTGAACGACGCTCCCTGCTTTCCGACGGTGAGTTCGAGTTTTTCACTCTTCGCCCATTCCAGATACATGTCGGTGATACGAACGTAAAAAGGGTCGGCCTCCTGGGGGTTGAATTCCACTTCGCCATGTAGCGTCAGCGTGCGGAAAAGCTTCGACTTTGCACCGAGGCGCATGCGGCGAATGTTCCACTCACTGTGGTCGCCCTGGTCGGCATTGATTGCCGCATAGTCCACCTGAAAGCGGCCGCTGAAAAGCACGCTCTGCACAACGCGGTTCTGGTCGTTCTTGTACCACTCGGCAAACTTCCAGATCTTCTTATAGACGTCATCGCTCTTTGCCGCCGCCTGGCCCGGAGGTGTTTGCGCCCAGCCTTGCTGGGTTGGAAGCGACAACAGCAGCAGTACCGGCAGAACCAGGCGTACCGAAATCAGTTTCACGTAAGACCTCCTCAGTCCAATTACAGGCCTTAAGATAACGATTCCTACGGGATGTGAAAGGGGGCCGCCGTCGAATTCACATTAAGTTAACAAATTGGCCATCTGAGAGTAACTTGTTCTGGTTCCTCATGGACAGATCAGGGGAATCTCACATCCAAAGGAGGTCATCTTGAAACGTTCGATCACGATCGCGATTTGCCTTCTCGCCATAACGTTCGGAATTCCTGACTTCGCCCATGAAAGCATTGCGCAGAACACATCGGAGTGGACTGTATTGTTCGACGGCATGAATCTGAATGCCTGGAATACCACTGGCAACG
>Ga0079218_10000468_pt1 | contig 12080 bp, 13 predicted proteins | sample NCCompost_FD_77181 | JGI IMG/M metagenome (GOLD analysis project Ga0079218, IMG submission 77181) | Agricultural soil microbial communities from Utah to study Nitrogen management - NC Compost | ecosystem: Environmental > Terrestrial > Soil > Agricultural land | place: USA: Utah | collected... | reverse complement strand
TTCAGCTTCTCCATGTAAGAGTTCGAGATAAAATGCCATATTTAACTATAACTACGGTTCTGTAGTCTTTGTCGGGTGTTTGCTTCCGTTGTTGGGATTCCGTTGGTAACGAGTTGTTGTTATTGATTTTACCGTGATACTCACTTATTGCATTAGTAGTATTGTGAATGTTCTCTACCATTCTAAACAACCTGTCTCTATTTGGCAACACAATGTTGTTCTCCTCTGCATATTCTAAAGTAAACATCAATGCTACGTCTAATTCGTCATAGAGCTTTTGGTTAAGCTGTTTCATTCTGTCAACCTATTTCCATTCTTTAATTATTTTTTTGTCACGCTTCAAACTCATTCAAGGCTCTTATCTTCTATGATCAATCTCCTTTGCCGCTATTGCTCATGGTGCTGGTGTCTCTTCTTCTCTCTGTGTCTTTAGCTCTTCTTTCTAAATATCTATCAATCCAATTGAGAAGGGATGCATTCCGAGCGTAGATCAATACTGTTTGTAGTATTCCTTGGATTGCCCTTCTGGAAGTGTATCAATTTGTTTTGATAGTGCATCAATATTCTTCCATAAGGCATTAGACCTCTCATTACATCTATCTTTGAATTCATCCATCGGATGCTGGTCAGACATATTTCTAAAACTCATCCTCCTCGATTCTCTTACGTCTCATTTTCATAGAATGTCTTGCTTGTTCGACTGCGTTAACGTGAACTTATGGGGTTAGGCTTCTCGGTGACAGGTTCGTTTGTACCTGTCTTGATTTTGAATATCGTAAGATTGACTCTTGTAAGCACATACATATGCAGCTAAGCTATAGATTGCTGTCAGGACACAATTACAAAATGACTCAAAGCCTACAGTCTTTGTAGATGATGCTATTCCATGCACTAGATGGTCGCTATTTGGAAGCGTTCTCTTGATTATTGTTTTGATGATATTCTTAGGGATGACTCTATACAATAATAAAATAGTCAATCAATCAATCAATCAATCAACCCACTCACTCATAGGCAACTGATTATCCTTTTAACTTTGAAATCTCTATTCCCTAATCATTTTACAATACCTTTCCCATTAACCGCTAATTCAACCCGACCAACGGAGTCACAACAACTGATTTAAACAACGGAAGAACCAACAGAACCATAACTACTTGAAAAAGGTGAAAATAAGGATTAGATTTTAGATAGCGCCTTGCGCTTGCTTGCCGCAATGTCGCCTTTGGACTTTTCCACCATTGAGTCGTGCTCGGCCTTGAGATCGGCCTTGGCCTTTTCAAAATAGCCTGAAATCTCTTCTGTCATGTCCTTGCGCTTGCCTGCTCTTCTGCCATCTTCTTCTTGTCCAGTACTACTTTAACCTTCTTGAGCCTGACGAACTCCTCGCGCTCGCGCTCCTCTAGGGTTGCCTTGATGAAGTATATTGCATCTTGATATTGCGGTATGATGACGTATTCAAGTGCGTTGAGCAGCTTTTGTGTACGCTCTAGCTCTTTTGCAAGGCTGAATATTGCATTTTCGTATTCTGCTGCCTTGCATATGCCGGGAAGCATGCTCTTGATGAGCTTGGCCGCCTTGTCGACAGACGCGTTTGTTTCAACAAAGCCGTATGACAGCTGCTGCCTGCCCTTCTCTGTCTCGACCCTCAGCGTTGGTATTTTAACATCTACGATGCGCCTGATGTTGACGTCGACTTCCATTATACTGGGGGTCGAGTCGGATATTGATTCAAGCGTCATTGTGCCAAGGGACATATAGGCGTCATAAACAGAGGTGTATATTTCATCCAAGGGTGTCCATATGTCTTCCCTTGCCTTGTTTGCTTCTTCAATCATTTCGTCTATCTTTTTCAACAATACTTCGCGCTTGTCGTCTAGAATCTTGTGCACCATCTTGGCTACTTGCATCGAGCGCCTTATCTTGATAAGCTCTATCTTTGTTGCTGTAACCCTACCTCCAAATGACATATTTCTCTACTTCTCACCCTTTGTAGTACTGCCTGACGTGCTTTTCTTTGATCTTGGTTAACTCCCCTTCGGGCAGACCTGAGAGTACGTCCCATGCTCTAGTGAGCGTTTCTTCAAGTGTCCTATTCTCGTCAGGTGCCTGCTTTAGGAAGTGTTGCTCAAACTTATCGCCAGCATCGAGGTACTTCAAGTCTACGCCTGTAAGACCTGCCCTGCCAACAATCTCTGAAAGCGCCCTGACCTCCTGCGCTCTTGAATAAGCGTCATAGAGCTGATTGCCAACTTCCATGTGATCTGATCTGGTTTTTCCTTCGCCTACTCCATCCTTCATTAGCCTTGAAAGCGACATGAGCACGTTTACTGGCGGGTAAATACCCTTTCTGAACAGATCACGCCCAAGCACAATTTGGCCCTCAGTGATATATCCTGTGAGGTCTGGGATTGGATGCGTAATATCGTCAGCTGGCATAGACAGGATGGGCACCTGAGTTACACTGCCATTCTTGCCCTTGATCCTCCCTGCGCGCTCGTAGTTGTTTGCAAGGTCTGTATAGAGGTAGCCGGGGTAACCCTTCCTGCCGGGGACTTCTTCCCTTGCAGCGCTGATTTCGCGAAGCGCCTCTGCATAGTTGGTCATGTCCGTCAGTATCGCTAACACATGCATACCTAGATCAAATGCAAGGTATTCTGCCACCGTCAGCGCCACCCTTGGGGTAATGATCCTTTCAATTGCAGGGTCATCTGCCAAGTTGAGGAATAACACAGAACGCCTCAACGCGCCTGACTCTTCAAGACTACGCTTGAAGTACTGCGCTTCAGAGTACTGCACGCCAATTGCTGCAAAAACGACGGCGAAGTCCTCTTTTGTGCCAACGACTGACGCCTGACGTGCAATTTGGGCTGCCAGGATGTTGTGTGCCATGCCAGAGCCTGAAAATATTGGAAGCTTTTGTCCTCTTACAAGCGTAAGCATACCGTCAATGACTGATACGCCTGTCTGGATAAATGATGTGGGATACTCTCTTCTTTCTGGATTCATAGGTTCGCCGTTGACGTCGAGGAACTTGTCTGCAATTGGATCAGGGAGGCCGTCGTTTGGTTTTCCAAGGCCATCAAATACTCTTCCCAGTAGTTCCTGTGAAACTGGCATTTCCATAGTCTTGCCAGTAAATTTCGCTTTTGTGCCTTTAATTGTAAGCCCTGTAGTTCCCTCAAATACCTGAACTATAGCTTTACCAAAGCCCACTTCGAGCACCCTGCCGAGCCTGTGCTCGCCATCTACAGTCTCGATCTCGACCAGCTCATCAAATGATACCTTGGTGACGCCGTCAATTATCATCAGCGGTCCCTTGAGCTCGGCTACCTTTGTGTATTCTATTCCATAAGATGTAGTCGTCATCTCAGGCAACTACCTCCGCCTCTTTCTTCTCTGTCATTGCACCCTCTCCTCCTGCAGCTGTGGCCTTATGAAATTGTTCGTTTATCTGTCTGTCCAGCTCGTTAAATTTGTTAAGCTGATCTTCTGGTATCTCAAATTTTGATTTCAGCAAACTTGGGATTATCGGCATCGCCCTAATATCTGCAAGCGGAGTGCCTGCCTTCAGTGCCTTCTGAGCCTCCTTGTAGAACTTGACCATCAATCCCACCATCTTGACTTGCTTTTGAGGGCTGCAGTACGTATCTATCTTGTCGAAAGAGTTTTGCTGCAAAATACCGATCTTGACCATGCGCGCGACTTCAAGTACTAGCTTTTCTTCGTCTGGTAGCGCCTCAGGGCCAAGCAGCCTGACGATTTCTTTAAGAGTGTCTTCCCTCTGAAGTACGTGGTACGACTCTGCCCTGAGATTGTACCATTCGCCTGACACGTTCTCCTTCCACCACTTGCTCACGTCCTCAAGATAGCCCGAATATGAATTCATCCAGTTGATGGACGGATAATGCCTTGAATATGCAAGCCTTGTATCAAGCGCCCAAAAGGTCTTGATGAACCTGATGGTGTGTGTCGTCACCGGCTCGGTAAAATCTGCTCCTGATGGAGAAACTGCGCCTACCAGAGTGACAGACCCAGCTCTCTCTGGGGAGCCAAGCGCCCTTACCCTGCCTGCTCTTTCGTAAAATTCTGCAAGCCTTGAAGCGAGGTACGACGGGTAGCCTTCCTCTGCAGGCATCTCTTCAAGACGTCCTGACATTTCGCGGAGTGCCTCCGCCCATCGACTCGTTGAGTCAGCTACGAGCACAACATCGTAACCCATGTCGCGGTAGTACTCTGCAATTGTCACGCCTGTATAGATCGATGCTTCTCTTGCAGCCACTGGCATATTGCTTGTGTTTGCTACAAGCACTGTCCTCTCCATGAGCGGACGACCAGATCGGGGGTCAATAAGATGGGGGAACTCGACAAGCACTTCTGTCATTTCGTTGCCGCGTTCGCCGCAGCCAATGTATACGACCACCTTAGAGTCTGCCCATTTGGCGATTTGATGCAACGTCACAGTCTTGCCTGTGCCAAAGCCACCTGGAATTGCACCCGTTCCGCCCTTTGCAATCGGGAAGTAGGTGTCAATGACTCGCTGACCTGTCACGAGCGGAACTGTTGGGTCATAGCGCTCGGCATACGGCCTTGGCTTTCTTACCGGCCACTTGTGATACATTTTTAGCTGAACTTTTTCGCCACCACCTTTTTCAGTGGTTGCAATCATGTGTTCAATGTCATAGTCGCCTTCGCTTGCAATATCGGTTATCTTGCCGCCCGGATGATTTGGTGGAACCAAGATGCGGTGAGTCAAAAGAGGTGTTTCTTCTACGGTTCCCAGTATCGATCCAGGGCCTACTTGATCGTCTTTTTTCACACTGGGCTTGAACCTATATTTCTTTTTCATGTCTACTGGGCTTGTCATCACACCTCTGCCAATGTAGGCTCCTGATTTGGCTGCAATCTCGTCCAACGGCCGTTGAATGCCATCGTAGATCTTGCCAATGATTCCTGGGCCTAGTAGCACTGAAAGCGGCTGGCCAGTGCCAATAACAGGCTCGCCTGGCTTTAGGCCAGACGTTGACTCATATACTTGAATAAATGCAATGTCTCCAGTTAATCTGATTACTTCGCCAATGAGCTTTGACTCGCCCACCTCAACAGTTTCGTACATTTTTGCTGTAGACATGCCGTCTGCCCTAACTGCTGGCCCACTAATCCAAACAATCCTTCCTTTTGCTACCAATTTTTATTCCACTCCTCTTAACATCTGGGCAATGTTTTTCCTTATTAAAGGTTTGAGTCGTTCAATACGGGAATCAAGAGTATTGTCATATGTCATCGTGCCATCTGCCGATTTTATTCTAATACCTCCAAGTACGTCAATGTACTGGTCCGACACTCTTGCCTGCTGCACCTTGCCGCTGTTCTGCAATTCGGAGACTACCTTCCTTACAAGCTCAGCGTCATTTTTGTTGCACTCTATAATAACTGCGTTCGATCCTCCAACAGCTGAGATGCTTTCTTCGATCATGTGCTTCAACAGCTCCTTGTAGCTATCCTGGCTATTTGAGGCCTGCAGCTTTTTCTTGGCCTCTTCAAATGCTTTATTTACAGCATTTTCAATTATTAGAAGTTCTTGGTTGCGGGCTGCAAGCCTTGCCGATCCAATATTCTGGCGCTTAAGGTTCTCGGCCTGCTTTCTTGCAGCCTCGACTATCCTTGTGCGCTCTGCTTCCAACTTGCCTCGAGAAGATTCGAGGTTGTCAAGCGACTCTTGGTAAGCAGAATCTATCTGAGAAATCAGCTCAGCTTCCTTTTGATCTAAAACCTTGCCAATCATGCGCTCTAAAGCAGAATTTGAGCTCATTTGATTGTGTTCCGCCTTTTCACGGAATTTTAACCTTTTGACGCAGAACCAGCTCTAGTTTGAAGCGGTAGTAGTCGTGGTACAATCCCTGCCAACAAGCTTATCGTCTAGGTTTCGGATAAGAGCTCTTATGCGCTTGAGATGGCCTCCTTCCCAGTATATCTTGCCGCAGGTGGTACATTGAAAAAACTGGTTATAGCACGCTATAACTCTGTCTGGTACAACAATATAATCAACATCATCATTATTACGTTCATGATTTTTCAACTGATCTGATGTCTTTTCCTCCATGGGCCCATTACATACCGAGCAGCGTGAGCTAATACCGTTCATACCGACGGACGTTATTCCATTGTTTGTAAGAATATATGCCAAGTCTTCAAGCTCGCTTGCGCCCCCACTTACCAGCACGCCGCGGGCGCCAACCTTGACTATTCGCTTGAACAGCTCCTTGTCCGCAGTCAGGATCACTCGGTCCTGCTCGATGCCTATCTTTAAGATTTCGTCGTCATGAGCATGCGCGATATATATTGTATCAAAGCCAAAAATGCGGAGCTTGCGGGCGATGCTTCCCAGCATCGCATCAGCTAGAAAAGCTACACTATGTGCCTTCAGCACTAGACGATTCGCCCCTGCATACTTCACAGGTAAATGTGCCCTCGTCATACTGTAATAGGTCTGACCATTCGCCGCATTGATCACAAAAGCCGGATACATTTCTGGCTGAGCGAGCTATGCCAAGCTCGCCTCTGAAGATGGTAGCTTTTTCAGATACTATTTCTACAAGATCAGGAGTTACTGCAATGACGTCTGAAGAGGAAATAATACCAACAAGTCTGTTCTTGTAGACCACTCCAAGACGCTTAATGTTGTGTTTCCGGAGCAGGCGAGCGGCCTCTGTAATGCTCTCCTCACTTTCTATGGTATAGATCTCTTTCATTACCTCCTTTGCCTTTATCTGGCTTGGCTTGGCGTCATTGACTATGGCCTTAGAAACAATGTCCCAATCTGTAACGATGCCAACTGGCTTGTCCTTCTCCATAATGATTATGCTTCCAATGTTTTCGTCTTTCATCTTTTTTGCAATGTCATGGATGGTGTCATTAGGAGAGGCAGAAACAACCGGGCTATTCATGATGTCCCTGACAAGTACTCTTGTAGTCATGTGTGCATCGGTATGCTCTCTGATCGGCTTTTTTACCACGAAAAAGTATTCGAATTTCTGCCTTTAATTACTTATCTGATTTTCACTAGAAAAATGTCATATTATATAAATATGATTATAGGCATTCATCAGATTCTATTGTTACTCTCTCTCTTCTTCCTTCTTTCTTCCTTCCTTCTTTCTTCCTTCCTTCCGTGCGAAATGCTTCATTTTTGAAAAATTCTTGCGACTTATTTGATATCCTCTGGGACTTTGCTACCCTACACCCTTCTTATAGCCTCCACACTCTTTGATGTTATGATTAACATGTTATTTGTCGCCTGATTCTACAGTAACTGATGGTGGTGGTGCCTCTTGCAGCAGCTGCTGCTGACCCCTTGCAGTGAAAGACAACCGGGACTGACCTGTCGGCAATGCTCTTACAAATTCGTCAAGGCTTACATGCTTGATTGATTCTGCAATTTTGGTGTTCTCGCCAGCTATTTTTACAAATTCTGATTTGACCTTCTTTGCAGCGTTCATTGGGTCCACACCCCCCTGCAGGAGCTCTGTATAAAAGATCGAGCGTTTTTTTACTGCTTCCTCTGGCCCACAGAGAAGCGTTTCTCTGTTATTCAATTGCATGATGCCAATTGCAAGTCTTAATTCTACCCCTTTTATGTAATTGCGTTTGCCCTCTATTACAAACGAGCCCTTCGGTAAGAACTGACCTGTCGGTGCTCCCTTTTTCACCTGCTCTGCTATGACCCAGTATGCGTCGGCGCTAGAGAGACCGTCCTTCCATGCCCTGCTAAATGAGATGGTAGCCTGTGCAACCTCATGTAAGGATGAATTGATCGTGCCTTCTTGGGTCGCTGCAAAAGCTGCAGCATTCTTTATAATAAAAAATGGTGAGCCGTGAACTTCAGCATGAAAAACAATGTCGTGCTCCGTCAAATGCTTACGTATTAATGCAGAATTGGATGAGGCATCACGGCCGCCAATTACCAAGAGGCCGTCAGTGGTGATGAACCATCGGTAGCGTTCGTACCACTCCCTAGAGATCTGTTCTTTTACAATGACTTTTCTGTGGATGGCCGCAGTCTCACTCCTTAATTTTCCTATTTGAGCAAGAATCTTGCCACGTGCCTCTTCTATTGATGCATTGCCACGCTCCATTTCTTTTGCCCTTGCGAAAAGCATCGAGCCTGCTTTGGCAAGGTTTGACTGCATCTTAACCTGCTCGCCTGCTACCTCGATGTATTGGATGCCCTTTTCTGTGACTAATGATGCAGAGTTGGCTGCAAGCAAGTCAGCGATTACGTCACTCCCTCGGTAGGAAAGCGCCATTAATTCGCCAGCCAGCTTACGTATAGCAGCCGCTTTCTTGAGTACAGTTTCTTTGGCTTTGTTCAGCTCTTCAAAGTCGTGCTCAAGTACCGCAATCTGCCTGTCTAGCTCGACTGTCCTGCTGTTGCGCCCTATGTCCATGATTTCATTGCTGAGCACTTCGTCGACTGCATCCATATACGACGCAACTTTTTTGATGTTGTTCTTCTTGATCAACTTTGAAGCAGCCGCTGCTTCTTGTGTTATTATTGGCAGTGCTTCTTGAGGCTTGTCATCTTGCATGATAACAATCGGCTCGTGGTTCTTGCCGCCAGTGCTGACCTCATTTATGATGTTCTTGATAGTATTGTAAATCTTGCTTACTTCGTCGTCAGATAATTGCGCAGCATGCTTGTCCACTTCGATGCCTGCGCGATTGATAACTTCTTCGACAAATTTCTTTGGCATTGAGATGTTGCGGCCGATCCACCTTAGCACATCTAGGTTCTTTGCTCCATCCCTCAGAGATAGCATCTGGTCAAGTGTAATATTGAAGACATCGACGCCTCTTGCCGGCGGGTAGACGTAGCGCAGGCCGACACTGAGAGTTCTATGCCTTACGTGTATTGGATTGAGGATTGCAATTATCTGCATATTTTCGTTGCAAATTATGAGGTTGCCGTCACCAAAGAACTCACCGACGACGATTCTTACCTTTCCATCTGGATGCCTAAATTTTAGTGAGACAATGCGCTCACTTCCAATCTGCTCAATTAATTCCAGCTTGGAGCGCTCAAGCTCTTTCTGAGCAATGCTCTCAAGGCTATTGTTTTCTTCCACAGGTTTGAACTTTAGCCTTGTAATCCAAATGCCTCTTGTTGAGAGGACAAACATGATATCTTCTTGCATGGGGTGATGCAGCTTGAGAAAGAGGGAGTTCCTAGTTATGGCATTAATGCTGCTTACATAATATCCTGAGGAGCTACTAATGATCCTGCTTCTAATCTCGTTGACTAGGTATCGTAACTCGATGCTGGATAGCTCCATGACGAAAGATAGTAATGGAATGTCACAAATATTAAACAACTGAAAATAGCAGACAGAAATTCGAGTGTAACTGTAACTATTACTATTAGTAATGTTACTTGTTTTTCTATCTTATAGAGAGCAAAAAATTTTGTGATATGAATATCAGAACAACACAGCCGCAAGGCATTTTACTAGCTCCAATTTAACCACAAAACGTGATATTGGACATATTTGAGAGGCTCTATTATATGCGTGCTCTGGCGGGTGTGGCCGCAGGCATCGTCGCCGGCATTGTCATACCAGCTGAGTTCGACCAATACACATCAATAGTCACTGCCATACTAGTCGGAATGGTATTCTATTTTGCCTCGCTTGCAATTGGCAGGCGAATAGCCAAGAATGTGCCAAAGGATAAACGCAAAAAAGTTGCAACAGAGGGTATCATGCCGTTCATCTTTCTGCTGCTGACATTTATGATTATAGTCTATACTGCGCTCCACCAGTCCTCCATTGTAAGTTAAATACCATCAGCATTATCAGTTACAGCAAGTTGCTAGTATGGGACTACCGCACTCCGGGCATCCCTGACGAGCTTTTCGAAAGGACAGAGGAAGTGCCGATAACAAAGGAGGACATTCGTGCGATAACAATAAGCAAGCTACGTCTCAAGGAGGGCCACTCAGCAATAGATGTTGGCTGCGGCAGCGGAAGCATCACTGTAGAACTATGCCTGCAGACAAAGGGCAAAATATATGCCATTGACTTTGACGAAAAAGCAGTCGAGCTGACAAAAAAGAACCTGCAGAAATTTGGAGTTAAGGCAGAACAAGTCATACTGGGCAGGGCTCAGGATATCTTGCCAAAGCTATTGGAGGTTGATGCAATAATAGTGGGTGGCACATGGGGTGACACAAAGCATGTGATTGAACTTGCAGTAGGCCGATTAAAAAAGGGAGGTAGGATTGTCATCGACACTATACTTATTGAGACCCTGTATCAAGCGCTTACGGCACTTAACGAGCTAGACCTGAAGGAAATAGACATCACCCAGGTGACAATATCCAAAGCGCGCAAGGTCACAACAGGCACGATGATGCTTGCAAGAAACCCTGTGACGATAATATCAGCAACTAAAGTTTGAAAGCACACACTTGGTACTGTATTTTTTCAAATTGGGTTCGCCAAAGAATTCTACTTCTGATTTTAAGTTGATTCTATACTAAAAATAAAGGGTATAATCCAACTAATGTGATGTTCAGTTTGATCATATAAGGTAATCTTCCTAGTCGATCTATAGAGTCTGATAAATACAAATATCTTCCTTTTTATTCTCTAGGGTATGTCTAAAAAAATTAAGGTTGCACTAGCCGGTATTGGAAACTGTGCTTCTGCACTAATGCAGGGTATAAAGTATTATGACGCAAACAGTAACGGTAAGTCAAATGATTCAATTGGACTTACTGCATTTGATTTGGGAGGTTACGAACCAAGAGACATTGAATTTGTGGCAGCGTTTGACGTTATTGATTCAAAGGTAGGAAAAGATCTCTCTGAGGCAATTCTTGCAGAACCAAACAATACAGTGAAGATAGCCAACGTGGAGAAGTCGAATGTAATTGTTGAAAAAGCAGAAGTTCTAGACGGTTTGGGGAACCACTATCGCGGAAAGGTACAGGTCTCGGATAAACCTCCTGCAAATGTGGCCAAGGTCCTAAAAGAGAGTGGAGCCGAAATTCTTCTCAATTACTTACCTGTTGGAAGCAGACAAGCAACAAGATACTATGCTGAAGCCTGCCTTGATGCAGGTTGCGCTTTTATTAATGCAATCCCTGTATTTATAGCATCAAACGCAAAATGGCAGCAGGCATTTGAAGATCGTAAATTACCATGCACTGGTGATGACGTTATGAGCCAGCTTGGTGCCACCGTCGTTCATAAAACACTGGTAAAGCTCTTTGTAGACCGCGGAGTAAAGGTAGACCAGACCTACCAGCTAAACATCGGAGGTGACATGGACTTTTACAATATGTTGGATGAGGATCGGCTAGAGGACAAGAGAGTGAGCAAGACAAGTGCAGTAGCTGCAATGGCACCTTATGAAATACCGATGAGGATTGGACCCTCAGACTTTGTACCATTCTTGGATAACGAGAAGATATGCTACATATTCATGAAAGGAAGGTATTTTGGCAATATCCCTGTCGAGCTTGACCTTAAACTAAAAGTGGTTGATGCATACAACAGCGCTGGTGTAATGATAGACGCGGTGAGGGCAACCAAGATTGCACTTGACAGAGGTGTTTCTGGACCACTTGAGAGTGTATCGGCTTACTGCTTCAAGCATCCTCCGGTGCAGTTGCCTTATTCTGTTGCCAAGTCAAACTTCTTAGAATTTGTCGAAGGCAAGAAAGAACGATAGAATTTGATCCTTTCCCTATTTTCTTTGATCTATTATTAGTTCTTTTATCTCTGTGGCGGCTTTTCGGCAATACCGTTCCATAGCTCTTTGACATATTGAGACCGAGAGATCAGATACGTTTTTACTCACCAGCTATAAAAGCGATTCCGATAGCAAGCCTTGCTAATGCAAAAGCAGGAATATCTCTTACAAACAGAACAGGGTAGTTATATAGTATTTTAGCGAAAAAGCTTTTTTCCATGATGCAGCTGCAAAAAATATTTTACCAAAAGGAGATGGATTGAGCGCGACAACGTATAATTAGCTCACGTGAAAACTAACCAGATAGCTACCCTTGGTGCACATTA
>Ga0079218_10000467_pt1 | contig 12096 bp, 13 predicted proteins | sample NCCompost_FD_77181 | JGI IMG/M metagenome (GOLD analysis project Ga0079218, IMG submission 77181) | Agricultural soil microbial communities from Utah to study Nitrogen management - NC Compost | ecosystem: Environmental > Terrestrial > Soil > Agricultural land | place: USA: Utah | collected... | reverse complement strand
CGCGCGGCCAGCGACTCCCCGTCGAGGAGCTCCATGACGAGGTAGTCGCGGTCTCCCTCGCGGCCGACGTCGTACAGCGCGCAGATGTGGGGGTGCGAGATCTGCGAGATCGTCTTCGCCTCGCGCTCGAAGCGCTGGCGCAGCTCCGCGTCGGCGGTCAGGTGCTCCGGCAGGACCTTCACGGCGACGGTCCGGTCGAGCCGCGTGTCGCGCGCCCGGTACACCTCGCCCATTCCGCCCGCGCCGATCGCCGCGAGGATTTCGTAGGGACCGAGCCGGGAACCTGCGGTCAGCGTCACGTAGCCTCCTTGTACGATTCGGGAGACCGGATCATATCGTTGGAGGCCGCGTCTTCTCGAGAGCCGCTACGAGCCGGTGAAGGGAGCGTGGGAGGATCGATTCGAGGATCGCTACGGCTTCTGGCGCGGGATGGTGGACGGGGCGGTGGCTCGGTATCTGGACTGCGGGATCTTCGATCACGGGTTCGCGCGGCTCCATGGCGGCGGCTGTCGGCGAGATGTCCTGGTGGCGTTCACGTGGAAGGGTCGGGGGCTATGCCCATCGACGAGGAGCGGGTGCAGTCGCTGCTCTCGTGGAGGCACAGCGGGTTCTCCGTCCACAACTCGGTGGTGGTCGAGCCGGAGGATCCCGCCGCGGTGGAGCGGCTGATCTGATACGTGATGCGCGCGCCGGTGGCCCTCGATCAATCCGCGTTTTCCGCAAGAATGACAAGACGTGGTGCCGAAACACTTTCTCCGCGGCGCCCGAATCCACGTACGCGACCGGAACCCACCTCCTGCGGTCGGGCGAGCTCGTGGGATGGATCGTTGACGTGCGCGGGCAGGCCGTCGCCAGTGGCTGCGTGTGGGTCCAGCCCATCCAGCCTCGACCGAGGTGGGGAGAGTGCTGCCAGCCGTATCTTCTTTCCATGTACACGGAGCCGTCGTTTGGCGGCCGCGGCCCTGGCAAGCGCATCGCGGGTGCGGCGACCGACTGGGCGCGGCGGGAGGGTCATCCGCGTTTCACACTTCACGCGTCCGCGATGGGGCGCCCGCTGTACGAAGCGCTGGGCTGGGAGCGGACGTGGGAGATGAAGCTCGACCTGGGGCATCGACCGCTTCGGGTAAAGCGTCGGTGACAGCTTGCCTCGCCGCGCTCCTCATCCTGGCTGCCGCCGGCGCGGTGGCACGCGCGTTCCAGCAGAACTCCCTCCGCCGCACGCCCCCGATACCCAGGTTACGCCGAGTTCGACGGCCTCGACGGTATCTGGACACGATTGCGGGCGACTCGTCGTTGACACCCTGTGAGGGTATGCCTATGATCGCGCTTCCTCGACCCGCGCTGAGGAGGACCTCGTGACGCCGTGCGCTCGCCATCCAACTCTTCCATCTGTGGGCCAGTGTCTCGAATGCGGCATTCTGGTCTGTGCGCGCTGCAGGTTCTCACTCCTCGATCTGCCCGATCTATCATCGTATTGTCCAGCCTGCTTCCGCCGGAAAACGAAGTCCGGTGCGGATTTCCTCGATGTCGTGACGCGCCCGCAGCGGCCGAAGTCGGCAGTGGCGCCCTTGGCGGAGGAGCAGGCCGCACGATGGGATAGGGCCAGGCGCTATTTGGTCATGGGGGACCTCTTTCACATCAAGGCCGGCGAGGCCCTACTCCTCGATACGCGCCAGCGGACCTATGTTCTAAAGGGGGTGAAGCCCGATGACATCGCCTCCCTTCTGCGCACCACGGTGGGGGTCGAGGGAACGTTCGGCGCGGTGGTCGCGCTTCCGCGTTTTCCGGGCTATCGGCGACAGTGCCTTCGCTCGATCCACGCAAGGCTCGTCGAGGCAGCCGTACCGGGCGCCCTCCTCGTGGTAGAGGAATGCGCCGCGGAGCTGACGACCGTCGAGGACCGATTGAAAGAGGATCCCCAGAACGTCAAGCTCCTCACCCGCCTGGGGTACACCTGTTTCAAGGCCGCCCGTACGGGCCTCATGGCTCGTCGAGCACTGCTGCAACGGGGCGCTACCGCGCTCCAGCAGGCGTTGGCGCGGAACCCCGACAGCGCCCTGGCGTGGCACAACCTGGCTTTGATCCGGGCGGAAGAGGCACGCTTTGGCGAGGTCGCGGACCTCTGCAAGAAGGCCCTCGCCCTACATCCGCGCTTTCTCTCTGCGCTCTTTGGCCTCCATTCGGCCTACGTTCAGCAAGGCGACGTGGAGGCCGCCCGGGACACGCTTCGTCGGCTGGTGGAGGTGACCGGCCGCGGCACAGGCGCAATGCGGCAAAGGCTCCCTCTCGCCGAATCCCGTCGGCTAGGTTCCCGGGTCACATCGGGGATCGCATGGTCTCCGCAAAGTCTGGAACGGAAGTACGGCGCACACGGACGCAGAGATGTGGAAGCGGCGCTCCGCGACCTGGCCGAGGCTCAGCAGGCTGCCGGACTCATGAGCTCGCTCCTGGCCGTGGAGGGGAGCTCAACCTTGGAGATCAAAAAGGAGCTCGACGAGAGGGCCGCGCAGGCCCGTCGCGATGGAGATCCGCTCGAATACCTGCTTCTCATCGGAGGGCCAGAGCAGATCCCCTTCGGGTCCGTGACGGATCCCACGGACAGCACGATGCGCCTCGAATCGGATAACATCTATGGCTCCGAAGCTCCGTTCGGCGCAGACAGCGCCGCCCACCTGCTGCCCACTCGTCGCCTGGGTCGAATCCCGGATGAGGGAGGAGCGCGAGAGCCGCGATTCCTGTTGAACCAAATCGGAAACGCCGCGGTTTTTCACAGGGACCCTGCCCCGTGTGCCGACCGCGTGTTCGTCTATTGCGCCCAGGCTTGGACCGAGGCCACTCGCCACATCTGTCGGTCCTTTCCTCCGGCGAGCGTTGAGGTCCGGACTTCGGAGCCCTTGAGAACGGAGACCTTCGACGGTGAATGGTTGAATGACCGCCCGTGCCTACACTTCAACCTTCATGGGCTGCCCGACGGCGGCGGCTGGAAAGGTACGGGGAGCCCCGACTGGAAGCTTCGACCCGCTCTCGATCCGACCCGCCTGATCGCCTACCAGCGGGGAGGTGCGGTGGTATTTGCCCAGTGCTGCTATGGCGCCCGCATCGACGGAAGGGACGCCTCCAGCTCCTTGGCCCTGGCTTTGCTCAAGAGCGGGGCACGCGCTTTCGTGGGCTCGCTCAATGTAGCCTACGGGGTCGACGGAGCGCGACAGGTCGCGCTGGAGGAGTCGGATCTACTGGCCGCTTCTTTCTGGCGGCACGTTCGCCAAGGCCTTCGGCTGGGAGAGGCCCTCGTACGTGCGCGCGAGGAGTTTGATGACGTCATGACGGAACGGCTCGGAGGCCTGGACGACGACGATCAGAAGACCCTCCTGTCTTTCGTGCTCTACGGCGATCCGACCTTACGCCTGAAGGCCGCCTCGTGATCGACAGGAAGGAGCGGCTCCGCCGCCTTTGCGAGCAGGCCCCCGAGCTGGCCGGCCTTCCTTATGTCGAGACCCCCCTGCACATACTGAGCCCGCCGGGGGCGATCGTTCCAGAGGAACGCGCGCGCGCCGCTCGCGAAAGATGGAACTACGAGTTCACGGTCCCCGTGCCCGACCATAGCGTTAGGCGCCGGGTGACCGTCGATGGCGAGGGGAATATCCTGAAGAGTGTGGAAAGCAAGGATGGAAGTCCGGTGGCCGTAGGCGACCTGAAAGAGGAGGAGATGATGGGCGATACGACGGTGACGATCAACGGAACGACGTACGTGGTAGCTCCGGGAGGCGTGCTGGCGGATCTCGACGGCAACCTCTGCGGCTTCGTGGGCGGTGACATCGTGAAGGCCGCGGGGATCGCGGACGATACGCCGAACTTCTCGGACACTCTGGTCGGGGCCTTCGCCCAGAGGATGACGGCCGACGGCGCCAAGGGAAATTGGGCGGCCCGTGGGTTGCGGGCGGGAATCGCGCTCACCGCCCCCGAAATGGTGGCCGTCGGTCTCGGGGCAGCCGGGGCCATGGCTTTGGCCGATGCCGCGGGGAGGGCATACAACATGGAGCGCGACGAGCGCGAGCTGATTAAAGACGAGAACGAAGCCAATGAGGCCGAAGCGCGGGCGAGGGAAACCGAGCGGCGCGTGCGCGAGGCCCGGTCGCGTCACGGACAGTGATTCGAGGACCAAAACAAAGGAGGCAGCGATGGAAGAAGGAAAGATTAAGGTTGGCGGGAGAGAGTATCTACTGGGTCCGGGTGGGATCGTCCTAGACGCCGACGGTAACGTCTCCGGCTTTCTGGGCGCGGAGCTGGTGCAGAAGGCGGGATACGCGGACACGGCGCGTAACATCGTGGATGCGATCGGATCGAGCCTGGCCGCCAAGGCACCGGAGGGGGCCAAGGATCCACGGGCGGGAGCCGCCTTTTCCGCGGGGCAACTGGGGGCCATAGGCGCTGGGGCTGCCGGGGCGGCGAGTATCGCCTACGCCGGATATGAAGCGTACCAGGCGTACCAGGCGGGAAACGAAGCCGATCAGGCGGAGGCCCGAGCCCGGGAGATGGAGGCGCGGCTGCGGGCACGGAAGGCCCGCAACTCCGGCACTTAGATTCCGTGCTCGGTGAGGTCCTGACGTTCCTGCAGGTCGTCAAGACAGGGCTCGATATCGTGGAGAAGGTGAAAGGGGGTCGTCCGTCCGCGGCAGCGTGGTTCCCCAGCAGGCCGTGACCGCATTCCGCCAAACGCTCAGCCGACAGACGGCGAGCCCGAGCTTGCGTCTCGCAAACGACCGGCAGATCCAGCAGGCCTCGGCGTCTTGGCCGAGGCCCTGGCCGACTGGCAACCGAGCTCGACGCCCCTTTGCCCGGTCCTCCGTCGGAAGACCTTTTCCTTCGTGCAGGAAGAGAAGAACCTCGGCCTCGTACCCGCCCACGAGATTTCGCGGTGGATCGAGGAATGTTATGCACAGTGGAAATCCTGGCTGGATCGAGGGCCCCGCAACAACGAAGAGCTGCTCGTCTTCGTGCTCGAATCTCCGCATCGGCAGACACTGGACTTCGTTCAGAGCCTCAATTCGATAAGTCACTCCGTTTATCATGTCCCGCGTTTTGGGGTTTGGGACGTCCACAGCGGGACGCTCTACGGTCCGCCGCGCGGGATCTTCGATACGTATCTGTTGGGCTTCGGTCAGGAGAGATTCTGGAATTCCCTGATGAAGGGCGTGGGCTGCATGCTCGCTTGAGCGGCAACCCGATCTAGGCATCTCCCGTTCCGTACCGCGCCGTGACGAGTTGGAAGACTTGCTTGCAGAGCTGAGAGATCTGCTGACACTTCGCGTCAATGCCCTTCATGGACCAATAGTCGGCGCCGAAGTTGTCGACCTTGGCAATCTCCACGGTGAGCTCCGCGAGATGCTGGAGGAGCAACTGGATCGCTTGGGCGCGTTCCGGGTCGATGATCTTGAGGCCGGGGGCGATGTTGGTGCTCTGCAGGACGTCACCGGTCCCGACAAGGGCAGAGATCCGACGGCAACGCTCCAGAATCGCCGCGCACTGCTGGTCCATCTTCTTCATGGACCATACATCCGGGCCGACGTTGGGCACGCGTTCGATCTCGCCAGCCAAGGCCACGACTTCGTTCAGTCGTTGCTGCACTTCTTGCATCTGATGAGGATTCAGCATCGCGATCGGCCTCCTGAAATGGACAACCTGACCTACGGTCGTGAGAGAGCGGCGTGATTCTCGGCCGAACGTCTTCCGCCTGTCAATCGGTCACCGCGGCAAGCGGCCTGCGTCAACACGTTGGGTCACGAGGGAATCAGGATCGCGACGGAACGGGAACCATCGGCAGCCGGATCGCGCGCGGGTTTCCCGGAAGGGCGGGAGCCGCAGGTGTTTTCCCGCGCAGCAGGTCCTTGAGCGTCGACTGACCCAGGACCTGATCGACGGCGGACTGGAAGGTCTGCCATACCGAGCGTATCGCGCATCCGCCTCAAGGTCGAGGGGCCCACCTCGACCAGCATGCGGCCGCAGCCAAAGCCTCCCTTCGCCCGTGGGTTGCGGATCGGAATCCGCGGATTAATGAGCGAAGGGGTCAATAGTCCTATGTCTGATGTCAAGGTGGGGCGAGGACAATTTCCGATCCTGATTCGAGTGCGTTGCGTCTTGCGTCCGCTGCCCAACGCATGGAAGCTGGCCTAGCTGAAGTTGGCGACGAAACCGAAGCGCGAAATACAGGAATACACGACTGACCCCAGTTCTACGCGGTCGGTCAAGGACGCGTTCCTGCTGCCCGAGAGGACGGCAGCCCCAGCCTCTCCAGCAACGCCCCGAATCTCGGATCTACGCGGAGCGGATCGAAGCCGGGATCCCCGGTGAAGTAGAGGAAGGCCAGATACTCTTCTTCGGCTCGCGCGACGACCTCGAAGGCCGCATCGATTTCCCCGAGCGCCGATCCAGACACCGAATCGAGCCACGGCACATCCCGAGGCGCTGCGCGATCTCTCGCTGGCTCAGGCCCTGCTCGTATCGGAGCCCGTAGAAATCTCGAAGACTCTTGGGGAGAAGTGCGACGCGGGCCCGCAATAGAGGTAGCAGACCAGGATCTCCCCCCAAGGGCTCCTGCCGCGTCTCGGCCGAAGGGAGGGCGCTCTCCTGATGCCGGAGCCTTCGCTTCCGCGCCGGCCTTCCACATTCCTAGGCGCAACTCTTGAAAAAGTTCCGAATCTCCTGAGAAGGCACTCCGTACTGGTAGCCCACCCGCGAGGCGACGCGTTGAAGATATGGTGACTCGAGCCACTCGGCTACGGTCATCGCGTTGGGTCCCGGTCGAGACCCGGACCTGACCGCGGTGGGTAGACTAGCGCCTCTCAGAAAACTTCTGGAACTTTGAAGAGAAAGGCCATCAGCAGACCCGCGTCTCCGGCCGCGCTCGCTTAACATCTTGATTTCAAAGGAATTCGCCTCGAAACCGCGCGAAGCTCCTTGAGCCATGCTGGGCCTTCTGCCCGTTCTAGAAGGCAACTTCTTTTCAAAAAAGATCTCGGATTCGTTAGCCCAGTTATCGACCTCACGCCGACTATCTAATCAGACGAGCCCATAAACGGTTCTCTTGGGGCTTCACCCGGACAGAGCGGGGCGTCCGGAGTCTCGCTATGAACGGCTCGGTGTCGTTCCAAGCCGTATTTATCGTGGCGCACCAGAACCGCACGGTTCACGGGAGACCCGCGATGTCAGCGAAGGCGTCGATCGAGGATAGCGAGGCGGATTCAGAAGGCGGGACCTGGTCCACAGGCGGAGTTCATCCTGGGATTGGGGCGGTTGCCTCCCTCGTCTTCTCGCTGGCGGGTGCGTCTCTGCTGCTCGCCACGGGGATCGCCGCGGCACAGATCCCCCCGACGCCCACGTCCCTCAAGCCCGGCATGGTGAAGGACCTCCGCCCCGGCGTACTCCAGGTCGCGCCCGGCACGACGAAGCAAATACCTCCTGGCGTCTCTGACCTAGACCCGGAGACATTGACCGAGGTTCCGAGCCTGATCGGCCACCGCCAAGAGGAGCTGCCGGCGATATTGGAAAGGAGGTTTCTGTATCTCGGCCCCGTCGCCTACGCAAACTCGGACGATCCTGCGGGTGTGGTCACCTCCCAGACTCCGGACGCTGGCCAGACCGTTAGGCGCGGCACGACTGTCGCCGTGACTGTCTCTCGCGGGCAGGACACGGTATCCGTGCCGGAAGTGATCACACAGCCCCTCTCAGTCGCGAAAGAGATGCTGGCACGCGCTGATTTGAATGTCGGAAAGATCGTCGAAATGGAATCAGAATCTTCGGTCGAGACGGTCTTGGACCAACGCCCTTTGTCGGGTGTGAAGGTGAGCCGAGGGAGCTCGGTGGACCTGACGATCGCGGTCGCGCTGAAGAAGGTACCGGTTCCCAGCTTGACGGGGCTGACCGAGGAGGCGAGCCGCCAGCGGCTGGCCGAGGCGGGCCTGGCGGAAGGCGGGCGGGTGGAACGTAACGCCGAGGAGTCTGCGGGAACCATCATCGAGCAGGACCCCGTCGCGGGGACGATGGTACCGCCAGGGACTCCGGTCACTAGGGTGGTTTCGGCCGGACCGTTACCGGTTGTAAAGGTGCCGTTGTGGGTCATCCCCACGATTCTGGGGGCGCTGGGGGCGCTGATCCTCGCCGGTGTGGGATCTCGGAGTCTGACGAACCGTCGCAAGCTTCAAAGGCGTGACAACGACAAACCGATTCCGGGCCTCGAGATCCGCGCGGTCCAGGATGAGGGAAGGCAGCGTCTGAGCCGGAGCCCCGCCGCTGTCAGCAGCATTGGGCTCGTGGCTCATCCCGACGACACAGGACGACAGCGCATACGACTCAAGGGCGACAGTGACGGGCGCGCGGGAGGAGGGCACGGTCGATGAATGAAACAGTCACGCTCGCGGATTTCCTGTCCCCGGACATCGAGACGCTGCCTTCGCAGCTCGCCGCCGGCATCGACGAGACGCCGGAATTGAGCGGCGTGAAGACGCTGCTCGCGACGAAGAGTTCCGGCGCGCATCGGGCCTCGCTGACCAGCGCCTTCGCGGGAAAGGTGGGTGAGCTTCTCCGAGTACCTCTCACGACGATTCTGGCGCGGGCCTGGAAGGACATGAAAGAAGTTCAGGAGGCGATGGAGACAACCCGCCTGGCCCCGGACCGCATTGAGGTAGTGGTACTCGCCGACCACACCGTTGAGTCGGAGCACAAGCCCTACCTGGATCTGTATCAGAACGGGAAACGGATCGGGCGGATCCCCTTTGCCGTGTCGGTGGAGATCGAGCTGCGCGCACTGCTGCTGGAGATTGGAAAGGGAGCGATTCGCAAAATGAGCTCCGGCGACGTCCGGATCAAGGGAACGGTCCAAGTCGGAGGCGTCACGCTGGTGGAGAAGGCGTTCGAACCGGTAAGGGTGCCCGGGGAAATCCACTTCGACGGACCGACCGTCTAGCTGGCCACGGGCTTTCGCAGCGATTACTCGTTATCAAGAAGCGCTGGAAACAAGCGGGATGCCCATTGCCTTTCTTACGCCTCGTACGAGGCACCGGAAGGATTGCCTGAGGTTTCTGCGCGTCCTGGAAAGCGCGGGGGCGCGGATCGAATCGCGAGTATGAAGATGACAGAAGGCGTCAACGGAGCGGCGGGCGATCCGAGCAGGGTCTACGAGCTTCTTCTCCTGCGACAGGCCCGGATTCCCATCGAAGGCGTACTTGGGCGCTGCGGTCCGTTCGGCCGAGATCTTCGCTGTCACACCCAGGAGTGGCGCGACGGTCTCAACGTTTTGCCCGACCGCGGCCCCCTCGACCTGATCATCCCACTCTTTTCGGGAATTTCGGAAGAAGCCATGCGGCTCCTGCGCTGGCTCGACCAGCGCCGTGTCCAGGCCCCGACTCTGGCGGTCCTGCCGGCCGAAACCTCGGATCTGACGCTTGCCGCAGTGTCGCGAGTCGTCGATGATTTCATTCTTTGGCCGTTTCGAACTAGCGAGCTCGACCAGCGGCTCGGGCGCATCCTTTCCGGCGGCAACCACCAGCTCGAGTCGATTCGCAGTCTGCTCAATTCCGAAATGGGTTTGAGCAGCCTGGTCGGCAACGATCCGACGTTTTTGCGAATGATCGAGAGCCTCCCCAGGGTGGCAGCACGCGAAGAGACCGTGCTCATCAGCGGCGAGACCGGGACGGGAAAAGAACTCTGCGCCCGGGCAATCCACCATTTGAGCCCGCGGCGGAATTTCGCGTTCGTTCCCGTCGATTGCGGCGCGTTTCCCGAACAGCTGCTGGAGAACGAGCTCTTCGGGCACGCCCGCGGGGCATTCACCGACGCTCGAACCGACCACAAAGGGCTCGCCGCCATCGCTGAGGGAGGCACGCTCTTTCTCGACGAGATCGATGCGCTCTCGTTGACGAGCCAGGCGAAGTTGCTCCGGTTCCTGGAAGATCGGATCTACAAGCCGCTCGGTTCCGAACGCTTTGCCCGCGCTAATATCCGGATCGTCGCGGCGACCAACCGCGACCTCGAAACCTGTGTTCAAGAAAAGGTGTTTCGCGTTGATCTCTATTACCGCGTCAACGTCTTCCGCCTGCGGATGACGCCGCTGCGGGAGCGTCGCGGCGACGTCGCCGCCCTGGCAAACCATTTCATACAGTCGGTCTCGGGGACCGCCGGCAGAAGGACTTTCTCGTCGGCCGCACTTCGCCGCCTGATGCTCTATGACTGGCCCGGCAACGTCCGGGAGCTCTTGAACGTCATACAAAGAGCCGTCGCGTTGTCGGATGGAACCCAGATCCTTTCATCGCACATCTCCATCCCCTCGCCGATCCTCGGTGATGAGGCGACAGCGGTCGGTTTCCGCGAGGGAAGGGCACGCGCGATCGGAGAGTTTGAGAAGTCTTACCTCGAGGAAATACTCTCCCGGCACGGCGGGAACATCACGCGAGCCGCGCGCGAAGCAGGAAAAGATCGCCGCGCCCTCGGACGACTCGTCAAGAAGCACCAGATCGCGCGCTGCCCGGCGTAGGGTCATCCACCGGGTCGGGAGACGCCCACCCCGGGTCGTTTTCGTCCCACCCGCGGTTCCGGCTGCAACCCGTTGCGACGAAAGAGCGATGTGCCGACAGACGCTTCGCCGAGGGGGCCGACGCAGCCCCGGAGCGGGAACGCCCAACTCTCTAGAGAAACCGAGCAACATCTGAGACCTGAACGTTTTGTGCGACCGGTTCTCGTTGGTCCTGCTCTTGCTCTCCCTCCCAATCGAACCCGACCGATGACACAGACGAGATGGCCCGAGTCTGCGATGAGGATTTTGAGTTACTTCGTGCGAAATCCGGAAGCGGCGGACACATACGAGGGCATCGTCCGGTGGCGCCTCATGGAAGAGGCAATCCACTACACCACCGCTGACACAGAGCAGGCGTTGGTTTGGCTCGTGTCCAATGGATACCTGAATGAGACCGCAAGCGCCGGTGCCAACCCAATCTACAGCCTCAACCGCGCACGGCGGGCCGATGCGGAGATGATCACGGCGGGAAAATCTTTGCCGAGCGTTCCAGCGCCAGACCAGGAAGGCCGGCATTGAACCTCGGACCTTTGGACGCTTCAAGCGCTGCCACCGCAGCGGCGGCGCGGGCTACAGGTCGTCTACTCGGCGACAGAGGGTGCACCGGCGAGCGGGTCGTCAGAGGCGCGCTCCGGTGAGCAATGGGCTGGAGTTCGACAAGGCGCTGACCGCCATGATGACGACGCTGCAAGGGTACCTGCCTCAGGGCTCGCCGGCGGTTCCCGGTCCCAGCGTGGCCGTCGCGTCCCTCGTCGAGCGCACCGTGGGCATCGGCAACTGGCGCGGCGCGCAAACCCGCGGCGGCATCGGCCCCGTGGACCTGAGAGGCGGCCGGATCGACGCGGTCGTGCGCTTCCACGTTTGGGCGGCACAGCCGAGTGACGCCGAGAGCGCGGCGCAGGCTCTCAGCCGGCGCTTGCTCGGTGATCGCGGCAAGCTGCGCGAAATCGGCTTCCTCCGGTTGGCGCTGAAAGACGTGACAGAACCGGGGCCGCAGCTGATCTCGGGACCCGACGTCTGGAGAGACAGCGCCGCCTTCCAGGTGCTCTACGAATACGTCTTTGACTCGTCCGACGGAGAAGGACTGATCGCCCGGATTCCGGTAGCGATCGATAGCGATCTCAACGAGAGCACGACGATCTCCGACGAAATGGCCCGCTGGGACGATCAGACGGCGGACCCCCTCGTCGTGCGTGGCCGAAGCCGCGTCGGCCGGATTTCAGTACTCGACTCCGCTGCCGGTGCTCCGCCGACCGGCCCCGTCCTCCTGTTACGAACTCACGACGGGGCCGAGGGACCTCCGATCGACCACGCGTCGCTCGCCGATTTCCTCGCTGCTGTCGAAGGCGAAGTGCCGGCTCAGAATCACGCCCGGTTCATTTTCGCCTCGTGGACGAGTTTCCTCGCATCCCTGCAAGCGGACCCTCAACCGATCATCCTGGGCGGCGACGAATGCACCCCGCGCGAGCTGGAGATCGCCACCCCGATCAATCTCGCCGATCCGTTCGACCGGTTCGAGATTCGCTACCAGG
>Ga0079218_10000466_pt1 | contig 12103 bp, 10 predicted proteins | sample NCCompost_FD_77181 | JGI IMG/M metagenome (GOLD analysis project Ga0079218, IMG submission 77181) | Agricultural soil microbial communities from Utah to study Nitrogen management - NC Compost | ecosystem: Environmental > Terrestrial > Soil > Agricultural land | place: USA: Utah | collected... | reverse complement strand
GGGGCGAGCGCGACCCGCCACACGCGCGAGTCGCCGGCGTGCTCCGAGCAGATGGTGCTGGCGGCGCCGGACGGCGCCACGAGGAGCCGAAGCCGCCAGACGCCGTCCGGGTGCGCGGCCACGGCCTCGTCGAGCGCCCGCTCCGCGGCCGTGCCGTCCCACCGGAACCCGAAGTGCGCGGCTCCGGCGGCGGCGCGGGCCAGGTGCTGCTCGCGGCGCACCACCAGGCCCCCGTCGATGCGCATGGTCTCGAGCAGGGAGAAATCCACGGGGCTATTCTAGAATCCGAACCGTGCCTGGCATGCGCGTGCTCGTCGTCGAAGACGAACTGAAGGTGGCCAACGCTCTCCGCGAAGGCCTCGAGGGCGAGAAATACGACGTGGTGGTGGAGCGTACCGGCGAGGGCGCGTTCTTCCGGGTCACCACCGAGACCTTCGACGTCATCCTGCTCGACCTGGGGCTGCCCGGACGCAGCGGGCTCGAGATCCTGGCGGCGCTGCGCGAGCGCGGGCTCAAGACGCCGGTGCTGATCCTCACCGCGCGCGACTCGGTGCAGGACCGCGTGCTCGGCCTCGACGGCGGCGCCGACGACTACCTGGTGAAGCCGTTCGCGTTCGCCGAGCTCGTGGCACGCCTGCGCGCGCTCGTCCGCCGCGGCCGGGCCGCTGACTCGCCGCGCCTGCTCCTCGGCGACCTCGATATGGACCTGGTGACCCGCAAGGTGACGCGCGGCGGGCGCGCCATCGATCTCACCGTGCGCGAGTTCGAGCTGCTCGAATACCTGCTGCGGCACCACACCCAGGTGGTGTCGCGCGAGGCGCTGGCCCGCGACGTCTGGAGCGAGACCGCGCGCACGACGCCGCTCGACAACGTCATCGACGTCCACATCGCGCGGCTGCGCCGCAAGGTGGACGTGGAACCGGCGGTGAAGCTGATTCACACCGTGCGCGGTGTCGGCTTCATGCTGCGCGAAGGCGAGCCGTGATCGACCCGATCCGCTGGTGGCATTCGCACAACGTCCGCATGCGGCTGACGGTGTGGTACGTCGCCGCCATGGTCGTGGTGCTGGCCGTCTACGCCGCCGCCATCTATACCTTCGTGAGCCGCAGCGTCTCGGAGTCGCTCGATGAGCGGCTGCGCGCCGACTTCTTCTGGGCCGCCGCCACCGTCGACGAGGGGCCCGACGGGTTCGTGATCATGTCCACGCCGCAGGTGGACCTGCTGCTCGAAGAGGAGCCGTGGGTGCAGGTGTGGAGCGCCAACGGCGGCGAGCCGCTGCACGGCAACGCCGAAGCGCGCCGGCGCGCGATCCCGGGGACGCAGGAGCTCGCCGCGGCAGGCCAGGACCGCACCGCCACGTTCGACGCCGGCGGCATTCCGATGCGCGTGCTGAGCCGCCGCAGCTACATCGGCCAGCGGCCGGTGGTGGTGCAGGTGGGCCGCTCCGAAATCCCGATGTTCGAGCAGCTCCGCGAGCTGCTGCTGGTGCTGCTTTTGGGCCTGCCGCTCGCGGTGGGCGTCGCCGGCCTTGGCGGCTACGTGCTGGCGCGGCGGGCGCTCGCGCCGATCGAGCAGATGACCGATCGCGCGCGCTCGATCACCGCCGACCGGCTCTCGGACCGTCTGCCGGTGCGGCATCCCGACGACGAGATGGGGCGTCTGGCCTCGGTGTTCAACGAAACGCTGGCGCGGCTCGAGGCGTCGTTCGCGCAGATGCGCCAGTTCACCGCCGACGTGTCGCACGAGCTGCGGACGCCGCTCACGTCGATCCGCAGCGTGGGCGAAGTGGGGCTGCGCGGCCAGCGCGACGAGCACGCCTATCGCGGCATCATCGAGAGCATGCTCGAGGAGGTCGATCGGCTCGCCGGCCTCGTCGATCGGCTGCTGACGCTCTCGCGCGCCGAAACCGGCCAGGCGCCGCTGTCGCGCGAGATCGTGCACCTGCAGGCGCTCGCCGAAGAGGTCGTGCAGCACCTGAGCGTGCTCGCCGAGGAGAAGCAGCAGCAGATCGTCGTCGAACGGCGCGCGGCGCCCGACGCGCTCGCCGACAAGCAGGTGCTGCGGCACGCGCTCATCAACCTGGTGGACAACGCCATCAAGTTCACGCCGCGCGGCGGCAGCGTGCGCATCCGCATCTCCGAGACGCCGGCGTCCGCCATCTTCGACGTCATCGACACCGGCCCCGGCGTGCCCGAGGATGCGCGTCCCCGCATCTTCGACCGCTTCTACCGCGCCGACGAGGGGGACGGCATGCGCGGGGCCGGACTCGGCCTGTCGATTGCAAAAGGGGCGGTGGAGGCGAACGGCGGCCGGCTGACGCTCGAGGCCTCGGGCCCGGCAGGCAGCACGTTCCGAATCACCATGCCCCGCGTCGCACCTGCGCGCCGCCAGGCTGGGTGACCTCCGGAAGGAGCCCCGTATGCGCTGGCCGATAGCGGTCGCCCTCGTGGTGCTCGTGGGCGCCGGCGTTCCCCGCCCGCACGCTCAAAAGGCGCCCGCCGCTGCTCGAAAAGCACCCGCTGCCGCGAGCTCGATCAAGCCGGTCGCCACGGTCGGGGAGATCATGACCACCATGACCATCCCGTTCTCGAACGCCGTGTTCGATGCGAGCGGCGACGCGCCGAAGGACGACAAGTCCTGGGAAGCGGTGCGGGGCCAGGCCGTGGCGCTGGCCGAGGCCGGGAACCTGCTGACGATCGGATCGCGTGCGAAAGATTCCGCGGCGTGGATGAAATTCTCGCGGGCCCAGGTGGACGCGGCGGAGGCGGCGGCCAAGGCCGCCGCCGCGAAGAACGCCGGCCAGCTGTCGGCGGCATCCGACGCCCTCTACAAGACGTGCGCAGAATGCCACAAGGTGTATCTGGCTCAGTAGGCCAGGTGGACCGGGTGGGCCAGGTAGGTCGGGTGGGGTAAGAACGCTTGACTTACTCCGTCGCCGGGGCGGCCCGGCGCGCCGCGGCCATCGCCCGGAACCGTTCGCGCGTCGCGGCGAGACGCTCCTTCGCGCCCGGTGTCTTCATCACCACTTTCTCGAGGTGCGCCCACGCGGTGGGGTTGGCCATCATCTCGCGGTAGGCCGCCACGAACGGTTCGACCTTCGCGAACACGACGAACTGCTCGGCGTTGGCGTCGTTGAACATCACCTCGTCGATGGCGCCGTTGTTGACGAACGACGCGGCCATGTCCCAGTAGCTCGTCACCATGCGGAACTGCGCGCTCTTCGGGCCGCGAATCGCCTGCTGCACTTCCTCGAACGTCGTGGGATTGAAGTCGGCGGCAAACCACGCGCGCGCCTCGCGCATGGCGGGCTCGCGCCTCAGGTCGTACAGCTTCATCAACAGATCAGCGCTCTCGTACAGTGAACTCACGGACGCGGCCTCCTGGAAGGTGGTGAAGGGACTCAGCGTATCAGAGGCCGTCGTGGCAGGTGGGCAGGTGAGCCGGTGAGCAGGTGGGACGACAGGCCGTTCCGCGCCGACGAGCGTCGAAACGGGCGAATGAAACGTGCGATCGCCGTCGCCATCGGAGCCGCGCTCCTGACGACTGGCTTTATCCCTGCCGTCGTGGCTCAGCCGCTGCGCTTCGAGGTCGCCTCGGTCAGGCCACATCGCGCGGCGGACGACGTGATGTTCGCGCTCGAGTTTCACGACGGCGGGCGATTCACCGTCGTCGGCACGCTGCGGATGCTCATTCGGACCGCATACCGCCTGCAGGAGTCGCAGCTCGCTGGCGCATCGGGCTGGATGAACGACGACCGCTTCGACATCGACGCCAGGGGTGCGGCTGACGCCACGCCCGACGAGATGCGCCTGATGCTGCGCGCGCTGCTCACGGAGCGCTTCGCACTCGCCCTGCGCCGGGAAGGCCGCGAGATGCCGCTTTACGCGTTGCGGATGGCTGACGCGCCGAGAGGTTCTCGCGCGCGGCTCACGAAGGCCGCAGAGAACTGCGCGGCCCCGCCGTGCAGTGTGCGCTTCGCGCCGGGAGTCTTGAGCGCGCGCGGCGTCACGATGCCGATGCTCGCCGGCGAACTGTCGATGTGGGTCGATCGGATTGTCAGCGATCGCACGGGCGTCGAGGGCACGTTCGATGTGGATCTCGAATGGGCGCCCGATCGAATACCGCACGCGCCGGCGTTTCACGCGACACCGGATCCCCCGGTCGCGCCGCGACTCGATCCGAACGCGCCGTCGATTTTCACCGCCGTGCGGGAACAGCTTGGATTGCGCCTCGATCCCGAACGCGGGGCGGCCGAGGTGTTCGTCATCGATCGCGCCGAGCGGCCCGCGGAGAACTAATCGGCGGAGTGGGCAGAGTGGGCAGAGTAGGGAGAGCTCGTACCCTGCCTACTCTGCCACCAGGTTGCGAGCTGTCAGCGAAGTCGATCTGCGAGCAACGCGACCGTAAGCGCGTAGTAGTGCGCGCAGTTGTACCCAAGGATGGCGTCGTAGTTCGGATACACGAGGAACGTGCGCTCGCCGACGTCCACCAGGCCGGCGGGCACGTCGGAGGCGGGCAGCGGCCCGCCCTCGACACGCGTGACGCCCAGCTGCTGCCAGCGTTGGAGCGGCACGCGCTCGGTCATGTTTCGGACGGCGTAGCAGCCTTCGGTGCGCCGCGGGATCGACTCCTTGATGGCGGCGCGCGCCGCCGGCGGCACCGTCACCTCGCGGCCCCAGGTCTGATCGTTTCGCCACCCGAACCCTTTGAGGTAGTTGGCGATGGAGGCGAGCGAGTCGGCGGTGTTCTTCCAGATGTCGGTGCGTCCGTCGCGATTGAAGTCCACCGCGTATTTCAAATAGTTCGACGGCATGAACTGCGCCTGGCCCATGGCGCCGGCCCATGAACCGGTCATCTCGTCCGGCGAGATGTGCCCGCGATCCACCATGGCCAGCGCGTCGAACAGCTCGCCGCGGAAGTACGCCGCGCGCCGCGGCTCCCACGCCAGGGTTGCGAGCGCCCGAAACACGGGGACGCGGCCGATCAGCCTGCCGTAGCGGCTCTCCATACCCCAGATCGCCACGACGAAGCGGCGCTGCACGTCGAAGTCGCCTTCGACGCGCGACAGCAGGGCGCGATGCTCGCGCGACAGGTCCTGCCCCCGCCGGACCATGGTCCGTGTGAGGCGCGCCGAGCTGTAGGTGTTGAACCCGGGCCGAAGCTCGGCCTGCGACCGATCGAGCTCGATGACGCGCGGCAGCGGCTCCAGCCCTTCGAGAGCGTCTTTGACCAGCGTGTCCCGGAACCCGCGGTCCCGCGCCTCTTCCTGGAGATCCTTCAGCCACTCGTTGAACGGTTGAGCCGGGGACGCAGGCGCAGCTGCAGGTACCCCGTTCGGGGGAGTCAGAGGAGCCTGGGCCGCCGTCTGCTGGACGGCGAGGAAGAGGCCGAGAAGAACGGCCGACCAGCGCATAAAGAGTTTACTTGCCTGGCGCGCCGAAGCGCGAAGCGCGAAGGCGGCCAACATTATGAAGTATCGGCAGATACGCCGCTTGCATTTCACCCGTCAGTCACCGTCTAATTACCGTCGTTGCTTCGTGTCGATCTCCAATTCCTTCTGAGAGTTAACACATGCCCTACAACTTGAACGTCAACGGGAAGACCACGACGGTGGATGTCCCGGCAGACATGCCCCTCCTGTGGGTGATTCGGGACATCCTGAATCTGAAGGGGACGAAATTCGGATGCGGCGTCGCACAGTGCGGTGCCTGCACCGTCAACATGGCTGGGCGCGCGGTTCGTTCGTGCATCACGCCCGTGTCAGCTGCCAAGGGCCCCATCACCACCATCGAAGGGTTGTCGGCGGAAGGGACGCATCCGCTGCAGCAGGCCTGGATGGAGATCGACGTGCCGCAGTGCGGCTACTGCCAAGCGGGCCAGATCATGTCCGCCAACGCGCTGCTCTCGCAGAACCCGAAGCCGAGCGACGCGCAGATCACCACTGCGATGAACGGCAACCTGTGCCGGTGCGGCACCTACCTGCGCATCCGACAGGCCATTCATCGTGCGGCAGCCATCGCAGCGAACCGCCCGACGCAAACCGCGCGGGCCGCTGCCGAATAGGAGACGACCGTGACGAAGAATCTTTCACGCCGCTCCTTCATTCGGGTCAGCGCCCTCGCCGGCGGCGGCGCGGTGTTCGCGCTGCACATCGATCCGGCCACACTCTTCGCGCAGGGCCCGCCGCCCGGCTTCACGCCGCCGCAGTTCCAGGCGCTGGCCTTCGTGACGATCAACACCAACAACACCTTCACGATCACGTCGAAGAACCCTGAGATCGGTCAGGGCGTGAAGAACATGCTGCCGATGATCATCGCCGACGAGCTCGACGTGCCGTGGGCAAGCTGCACCATCGTCCAGGCCGACGCCGATCAAAGCAAGTACGGCGCGCAGGTCGCGGGCGGCAGCACTGCCACTCCCACCAACTGGGATCCGTGCCGCCAGGTGGGCGCCGCCGTTCGCCAGATGGTGCTGGGCGCCGCCGCGCAGCGGCTCGGCGTGCCGGCCGCGGAACTCACCACCGCCGGCGACGGCAAGGTGATGCACGCGGCGAGCAAGCGCTCGGTCACCTACGGCGAGCTCGCGGCCGACGCCGCGAAGCAGCCGGTCCCGATGCTCAGCATGGTGCCGCTGAAGAAGCCGGCGGACTACAAGATCATCGGCAAGCCCGTGAAGGGCGTGGATACGGCCGGCATCGTCACCGGCAAGCCGATCTACAGCATCGACTTCACGCTGCCGGGCATGCTCTGGGCCGTGTACGAGAAGTCGCCGGTGTATGGCGCCAAGGTCGAGACGGCCAACCTCGATCTGATCAAGACGCTCCCGGGTGTGAAGCACGCGTTCGTCGTGGAGGGCACGACGAATCTCCAGGGCCTCATGCCGGGCGTGGCCATCGTGGCCGACAGCTGGTGGCAGGCCAACTCGGCCCGCAAGCAGCTGAAGGTGACGTGGGCCGCGCACCCGACGTCGGCGCAGAGCAGTGCCGGGTTCCAGACCCAGGCCGATCAGCTCGGCAAGGGGGCGCCGGCCACGAGCCTTCGCAAGGACGGCGACGTGGAGAAGGCGTTCGCCGCCGCTGGCGCCAAGGTGGTGGAAGCCGCCTACATGTATCCCTTCATCTCGCACACGCCGCTCGAGCCCGAGAACTGCGTGGCGCACTGGCAGGGCGACAAAGTGGAGCTCTGGGCCCCGAGCCAGACGCCGGCAGCGGGTCTCGCCATCGTGGCGAACACGCTCGGCATCCCGCAGTCGGCGGTCAAGATGCACATCATGAAGTCGGGCGGCGGGTTCGGCCGCCGGCTGACCAACGACTACGTGGCCGAGACGGCGTATATCGCCAAGCAGGTCAACGTGCCGGTGAAGCTGCTGTGGACGCGTGAAGACGACATGCGCCACGACATGTACCGGCCCGCCGGCTACCACTACCTGAAGGGCGCGGTCGATCAGAGCGGCAAGATCTCGGCGTGGAAGAACCACTTCGTGACCTTCGGCGTTGCCCCGGCTCCGGGCGCGGCGGCCGGCGGACCGACGCCGTCCGGCTACGCTCCTGCCGCGAACATCGCGGGCATCCAGTTCCCGGCGCTCTTCGTCGAGAACTTCGACTTCGGCGACTCGAAGATCCCGCTCGGCGTGCCGACGGGCGCGCTGCGCGCTCCCGGCAGCCACGCGTACTCGTTCGTGTTCCAGTCGTTCATCGACGAGCTCGCGGAAGCGGCGGGGAAGGACCCGGTGCAGTTCCGTCTCGATCTCCTGGCCAGCCAGAAGTACCCGGCTCCGGAGCGTGGCGGCGACGGCTTCGACGCCAAGCGCATGATCGACGTGGTCAAGCTGGCGGCGGAGAAGTCGAACTGGAGCGCGCCGCGGCCGAAGGGCACGGCGGTGGGCATCGGCTTCCAGTACAGCCACCGCGGCTACTTCGCCGAGGTCGCCGAAGTGACCGTGAGCGCCGACAAGAAGATCAAGATCAACAAGGTGTGGGTGGCTGGTGATATCGGCAGCGAGATCATCAACCCGCTTCACGCCGAGAACCTGGTGCAGGGCGGCGTGGTCGAAGGCATCAGCCACTTGATGCAGCAGATCACGTTCACGGGCGGCGCGGCGGTGGAGAGCAACTTCGACAAGGTGCCGCTGCTGCGTCTGGCGCAGACCCCGCCGGTCATCGAGGCGCACTGGGTGAAGAGCAACAACCCGCCCACCGGCCTCGGCGAGCCGTCGCTGCCGCCGATCCTGCCGGCCATCACCAACGCCATCGCGCGCGCCTCGGGCGTACGCGTGCGGTCGCTGCCGCTCAACAAGCACGGCTACAGCTGGGCGTAGGGGCTTAGGGCCTAAGGCTCAGGGCTCAAGGACACGGAGGGCTGGCGATTCACATCGCCAGCCCTTTTTCTTTCACCCGCCTGCGCGGCCTCCACGTACTGCGTGGCAATGACGGTCTTGATGGCGTCGGCGGTCTCGCGGAACTGCTCGAAACTGAGCGCCGCGAGCTGCAGGAACGCGACGACGAAGAGCGCAACGATCTCCATGCCCCTGACTACCGGCGCGCCCCCAGCTGGTTACAGGCTACCGGCTACCAGCGAACAGCTACCAGCTACCAGCTAGACCAGGTTCTTCATCCCTCTTCTGGGGTATGTGCTATTGGCGCCGGGCTTGACACAATCTAGCGGCTAGTTCGTTTTGATTAGACAGCCGCTTGACCTATACCTCACATGAAGTAGTCCGCCAGGGCCATCCGTCGATTCAAGTTTCCGTAGGCCTAAAAACCGGTCGTTGGATACCCAAGCCCATCTGGGATTGATGTCCGGCTGTAAATAGTTGATTTCATGTAGGTGGTCCCAGCCCAGCCATGGGCAGGGGATTTGCCTAGCTGTAAGTGCTCGAACCGGAAGAGACCCACGTAGGTGCCGGCGGATGCCGGCCAAGGAGAGAGAACCCCATGCGCCATGTCGCGAAGGCCGTGCTGTTGGCGGCCATCGTTCTATTCCCTGCTTTTGCCCACGCCCAGTCGCTGACGGGCGTCGTGCGTGACGGATCCGGCGGCGTGCTGCCGGGTGTCACGGTCGAAGCCGCCAGCCCGGTCCTGATCGAAAAAGTCCGAACGGTCGTCAGCGACGGATCGGGTCAGTACCGCCTCGAGAACCTGCCCCCCGGCTCGTATTCGGTGACCTACACGCTGCCCGGCTTCAGCACCGTGAAGCGCGACGTCGTCGAGATCACGACGGGCGTGACGGTCACGTTGAACACCGACATGCGGGTCGGCGGCCTGCAGGAAACCATTACGGTCACGGGCGAGACGCCGGTCGTGGACGTCCAGAACAGCACGCGCGTGCAGCGCGTTCTCGACGACGCCGTCGTGGCGGCGCTGCCGGCGTCGCGCGGCTACGGCAACCTGCTCTCGACGGTGTCAGGCATTCAGGCCAACGGCACGGCGAACAGCGGTATTGCCCCCGACATGATTTTCTTCACCTCGCGCGGCGGCCGCAGCAATGAGGGCACCGTGCAGATCGACGGCATGAACGTCGGCTCGGCCTTCAACGGCGGCGGCGTGGGTGGCTACGGCTACGACACCCAGGGCGCCCAGGAAGTGCAGATCACGGTTGCGGGCGGACTTGGTGAAGCCGACCGAGGCGGCCCGGCGTTCAACCTCATCCCGAAGACCGGCGGCAACAACTTCGCCGGCACCTACTTCGGCAACCTCGCCGGCAAGTGGTCGCAGAGCGACAACGTCGACGACGAGCTGCGGTCGTTCGGCATCCCCAACGCGGCGGCCATCATCCGGAGCTGGGACACCAGCTTCTCCATGGGTGGGCCGATCAAGCGCGACCGCGTGTGGTTCTACGGCACGGCGCGGACGTTCGGGTCCTACACCGACATCGCCGGCCGCTTCGCCAACGCCAACGCCGGCAATCCCCTGCGGTGGGACTACGTGGTCGATCAGAGCATCACGCAGCGCTCGGCGACCAGCCGCAAGATCGGCGGCGCCCGCGTGACCGGCCAGCTGTCGCCGCGGAACAAGGTCAGCGTGTACTTCGACTATCAGAAGGTGTGTGAAGGCAGCTCGTACGCCGCCGACGCCAGCCAGTGCCGCGTCCGCGGCGACGACTGGATCGCGGTGGGCGGCTTCGGCAACTGGTCGCCGGAGTCCACGCACTCGCGCGACAACTCCGAGAAGATCATGCAGTTCTCGTACACCGCGCCGGTGACCAACAAACTGCTGATCGAGGCGGCGTTCTCACAGTTCTTCAGCAACTGGGGCGGTCAGACGCCGACCGGCGCGCTGGATGCGCCGCCGTTCGTCCCGGTGGTGCAGCAGGTCGTCGGCCCGGCCACGGGTATCCCGGTGGCCAACATGCCGTATCACGGGTTCGCCGGCCTGGCCAACAACCACCAGACGCACAACATCTGGCGTGCGTCGGCTTCGTACGTGACCGGTGCCCACAGCATGAAGGGGGGCTACGCGGCGGGGTACCAGGTGTTCGATCAGTTCGGCAACTTCGCGGACCATGGGCTGCAGTATCAGTTCGGCTTCGACGCGGCCACCGGCCAGGTCGTGCCGAACCAGATCACGCAGCGCATCACGCCGTGGCAGCAGGCCAACCGCACCCGCTACGACGCGTTCTACATTCAGGACCAGTGGACGCACAACCGGCTCACGCTGCAGGGCGCCCTGCGCTACGAGCACGCCTGGAGCTTCTTCCCGGAAGGATTGAACGGCCTGCTGGAAGACAGCGTGTTCGGTGGGCCGGCATTCACTCTGCCGTCCGCGAAAGGTGTCACCGGGTACAACGACATCGCCCCGCGCATGGGCCTTGCCTACGACGTGTTCGGCGACGGGAAGACCGCCGTCAAGGTGAACCTGTCGAAGTACTTCCAGGCGACGGCCAACGACGGCGTCTACATCAACGCCAACAAGGCGTCCACGTTCGCGCAGACAGCCAACCGCGCCTGGAACGACGGCAACAAGAACTTCGTGCCGGACTGCGATCTCCAGAGCCCGGCGCTGCAGGACAACCTGGCGGCCGGCGGCGATCTGTGCGGCGTGCCGAACAACGCGAACTTCTTCGCGTTCAAGCAGACCCACTCGCTCGGCACGGCCACTGTGGTGAATCCGGAGTTACTGAGCGGCTGGAACGTGCGTCCCTACGACTGGCAGTTCAGCGCGTCGGTGCAGCAGCAGCTGCTGCCGCGCGTGTCGGCTGAGTTCGGTTACAGCCGCCGGTCGTGGAGTAACTTCACCTACACCGACAACCGCGCGGTCGCGGCGTCGGATTTCGACACCTACACGCTGACGGTGCCGACCGACGATCGGCTCGGAACCAGTGGCCAGCCGGTTTCGTACGCGCTGCTGAATCCCTCCGGGCAGGGCAGGGTGGACAACTACCTCACGCGCGCCAGCGACTACGGCGACGTGACGGCCTACTGGCAGGGTGTGGAGCTGACCGTCAACGCGCGCACCAACAACGGCCTGACGCTGCAGGGCGGCCTCACGACCGGCGCGGGTACGCGCGACAACTGCGATATCACGTCGAAGGTGCCAGAGCTGCTGATCGTGGCGGGCGTGCAGCAGGCGATTTCGTCGTGCCACGTGGAAGAGCCGTGGCTGCCGGCCTGGCGCGGGCTGGTCAACTACACGATTCCGAAGATCGACGTGCAGCTCAGCGCCATCATGCGGTCGCAGCCGAACATCGCGGCGACCAATGACCCGGCCTCGAACGGCGCGTCGGTGGCCGGCAACCTGATCGTGCCGAACGCGCTGGTTCAGCCGGTGCTCGGCCGGCCGCTGGCCGGCAACGCAGCGAACGTGACGGTGAACGTGGCGCTGCCGGGCGACGTCTACCCGGAGCGGATCAACACGATCGACATGCGGGTCTCGAAGATCCTCCGCTTCGGTCGCACGCGCAGCAACGTGGGCATCGACCTCTACAACATGTTCAACGCCAACACGGGCACTGCCTTCAACGCCACTTACGGCACCCTGGGCACCGCGACCAACGGGTCTACCTGGCTGCGGCCGACGTCCATCCTGAACGCGCGCTTCGTGCGCTTCAACGCGACGGTGGACTTCTAGAGCCGGGCTCGCTTCGCTCCGCCCGCTGAGGCAGGTGAG
>Ga0079218_10000463_pt1 | contig 12133 bp, 7 predicted proteins | sample NCCompost_FD_77181 | JGI IMG/M metagenome (GOLD analysis project Ga0079218, IMG submission 77181) | Agricultural soil microbial communities from Utah to study Nitrogen management - NC Compost | ecosystem: Environmental > Terrestrial > Soil > Agricultural land | place: USA: Utah | collected... | reverse complement strand
CGCTATGCGCCCGACAAATGGACAATGCGGGAACTGCTTAATCACGTCAACGACACAGAACGCGTTTTTCTATTTCGCGCGCTTTGGTTCGCACGTGGTTTTACAGAGAACCTTCCCAGTTATGACCAGGAAGTTGGCGTCGCCGGAGCGCGTGCGGATGAGTTTGATTGGGGAAATCATATCGCGGAGTTTCGCGCGGTGCGCCGAGCAACGCTGGCCTTTTTCTACAACTTGCCTGCAGAAAACCTCGAAGGCGCGCAGGAAACCTGGAATCGTACCGGCATCGCGAGCGGCAATCCCTTTACCGTGCGCGCGCTTGCCTACATCATTGCCGGCCATTCCGCACACCACATTGCGATTCTGAAAGAGCGATACCTGTAACGAACGCATGACATTAAGCAGCCGCCGGATAAGAGTTTCCGTTCTTGGATTCCTACTTGTCAGTCTCCTAGCACCGCACTACGCATACGCGCAACGACCCACTAGAGCAACCTCTTCACCCGGACGTCCTCGCCTGGTTCTATTGATTGTTGCCGATCAATTTCGTTACGACTACCTCGATCGGTTTGGCGATCTCTTTGGAGAGCGAGGTCTAAAACGATTGCTGCGGGAAGGAGCATCGTGGGTCGATGCGAATTACGATCACTTTCCCACCTACACCGCGCCCGGCCACGCCACAATGCTGACCGGCGCCTATCCTGCGGCCACCGGTATCATCGGCAACGACTGGCCCGACCGCGATATTGGGAAAAAGGTTAGCAGTGTCTCCGATGAGACGACCTTGCTCCTCGGCGTCTCTCAAAAAGACTCCGGTTCGAGTCCGCGGCGCCTATTAGCCTCAACGCTAGGCGACGAATTGCGGCTCAGCACCAACGATCGCTCGAAAGTCATCGGAATCTCGCTAAAAGACCGGGCGGCGATTTTGCCAATCGGACGCCACGCAAACGCCGCCTATTGGTTTAGTCCGCAAGCAGGTTCAATGGTTTCTTCCGATTATTACTTCAAACAATTGCCGGCTTGGGTCACCAAGTTCAACGCACAACGCCCGGCCGATAAGTTTTTCAAAGCGAAGTGGGAACGATTGCTGCCGCCGGAGGAATATCAGAAGCGGGCCGGTGCGGATTCTCCGCCCTGGGAAGACATTGGCAAAGTTGCGGGCGACACCAACGCGTTCCCTCATACGATTACAGGAGGTGCTAGCGAAACAGGACCGGCATTTTATAACGAGGTGCAATTCTCTCCATTTGGCAACGAGATCGAACTTTCGTTTGCCAAGCAGACTATTGATGAGGAGGGGCTGGGGAGAGATGAAAATCCAGACGTGCTAGCCATCAGCTTCGACGCAAACGACTACGTTGGCCACCGATATGGCCCGTACAGTCACGAGGTGATGGACATCACGCTACGATTTGATCAGCAGGTCGCTGAGCTGCTGGACTTTGTCGATTCACGTATCGGACTTAATAACACGATCGTTGTGTTCACTGCCGACCATGGCGTTGCGCCGATACCGAAACAAGTCCAGGCTTCAGCTCTCGCCGCGGGTCGCCTTGATTACACCGAAGTCCAGCGTCGAGTACGCGCCGCCATTAGCGCTCGTTACAATCCTCAGGCGAGGATACCCGATCCGACTGCGGACTACCTTTATCACTATGACGACGCCGGCAAAACTACTGATGCCATCATCAACAACAACATATATTTCAATCTGGAAGCGCTGAAACGTGACGGAATCGCAGAGGAAGATATTGAACGAGTTGCTGGTGAGGCTGCACTGACAGTTCCCGGGGTGGCTCGTTATTTCACGCGCGCGCAACTGCTGCGGGGTGGCGCTCTTGCCAGCAGCGCGAATGGTTCTTCGGTCGATCCCGTTGCCCGTCGAGTCCAACACGGATTCTTCCCGCGTCGCAGCGGCAACGTGATTTTTGTGACCGAGCCATATACTTATTCCAGTTCCGCAGTAAACGCGACTCACGGATCTCCCTACACTTACGACACGCATGTTCCCTTAATTATTAGAGGAGAGGGCGTGGCCAGCGGCAGATATTTTCAGCCCGCAACCCCTGCTGATATTGCTCCGACACTCGCGGCGATCCTGAAAATTCAGGCTCCGAGCAATGTCACCGGCAGGATTTTACTGGAAGCATTGAGTCGGAAAGAGTAGTAAAAGGCTCAGCTTAGACCCCAAAATCTTTTTTGTTGTCTCGCCGCCGCGAACGTTATATCCTCAAAACTGCGGTATTTCTCACACCCGACCCCCGACGTAAAATTACCGCGCCCCAACGACAATCTATCCGGGAGGCAGAAATGAAACGATGCCCGCAGTGTGAATTTATCTATGAGGACGATCAGAGCCGTTGCGACATGGACGGAATCGACCTCGTTTTTGATCACCCAACGCCTTCCCTGACATCGCCCAAACCGCCACCTCGCGCCAAACTGAAAAATTCCCGACGCTCTGTGCTTTCGGTATGCGGAGTGGTGCTGGGCGTTTTGGTCTTTGCCATTGGCTTTGCGTCTCTTGAGCGAGCCGTTACTGTCAGCTCAGAACCGGCTTCACCTCCGCAAGCGGCCGTTAATCAGACGACGCCGCAGGAAGAGATCGCTAACCGCCCGCCTAAGACTGCGGCTGAACCGATTGAGCCGGTCGCTGAAGATCCAGCGGTTACGATGGCTCGGAACTCTGCGAAAGCCTCTCAGGTAGTTGGCCGCGAGCCTGGTAGCGATCTGCCGTCAAAACCTGCAGCTGAACCACTGCAACGCAACTCCCTCGGAACACGAGGCGTGGTTCTTGGAAGTGTGCCGCCACAGAATCGGATCGACGCAGACCGACCTCAACCGGGAATGATCCGTTCAACAACTCCGGCTCCTGCAAAGAAAGATTCGAAAGTGGTCTCAATCGTAAAGAAGACCGGACGCTTTTTTAAGAAAGCCTTTTAGATCCGAAACGCAATAGGACAGCCGCGCCCACTTTAATTAAACTCAGCCGGTGACCAATGGGCCGTTTACGGCCCAGCCGTGAATAGCGAACTATCCGAGTAGCGAAAACCGAGAGTTGTGACCAGCCTCAGTTCGGCTTTGCCGTGGATGTTCTATTCGACCACGCTCTTATTCAAGCGTCCAAAATACCAAACGTCCTTGCTAGATGCACCGCTGCCGTCGGGCTTGCCGTAGAAGGCCATGATCGCTGCGCCGTCGTTGAGCTCAGCGAACATTTCCGGAGTCAAAGTCAGCGTCAACGTCCGCCCCGCGAAGTCTCCGGCCAACTCGTCAACGAACAAACGCCTTCCCACCTGGAGTTGCAAAGCACTGTCGCGGGCGGGGAATGGACGACTCGTTCGCAGTTGCATCTGCACCAGCGGCTGCCGCCGCCCACCAATTACTCGCGCCGAGTTCTTGATCGCTACAACAACATTCCCTTCTTCGCTTACTGCTAAATCCCCGCCGGAAGATCGCGACTGATAAACCAATCGCTCCGGAAATGATTGGAAGCGACTTCCCGCAAGATTAGATACTGCAATCTCAGCCCCATCCCGCAAAACTGCTTCATCGAAAATCAAGGCACCCGCAGTCTCGCCGCTGCGAAAGACGGGTACGGCAATATCATCAATCCAGATCAGATCAATCGGATTTCCAAAAGTCGCCACCTTCTCGGGCGCTAAGAGAATCCGGAACGCATTGCGAACCGTTTTACGCTTTTCCGGGAGCTCTAATTCTCTCGGTTCAGGCAACGCTACTTCAGTCAACGTGTATCCGCTTGTTGTCGATAACAATCTGCCGGACGCAGTCTGCAGGTTGGTTGCTAATTTAGTGTCGATGCCGCGCAGCCTCCCTCGGGGCCGGCGGTTGGCGCGCGTGATCGTGTAACTGAAAGAGGCGGGGGCACCAAACGGGTACGCGGTCTGAACCGTGACGAGGGCCGGCACGCTTTGGACTGACATCAGGCCGTAGCCCTGCTGTTCAACCGGCACCAGCGGAAACTCAAACACCCCAGTCATGAATGCCGAAACTTGCTTCGCGTAAAGCGGACGGTCGTCGCTATCTAAGAATGTCAGGTTGAGAAGGCCGCCGTTATTGCGTCCATTGGACCAACGCAGTGTGAGTGAAATTGCCTGACAGTCTCCCAGAGTGATGGGGATCTCAAAGGTTTCGCCCACATGGCGGAACAAGTGAGAGCCCGTAGTTTGCGGCGCTGGATCGGGACACTCTTGAGCCCTCGCCATTTTAGTCAGGGCCTGGGACCACCCCAAAACCAAAACGAAGCAAATTGCTAAGCGCATCTGCTTTTTGCTTTTGTTCTCAATTTTGCTCGTGTTCACGTCGAAACCTCCTGACAACGAAACTAAGAAAGCGTGTTCATGCTCGGAGTGATTGGGGCTGCCTGGTTGGAGTCGGAGAGGTTGTCGGCTAGGTGTTTACTAGCGAGGCAGTTTCATACTACCGACAGCGAGGGTCTGGGCGCAAGAGTTTCCTTTTTGGGCGGTGTCGCAAGCGATACCGCTTCAAATTCGCTCATGGTTGCCAAAACCAAAGCGCCCTCACACTTGGCTCTACCGGCAACTCTAAATGTCGAAAAAGTCGTTGTGAGACACTAACTGCCCGGCCAGCATATGAAATCAATACAGGGAGCGCCGCCCCCTGCCCGCGGTGCCTGCGACTGCTGGAGGCGTTTCCCCGTTCGTTATCTGGTCCTCGTGGCCCTCCAATTGCCAACAGCATGGCAAACCAGTTCACAGGCTGAACAATAAGAGGGGTCACTCAATGCATCGTAAGTTGTCGTTCGCCGTTTTAATCACTTGTCTACTTGTTTTAGTCGCGCCGCCAACAACAGCTCAGAAAACAACTCGAGAGGCTTGTTTCTCGGCCACGGAGCGCGCGAACGCTGAGCGCACCGCAAGAGTTTGGCGCGCCCCAGATCCGGGCTACGATCCGGTTCTCGGGTACAACCTCACCAACGGTCCGCGCACGGGTGCGCCTCCCGTAAACGCTGAAGGCCTGGCGTCGCCAATCGTTTGCGTTGCGAATAAGGACGAAACGAAGGGATCCGGCACCACACCAAAGTTTCATTGCTCGGTGCCCGGCGTAGTCGAGAAAGACGGCGATTTGGTGCGCTATAAAGTGAAGCCTCACTTCAAAGGACAAGGACGCGACAAGCGTAATGGCGAAGTCTACGGCGAGTTTCTCTCGTCGCGTTTTTCTCAAGCGCTCGGTTTCTTCGCGGATGACGAGTGGGTCGCCGATGTGACGTGTAATGATTGCCAGAAGAGCTTAACCAAAGATTTCCAGGGGGCGAGTTATACACCCTTTCAGCCGGCCGCTGGCATTGAGCTTTCTCTGGGGGATGGCATCGATGTTGATTGCAATGGCAAAGACACCGCAGGCCTTCAGGCAACTCTTGATAATCTCTTGAAGAACGGAGCGCCCCGCGCCGAGATTGACGCTTTCAAACTCTGGCTGGCATTTATTGACCACGGCGACACTAAAACCGACAACCAGAAGTTTGCCTGTCTCGACTCGCAGAAGAACAACGATGGCTCGCGTACTTGTAAGCCTGGTGCGGCTGTCTATTACGTGGGGGATATGGGATCGACTTTTGGCCATTCGAGCGCTAGCGAAAAGAAAGCACGTTTGCAGGCCTGGCGCGGCAAAGATCCGATCACAGTAAGCGGTGGAACATGCGCGACAACCGCAAAAGGTGTGGGCAACGCGCAGATAAGCGAAGCGGGCCGCAAACTTCTCGCCGAAGGTCTCCAGCGCTTGTTGGCCGCAGAGCAGAGTAATGGCCTGATCACGCGGGTATTTCGCGCCTCGCGCAACTCGGAACGAGATGAGCCGCCTGAGACTTGGACTGCCGAGTTCATCCGAAAGGCAAACACAATCATCAATGCCAGTTGTGGCCAGTAGCACAGGCTTGAAATAGCCGGCAGGATTCACTAGTCTGCACGGGTGGTCGTCTTTTGATTAACCGTGACTAGCCCTATCCAGGACAAAGAACCGGATGTCTCGCTGGCATTGTTGCGTGCGGCGTCAGGCGGCGATCTGGACGCCGTTAAGTCGTTGCTTGCGGCAGGGGTGGATGTAGATTGCACCAACGAGAGCGGCCAAACCGCGCTGATTCTCGCGGCGGTAATGGGTCATCGCGAATTAGTGGCGCACCTGATCTCGGCCGGCGCGGATCCCCGGCTGCGGGATCGCCTCGACCTCACAGCCCTTGAGTGGTCCACCAGGAGAGGCTTCTCGGATGTCTCGCAATTTCTCACCAAAGTCTCGCCACCACCCCGAAAACCTCGATCTGAAAAAACGACCGATTCGAAGAAGACTGACAGCGACACTCAGTCCTCTGCTTCGGTTACGACTGGCGCGGAAGCAGCGAATTTAGATACTCCGCCGGCGGCGGAGACCTCGACGACCAGCGAGAAAGAAGTTTCGCCTGAACTGCAATCGCTGGCACCTGAACTGCAGCTTGAGACTGCAACACCTGGAGAACCCAATGAGCCAGCCGCGTTGGTAATGGACTCTGCGACGTCTCTACCTCCTGTCGACCATGCTTCACCGGTAATGGCAAATGAGCGTGAAGCGGAGCCCACGTCAACCGAATTAGCAACTGACTCTGCCACGCCTCTAACTTCTGTCGACCATGCTCCTGCCGTAGTAGCAAATGAGCCCGAAGCGGCACCGGTGTCAGCCGATTTAGCGACCGACGCTGCCATGCCTCCGGTTTCTGTCGAACATGCTCCTGCTGTTCTAGGAAGTGTGCCGGAAACGCAACAGGCGGCAGCCGAATTAACACCAGCATCTACGGGCGCACCCTCGTCTGAAGGAGATGATCCGCTTCACATCGCCGCATCGACTCCAAATCTCGAAAGCTTTTATCCAGAGCCGGAAGCAGCTGCGGTGTCTGCAACGGAGCCGCTTCTGGTCCATGAAGAAGATGACACACTTCCTCAACGTGCCGTCCCAGCTTCAGGATTTGGTTTTAGGTCGCCGGACGAACCCGAACCCGCCGCAGCGGCGTACACCGGCGAAGATCATGCACAGGGCATCCAAATCCCCACTCAAAAAGACCGCGCGCCCGCTCTTGCGGGCTCGACCCTCGGACTTTCAAACGCAAAAACAGATGATAAGAAAGCCGACGTTCCTAACTTTAAACGCTGCCCGCGTTGCGGCGCTGTCTACCAGAATTCGCCGCTGTCATTCTGCACTCGAGACAATGCAACGCTGATTCCCCTCAATGAGCTTCATCAATTGGCAACGCCGGCTCAAACCTCTACGACTCCGATCGCAGTCTGGCTGCTGATTGCCTTTGTACTAGGAGCTAGTGGTTTCGCCGCTTACCGCTTGACCGAACGTTTTTATCGCCAACCAGAGTCGGCCCCCGCCGAGGTCAAGCCAATCGAGGCTCCTCCGGTAGTAAAGAAACCCGCCTTCAGCGTGGGCGGTGATCTGGCAGGAAGCGAGTTGAGTATTCCAGAACCTGAGTATCCTACCGAGCTCATAACGGCAGGCATCACCGGACCAATCACGGTGAGAGTTCGTGTCAACAGGAACGGCCGAGTAATTTCGGCGACAACGTCCAACGGCGATTCAAGACTGCGGGCGGCTGCTGTAAAAGCCGCCAGATTGGCAACCTTTGCGCCTGACAAGCTGGCCGAGATTAGTCCTCGCGGGCGAGCAGTGGCGGGGAGCATCACGTACGAGTTGGCGGCTGCGCAGACTAATCCTGCGACATCGCCTTCGACCACTTCGGCAACAGCGACAACCTCTCCGGGCGCTGGCGCCGGTCCTTCCTCTGCGGCTAGTCCCAACCCAGACCCTAACGCTCCGGTGGTGAGCAATGAACTATTGAGTGCTGCTAGTAATGTGCCCGCTGCCGATTATCCCCCCAGGGCTAAGCGAGCAGGGATTGGAGGAGCGATTACCGTTACGATTCGCGTGAACCGCGCGGGGAGGGTTATCTCGTGGCGCTCTTCGACTGGCGACTCGCAACTCCGGGCCGCAGCAATCAGAGCCGCGAGAAAAGCCACCTTCTCTCGTGAGAAACTTCCGGAGAGCGGCGACGTCGTCGGAACCATCACGTATAACTTTACGCCCTAAGACAAGCAGGAGCAGACGGCAGGAGCAGGAAAAATCATTTTCCATTTGCCATTTTCCATTTTTCATTTCTTTCTCCTCCGTTTGTTCCATTCCATTTGACTGATCTCTCTCGGCGAACTGCGGCTCTTAGCGCCTTGGCGGTTTGGTCCCCAATGGCAAATGAGAAATGAAAAATGATGAAAAATGACAAATGGAAAATAGTTTTTTCCTGACTGCCGACTGACTCCTCCCTTCCTGCTTCTGTTATCCTTCTCTCAGTGGACTCCCAGGAAACTCAAATTCTTCCCGATGAACTTCGCGTTCACTCGCTGGTTCCCGGCGCCGTACTGCGCGATCGCTACCGGCTCGACAGCGAACTGGGACGCGGCGGTATGGGGATAGTATTCCGCGCTACCGACCTCGAACTGATGCGCGAAGTCGCTGTCAAAGTTCTACCGGCAACTCCTTCGTGGTCTGATGCGCGCGAGCGTTTGCTGCGCGAGGCGCGCGCCGCGGCGGCACTAAATCATCCACACATCGTCGCCGTTCACGACATCGGCGACGCTCAAGGGATGCCATTCTTCGTGATGGAGCTTGTAAACGGGCCGCGACTCTCGGCGGCTGGTTCGCTCTCCGTGCCGCGTATAGTGGAGATCGCCACTCAGGTTTGCGCAGCTCTCGAACACGCACATGCCAACAGCATCGTCCATCGCGATCTAAAGCCTGACAACTTGCTCTTATCCAGTCACGAAGCAACAAGCAGCGTGAAGCTGGCTGATTTGGGTCTGGCTTTGCCCACCTCAGTTGAGCGTATATCTCGCGCTGGAATCATTCTCGGAACCGCTTCTTACATGGCGCCGGAACAAGCGCTGGGCCAAACAGTCGATGGTCGGGCGGACCTGTACGCCCTCGGCGTCGTTCTCTACGAACTAACGACCGGTCGGCTTCCCTTCACCGGACACGACGCATTGGAAGTCGTCTCTCAACATGTGCACGCTCCGGTCGTCCCCCCGCGAGCAATTCGCTCAGATCTGCCTCGCTCAATTGAGACATTGATCCTGCGCTTGCTCGCTAAAGATCCGGCAGCTCGATTTCAATCGGCCACTGAGGTTAAGGAAGCGCTGCGGCTTTCGCTGATCCAGCCGGACGGAACAGATGAACCTGATTCAGCTCCGGTGGTAGCGATTCTCGATGCCTTGTCTCGTGGTCGCATGGTTGGACGCGTGACCGAACTGGCCGAGGCTCGCGAGCTCTGGCGGCGCGCCCGCGATGGGCATGGCCACGCGGTCTTATTAAGTGGCGAACCCGGCTCCGGCAAGACGCGGCTTGCGCGCGAGATGACGATCCAGGCGGCCGTAGAAGGCGCAGTGGTGCTGAGCGGTGGTTGCTACGAATATGAAGCGACTACACCATACCTTCCGTTTGTTGAAGCCTTTCGTCGCTGGGTTCGCGAACATGACGATGATGATTTGCTAGGGACTCTCGGCGATGCCAGTGCGCAGATCGCCAAGCTGGCTCCGGAAATCGAAACGCGTCTGGGACCGTTACCACAACGTCATGAATTGTCTCCTCAAGAAGAGCGCCTGCTTTTCTTCGACGCCGTGGCGCGCGTGTTTGGAAATCTGGCCCGACGCCAAGGACTGCTGTTCTACGCTGACGATCTCCACTGGGCCGACCGCGGAACGCTTTGGCTGCTCGGTCACCTGTTGCGTCAACTGCGCGACGCTCGCGTTCTGATCGTTGGCGCTTACCGGGAAACAGAACTCGATCGCGCGCATCCGCTTGCGAAATCTCTGGTCGACTGGAACCGCGAACGGCTTGTTACCCGCATCGCTCTAAAGCGCTTCAACAAGTCTGAAACAACGGCTCAGTTAGGCGCGCTGCTTGGTGAAGATGTGAGCGCCGACTTCGGGGACGCCGTGCACAACGAAACTGAAGGCAATCCTTTTTTCGTCGAAGAAGTCTTGAAGGCATTGATCGAAAAAGGATCAGTTCGACGGGAAAGCGGTCGCTGGCAGCGCTGCGATGTAAATGAGCTCGTGATTCCGCAAAGTGTTAAAGAAGCGATTGGTAATCGCTTAGACCGGGTCAGTCCGGAGTGTAACGACGTGCTCCGGTCAGCCGCTGTGCTGGGAAAGGTTTTTACGTTTGATGAACTGACAGCGGCGGCGCAACAGGATGAGGAAGCGCTGCTTGATGCCCTGGACGAGGGGGTGGGGGCCCAACTTATTGCGCCGTCAAGCGGTGACTCCTTCACTTTCACGCACGATAAGATCCGCGAAGTGCTCTACGAAGAGCTAAACCCAATCCGCCGCCGGCGCTTACATCGCAATGCAGCAGAGGGTCTGGAGCGTCACCGCACCAAATCGCCCGTGGCCGTTGAAAAGCTTGCCCATCACTACATTCAAGCCGGTGATCATGAGCGTGGACTCGAATATGCCAAGCAGGCTGCCGCCGAAGCCGAACGTGTTTTTGCTTTTGACGAAGCGGTCGCCGCTTATGGTCGCGCGCGTGATTGCGCCGAAGCCCTGGGGTTGATTGAAGAGCAACTCGCCCAGGAGGAGGCGATCGGCAAAGCCTACTTGCTGCACGGCGAAATGATCCCTGCAGGGGAACATTTCGAACGCGCACTGAAACTTGCAACTGAGCCGGCGACGCGGGCACGTTTGCAATGCCAGGCGGCAAGTTCGCTCGTCGCTACGGGTGATCAAAGAGGTGTCGAATATATCAGTGAGGCGCTGCGAAATCTCGACCCGGAAAAGAATCCACTCGAGACGGCCAACGCCTTGTCCATCGAAGGGCGTTTTCACCATCTCGCTGGTCGTCACAAGAAAGCGATCGAATTACTTTTGCGAGCCGCTGATCTGGTAGCGCCGACCGCTGCGGGTGATGAGGTGAGCTCTTTTGCGGCGCCCATGATTTCACAGGTTTACGCTTACAACGCCGGGGCCAACCAACACTATGGCCGCTTTGCCGACGCCGACGTTTGGGCGCGACGCGCTCTAGAGTTCGGTACAAAACACAAGATTCCGTTCGCCCAGGCAATCGGTTATGAATTTCTTGGGGAAGATGCTGTGCATGCGGGTACGTATGAAGCCGGTCTCGATTACGCAGCCCACGAGCGCGAGATTGCTGCACGGCTTCATTCTCGCGAACGCCAGGCCTGGACACATCTGGTCGTGGCGCAGTGCTCACTGCTGCTCGGCCGGATTACGGAAGCGGAACGAGAGTATGTCGAGGGAATTGCCCTTGCCGATTCAATTGGCGAACAACGCGTGAAGGTCCTGTTGAAGAGCAATCTTGCAATCGCGCAATCCAAACTCGGCCGTAACGATGAAGCGCTGAAAACGGCCGAGGAAAATTATGCAGCAGCGGCGCCCACTGGCTTGCTCTATTCGCACTTTGAATCCCTACGTGCTTTGGCCGTGGTGCATTTCCGGCGAGCTACCGCAACCGCCGCTCCAGGAGCCGAGATCTCTCCGTGGGAATTGGACGAAGCTGAACGGCTTTGTGTAGCGGCGTCAGAGTTGGTGGCTCCGACCGAATCCAGGGTAAGCAGACTTTGGCTGGGCCCGTTGTACATCAGGGTGTTACTAGCCCAAAACAAACGAGCAGAAGCGGCAGAGAAACTCGCTGCTTACCAAGCCCTCGTCGCAGAATGTCAATCACCGCGGTTTAGTCAGGAAGCGGCCACCCTAGCCGAACTTGTTTAGCGAATTCTGTAATCCACGCCCATCAGTTGCGCCTCCATCCTACAAAAAGAAAGCCGACCCTCTGAAAAGGATCGGCTTCTTGTGATCAAGCGGGCGAGCCCACCTTAGTAGGCTATTGCCACTTGGAATCGGCAATCCTATTGGTTGTTGTTCCGATTCGCATTCCTGTTCCCGTTGGCATTGCCGTTGCCATTAGTGCTCCGCACACCCGCTGTGTTGGCATTGCCGTTGTTGTTAGTGACCACACCGGTGTTCGCCGGAACAGTATTGCTGTTTGCGTTCTGCGGAATGTTCGCATTGGTCTCGACAACACCTTGTCGCTGATTTGAATTCGCGTTGGCATTGTT
>Ga0079218_10000462_pt1 | contig 12140 bp, 7 predicted proteins | sample NCCompost_FD_77181 | JGI IMG/M metagenome (GOLD analysis project Ga0079218, IMG submission 77181) | Agricultural soil microbial communities from Utah to study Nitrogen management - NC Compost | ecosystem: Environmental > Terrestrial > Soil > Agricultural land | place: USA: Utah | collected... | reverse complement strand
CCGGCGATAAGCTCGGTCGGTATGACGTGAAGTACAACCTGTCGATGGCGGGCTTGTGGAAATTCAACGTGAAGTTTGGACAAGGACAGTCCGTGAGGATCAATTTGACGGCGGAGTGACACAATGTCCTGACCTGAGAGTACGCCGGGTACTTCTTTGACGTAAGGTCCCCTCCTGTTCAGGCTAAGTACTGACACATCACCGTTTCATCGCGCGGTAATTCAAATGCAAGTCCACTCCCGCAATCGCCAGGTGGGGGTGCTTCTATGACAGGTCTGACAGAGTTGATGGTTGGTTTGGGGATTATCGGTTCGCTTACAGCACTGATCGTGACGACTGCTGTCGTGCTTGGACGCAGGGAAAAGGCAGGTACAGCCGGAAAGAGTCGATGAAGCGGTCGTCAGGCGTTATCCACGCCTCCACCGCTTGCTCAACCGTTGCATGACGGCAGACCGCCGGATGTCCTCGCCGATGATGAACAGCAGCGGTGTCATGAAGAGCACGTGAAGTCCGGAGGTGATCATTCCTCCAATGCTTGGCGCCGCGATCGGCTTCATGATGTCCATGCCGGGGCGGGTCGAGAACGCAACCGGCAACAACGACAGAATCACGGCAACGACCGTCATCAGCTTCGGGCGCAAACGCGCTGTTGAGCCGCGCACGACAGCCTCTTCGAAAGACTCCGACTCTCCCCGGGTATCCAGTGCATGGCGGATGAACATCACCATGACGATACCCGTCTGCACCGCCACTGCAAAAAGGGAGATGTACCCCACGATTACGGCTGTCGTCATCGAATAGCCCAGCATCCACTGAAGAAACACACCGCCGACCATTGCGAACGGCACCGACAGCATGATCAGGAAGCTTTCGCCGACCGAGCGGAATGCCACCACCAGCAGCACGAAAATAATCACCAGCGTTATCGGCACAACAACGGACAGTCTGCGTCGTGCTGCATCCGTGTATTGATACAACCCCGTCCACTCGACGGAATACCCGGCAGGCAGTTCCAGTTGGGTGTTGAGCAGTTCACGGGCTTTATCGACGTAGACCGAAGCCGTCATCCCCTGGACGTCCACGTAGATGAATCCGGCCAGTTGCCCATCGTCGTTTCGAATCATCTCCGGCATCTTGCGCACAGCGACATCGGCTATGTCACCCACAGCCACGCTGCGCCCTACGGACAGGACTACAGGCGTCCGGCGTACCTTCTCGACGGTATCGATGTACTCGGGCGAATACTGAAGCGACAAGGCGACCGTTGCGCCGTTCTCGCGTTTGATGTTGAGGATGTTGTCGCCGCCAACGCCGTAACGCACCGTATCCATGGCTTCGTCAACGGTGACTCCGTGGCCGGCCATTCTCTCCAGATCGTTCCGCACATCGATGTAATAGCCTTCGGAAATCCGCTCGGCCAGAACGGTTTTCGTTCCCGGAAAGTCGCTCAACAGTCTTTCGACCTGTCGGGAAATCTCTTCAATCGTTGCCAGGTCCGGGCCTTTAACCTTGATGCCCACCGGCGTCTGAATTCCGGTGCTCTGCATCATCACGCGTGCACGAATGGGCTGCACCCAGGTGTTCACGTAGCCGAGAATGTTCATCGCTTTGTCCATCTCAGCGACGAGCTTCGCCTTTGTCATTCCCGGCCGCCACTCCGATCGTGGTTTCAGCAAGATGGTTGTCTCGACCATGCTGACCGGCGCCGGATCGGTAGACGTGTCGGCCCGGCCCAGTTTTCCAAACACGCTCTCGACTTCAGGAATCTCCTTCAGCTTCTTGTCCATTTGCTGAATGACCCATCCCGCTTCACGCGTCGGCAACCCGGGGAGCGTCGTGGGCATGTAAAGAATCGATCCCTCATCGGTTTCGGGTAGAAAGTCTTTCTGAAAACCACTCAGAAGGAATACGGCCGGAATCAGGGTAAGCAGTCCGAGAACTGTCAGCACATACCTGTGGCGAATGGCGAAGCCCAGCGCGGATCGGTACACATGAACCGCCGCGCTGTCCTGATAGTTGCGCAAGCCACCGGTTCGCCGGCGGAAGAACCAGAAGATAACGGAGGGCAGAGTCACGGCCGACAGCACGATGATTTCCGGGAGGTACTCACGCGCACCTTCACGGAAACTCCAAAGTGCAGTGGCAATAACGAGCACGATAAGGATCGCGGCAATGCGCAATACCCGCCGGGCGCCGGAACCCGTCTTCGGCGGCGCGACATTCTCGCCATGCACGGCAGGGCTCATCTCGCGCTCAAAAATCCAGACCACGATGATCGGCATCAGGAACAGGGTCAGGATTGTCGAGAAGGCCATGGCGAAGGTCTTGCTGTAAGCGAGCGGATCGAACAGGCGGGCTTCGCGATCTTCGAGGAAAAACACCGGCAGAAACGACGCGAGAATGATCAGCAATGAAAAAAGCAGCGGCTTCGCGACGGCCGCGATCGACTGGATGATGATCTCTCTCTTCTCCGCGCCTGTCACACCGGGTCGGGCAGACAATTCGGCGGCGCAGTTCTCGATAATCACAATCGTCGCATCGGCAATCTCGCCGATCGCAATGCACAATCCGGCGAGCGAAAACAGATTGATGGTCTGATCAAACGCAAAGAGGGGCAACGCGGTAAACAGCGTGCTCAGCACCAGCACCCCAATCGGTCCGACAGAGGCGCGCAACTCGCCGAGGAACAGTGCGGAAACGAGAATGAGCACGATCAGCTCCGTGACCAGCGTCGCGAAGAATTCTTCGAGGGTGGACCAAATCCATGCGGATCGATCGTACGTGGCCACGATCTCCACACCCTTTGGCAATGCCGCCCGGATCTCTTCGAGTTTCTGGTCGAGCGAGCGCGTGATCGCCAGGACATTCTGATCCTGTTCCATGATCACAATTCCGCCGACAACTTCCCCTGTCCCATTCAGGTCTGCTGTTCCGCGACGGAGATCGTAACCGCCCTGAATGTATCCGACATCTCTCAGGTGAACGGGCTGCTGATCTTTGCCTCGGCCCACGATCAAGTACTCGAGTTTGTCGATGTCGGCGCTCCCGATAACGCCACGCAGCTGATACTCCCGGTTGGTGACCTCGATGGTGCGACCACCCACCTCCTGAAACACGCTCTCCACCGCGTTGATCACCTGGCGAAGAGAAATGCCGGCGTTGGCCAGAAGCGGTGGATAGACCTTGATCTGGTATTGCTCCTCAAGACCTCCGACTGAAGCCAGCTCCGCAACGCCAGGCACAGTCTGCAACGCGGGCTTGATCCGGCTTTCGTTAAGCAGCCGCAATTCGCGAAGATCGTGAGTCTGCTCCCGGTCGGTCAGGGCGTACTGGTAAATCCAGCCCATGCTGCTCGCATTGGGTCCCAGAGTCACCTGCGCATCGCGCGGAAGCTGGGGCCGAATCGTGTTGATGCGGTCCAGCACCAGCTGCTTCACGGCATCCTTGCGCGACACGTCCTTCAGGATGACGTAGATGAACGAGTACCCCATGTGCGATGTGCCGCGGATCGTCTGAATATCCTGAGAGCCGATCATGGCCCGGATGAGAGGCTCAACCACTTCGGTCTCGAGCAGTTGCGGACTGCGCGGCCACTTGACGTAGATGACGATCTGGGGATCGGAAATGTCGGGGATCGCGTCGAGAGGAGCGTTTCGGATTGCGTAGAAACTCAGCAGGATGGCGAGGGCAACCAGCGAAAAAACAAGAAACCGGAAGCGGACGACGCTTCGGATGATGGCGACCATCATGGACTAGGGCGTGGGTGCGGTCTGGTCCGCTACCTTCAATTTGTGGTTCGCATCGATGAAGAAACTGCCGAAGGTCACGACCTGGTCGCCTTCCTTCAGTCCGCTGACGACAGCCGTATAGAGTTCTCCCTGAACGCCGCCCTCGATCTGATGTGGAACATAATTCCCCTTCTGCTCTTCGACGTAGACGACTCGCCGATCGCCTTCTTCGATGATGGCTTCGTTCGGCACTGAGAGAAAGGCGCCGAGTTCAACGGTGATTTCGGCAACGTAGTGATCGACGTCTGCGAGACCCGTGCCCGACAGTGTGATCTCGGCAACCGCGCGGCCGTTCTGGTTGACGACCCGGGTGACACGCGCCTGAAACATTGAAGATTTCGATTCGGGCGCGATTGCACGAGCCCGCTGTCCAACCTTAATTAGAGCCGCGTCCGGCATCGGCACTGTGGTGGTGAGGATCTTGCGATTCTTGTCGATGGTCCCTGCGGTGCGGACGATCTGCTGCACTTGCCGAACTGCCGCAGCGCTGAGGGTAAGCGTGACGTCGATGCCCTGCGCTTCGGAGACGGTGGTGGATGGGTTCTTCAATCGAATGCGTTCGCGAATGCCCTGAGATTCGCCGACGATGCCGAAGGCGAGAAGGAAAACGACGAGGGTGGAGATACGGTTCAAGTTGTGAAACTCCCCTCCTCAGCCGAGGAGGGGTGGCTGCGCGCATAAACAAAGCGCGAAGCCACCTTTGAACGCGCAGACGGGGTGGTGCTGGCCTGGAGATAGTTTCCTTGATCAGCACCACCCCGTCCGCTCCGATAAGGAGCTTCGCGATTTTTTCTTGATGTCGCGGCCACCCCTCCTCGGCTGAGGAGGGGAGTTCGCGTAACTGCCACGTTTCTCATGCCCACGCCTAATGGCAGTAATTATCCTTACTGTCCATGATGTGGGTACCCCACGGGTACAAGCCGACGTTCCCGACACGTTCAACGGCTTCCGTCTTCGCGTCGATGATCACGATTTCGTTCGTTGTCGACTCCGCAAGGTATAGCTTTTCGTCTGCGGTATCCGTCGTGGCTGTTTCCAGCTGGATGTTGGTTCCCAGCCGGATTCGGCCGGCAGGCCGCAAGCTCGACATATTGTAAACATAGACAAAACCGCTGGTTGAGCTGATGACGAAGGCTTTCCCACCGGCGAAGTTGATGCCCGTCATATCGGGACCCGCCTCGAGGGTCGCAACGACTTCATTCCTGCGAAGGTCGATGATCGAGATGGTTTCGTCACCGTTATTCGCGGTGATGGCGTATTTGCCGTCGTGGTTCATGTAGATGCGCCACGGATCCTTGCCCACACGGATCACCTTCACAACCTTGTCGGTTCGCGTATCGATGACGCCCACGACGCCAAGGTCCGAATCCGCCGCATAGAGAAACCGGCCATCGACTGACGGAGCGGCAATGTTGATCCCCTTGATCTCGCCCAGATAGCGCGCGGGATCGAGCTTCGCGACACCAGGAACATCTGCGACCTGGATTTTCTTCAGCAACTCATGACGACGCACATCGATAACACCGACCCAGTGTGCTCCATAGTTCCCGACATACGCCTTGGACCCATCGGCCGTAAACGTGATGTTCAGCGGCTCGGCAAATCCGGGGATCGTTTTGATCTTCGAGAGCGACTGCATATCGATCACTGAAATCGAGTCTCCGTCGGGATTGCCCTGGTAGTACCAGCGACTGTCGGGCGAAAACGCGAGGTGCTCCGGCGCGATGTCGGTCGGAATGATCTTCACGAGGTCGAGCGTCCGCGAATCAATGATGTACGCCTTGTTGGCACGCGTGCCGCCTGTGACCACGTAGCGACCGTCGGGCGACATCATGACCATATGGGGATTGACGTTGTTACCAAGAAATGTCCGGCCCACGATCTTCTTCGTCTTGATGTCCATGAAGGAGATGTCGTTTGAATCGCGGTTCACGATCATGACGACCGACGTCGGGTCCTGAACCTTGATGGTGCTCTGGGCGAGGGTGGCCGGAGCCGGCAACACGCCGACCAGGACGGCGCCGATTCCCACTACCGTCGTGACAAGTCCGGCAATTCTGACGATGCGTTTTGCTTTAGACATAATGTTGTTCTCCTGAGTATAAGCGACGCAACCCTTAGAAACTCGCCTGCAGGCGGACACCGGGCACAAGATATCCCAGCCTTTCTCCGCCTTCCAGCAGTTCGAGGAAGTACGACATATGGAAGGAGAGGTTCAGCCTCTCTGTAAGGTTAAACCGGTAGTAACATTCCACTAATCGTTCCTTTCCGCCTATCTGGAAGTCGTTCTGGCCGTACCCCACTCCCCATACGTCGCTGGGGAAGAATCCCATTCCGTTGTCGAACTGGACTCCGCCGCTGTAGAAGTGATCTCGTTTGACCTCAGCCTGGGAGGCGCCATAGCGTCCAAACAGCGTCACACCCTGCCGGATCTTCTGGTCGATACTGGCGCCGTAGCCGGTCGCGTATCCGGTTCCACCGCTGTTGTCGACGCGATACCACGCCCGATAGTTGCCTTCGGACAAACCAAACGGGCGGGCCAGATAACCGACTTCCGCCAGACTGAAAATCGAGTCGGAAAGGCTCGTCGCCGTAGAACTACTCTGCTGGAAACCTGCCTTGAAGTTCAGGCCGTTCTTCGCATCGAAAACCAGCGAGAGACCCACGCCGTTCTCAGACAACCCCAGCGCGGGATTGTTCACCAGCGCGTCGCTGAGAAACTGTGTGGTCTCGTCATTGGCGACCATGTTGTGGTCGAAATAGTTGGTCAGATCGAGCCGACCGGCTGTCACGGCAAGCCTCTGGCCGAAAAGCTCCGTTCGGAGCCACGCTTCACGAAGGCTGATGGAGTTCTGCTCGACGAGACGGGCCGAATAGCCGTTGACCAGCGTCCTGACGAGCATTTCGCCCTCTGGATTGGGGCCGCTCAAACCAACGATGTCCGCGAAAAACAATGTGTTCTGGGCAATCCCTGCCGTGAAGAAGACGTCCGCCGATACGAGTTCGTACGCGTGGCCATCGGCTGGGGTCGGTTCGCCTTTCGTGCGATGGGCGAACTGAAAAACGACTCCCGCGTCGACGCCAACCTCCACGTTGTGCTCGGCGGCGTCTGCCATAGCTTCCTCGATCTTCTCGTTGATGGTCTGGCGGCGGAATACGCGCTCGCGCTGGTAGGTAACGGTCTTCTTAGCCCCGGGCGTCGGTTGATCAAACTGATTTCCATCCTGATCGACGTAAACGTCGACTTTCCTCACGCGTGTCTCCGGCTCCGACAGCACAGCACTGGACTCGATATCACGAAGTCTTTGTTCCAGCAGCTTGATGCGATCGAGCAAGGCCTGCGGATCGGTGCTATCCGGCGGCGTGTTCTCGGGATTCAGGGGGCCGGTTGCCGCAGGCGGCATGGGCATCTGCATGGGTGGCTGCTGCGCTCCGGCCGGTGCCGCCTGCGCCGTAGCCGGCCGGCTCTGTTGCTGCGGCGCTGCTTGCGCCACGGGAGGAGCCGCCACAGCCGCTGTCAGCTGGGCGAGTTCTCGCTCGAGTTCTCTGATCCGTTCCTGTAGTTGAGTCGGCGTGCCCTGCGCAGCCGCCGTTTGCGTGCCGGCTGCCGGGTTCGACTGGGCGGACCCGGTGGGCGGAAGCGCCAACAGTGACAGCGCGGCGACAAGGCAGTACGCCGGCAACCTCTTTTTGTTTTCGGAAAAGTTCATAGGAATGTTCCTTTTCTGCAAATGTGAGATTCAAGACAGTTCTTTGAGGAAGTTACAAAGTGCGACATAACCCGAGTGGCAAGGGAATCGTAGAGTGCTCATTCTCAACAATCCACTGAAGTTTGTCTGAAGTTTTCGTCAGACTGGTCATTTGGCGCGTTCTGCAGTACAAGAGTGGTACAAAGCGTACGGTCTGGCCCCTAAATCCCTGGAGGAACTCAATGAAACTTGCACGGATACTTGCGTTCGGATCACTGATGTTGGCCTTCACATCCTGCGGAGGTTCAGAGCCCGATAAAGAGCCCGCGCCGCCAGCTCCGGCGCCAGAGCCGACGGTCTTGAAAGTACCCACTGGAATTGAAGACATGACCGTGCCGGCGGACAATCCGATCACCCCTGAAAAAGTCGAGCTCGGCAAGATGCTGTTCTTCGATAAGCGGCTCAGCAAGGACGGAAAGATGTCGTGCGAAACGTGCCACTTGCCGGAAAAAGGATGGACCGACGCAAAGCCGATATCCACCAGAGCGGATGGGAAGCCCAATACTCGGCATTCGCCCACGCTCTACAACGTCGGTTTCCAGGACTCGTGGTATTGGGACGGCCGCGCGGCCACGCTGGAAGCTCAAATCAAGGCCGCATGGAACGGACAGATGGCGACCGACCCGGCCGCACAGGACGCCGTCGCCATGACCCTGAACGGCATTGAGGGATACAAGACCGCCTTCCAGGGCGCGATGGGCGGAGAAGCCACGGCCGACAGGATCGTTCAGGCATTGGCAACCTTTGTGCGGACGCTTCGATCCGAAGATTCGCCCTGGGACAAATATGAAAAGGGAGACAAGGAAGCCGTGTCGACAGACGTCCGTGCCGGTTTTGAAGTCTTCAGAACCGCGGAATGCGGACTGTGCCACACGCCGCCGCTTTATACCGACAAGCTGTTCCACAACATCGGAATCGGGATGAACAAGGAAATGCCGGACGCCGGACGCGGAAAGATCCTCGCGGATAAGAAAGATCCTGATGCCGAGAAGATGACGGGAGCCTTCAAGACGCCGACGCTCCGCAGCGTGGCTGAAAGCGGGCCGTACTTCCATGACGGCAGCGGCAAGACGCTGGAACAAGCGGTGGACGTCCTGTTGAAGGGCGGAATCGACAATCCGCACAAGGATGAGAAGCTCAAGGCAAGAACGCTCACCGGGCCCGAAAAGAAAATGCTGATTACGTGGCTGCGGGCGCTGTCGCCGGCGCCGGTGAAGTTCGAGCGACCGAAGCTGCCGTAGGCGCTTCTAAATCGGAAATCGGAAATCTCGAAACTGCACGATTCCCGCATTGGAAACCCGAAATTTCGAAACCTTAAATTGGACCCTTCAACCTTCGGTTCGGTCACGGTCCAATTTAAGGTTTCGAAATTTCGGGTTTCCAATGCGGGAATCGTGCAGTTTCGAGATTTCCGATTTCTCTACTTTTTCAGCAGCGGCTGAAGGTACTTCATCACATTCGCGGTGACGATCCGATACCCCGCCTCGTTTGGATGAATGTCATCCACGTTCAGTTCCGGCTTACCCGCAGCGCCCTCCAGGAAAAACGGAATCAGCGTCAGCTTATGCTCTGTCGCAAGGTCCACATAGACCTTCTCGAACGCGCTGATGTAATCCTGTCCCCAATTCCGCGGCAGCGTCATCCCCGCCAGAACTACCTTTGCGCCACCCTTCTGAAATGCAACGATCAGCTCGTCCAGGTTCGATCGCATGGAGCGGATCGGAATACCTCGCAGGCCATCATTTCCTCCGAGCTCCAGAATGACAATTTCCGGGTGCAATGCCAGGGCCTGGGACAGGCGAGCCAGACCGTTGCCTGTCGTATCGCCGCCCACGCCGGCGTTGATGACCTGATACTTGTAACCCCCGCGATCCAGTTCCGCCTGAAGCATCTCCGGATAGCCGGAGCCTGGCGGCAAACCATGACCCTCTGTCAGGCTGTCGCCAAATGCGAGGATAATAGGACGACCGTCCGGCGACATCGTGGGCTTCGCCTCACTTTCGAAGGATGCCACGGGCGGATCAGATATGTCCGGAGGTTGTTCTTCAGGCTTGTTATTTCCGCAAGCGGCGACGAATAGCACAACAAACATCAGACAGAGTTTCTTATGCATAGATTAAATACCAGCATCCCATCATGATTACCGTCCGCAATCTGGTCAAGACGATCCGCCACGAAGTGCACACGGTTGAGATTATCCGGGACATCAGCTTTGAGATTCCCGATCGTCAGTTCGCCGCGATTATGGGCCCTTCCGGGAGCGGCAAGAGTACGCTTCTCGGGTTGATGGCCGGGCTGGACTGGCCGACGTCGGGGCAAATCGAAATCGACGGCGAGGACATCACGAAACTGAACGAAGATCAGATGGCGGTACTGCGCGGGCGAAAGCTGGGCTTTGTCTTCCAGGCCTACCATCTCGTGCCCACGCTGACCGCCATCGAGAACGTGATGCTGCCCATGGAAATGCTCGGGGATGAGCGTGACGGCGCCTTTCCTCGCGCCGAATATCTTCTCCGGAGCGTTGGTCTGCATGATCGCGGCGCGCACTATCCCACGCAGTTGTCCGGCGGCGAGCAGCAGCGCGTGGCGCTCGCTCGCGCTTTCATGATGCGTCCTTCGGTCCTGTTTGCGGATGAACCCACCGGAAACCTGGACAGCAGGAACGGAGCCCACGTGCTCGAGTTGCTGTGGGAACTCAATAAGACGGAAGGAACGACACTGGTCCTGGTAACGCACGATGAGGGGCTTGCATCGCGCGCTGACCGCCGAATCCTGCTGAGCGACGGGCGTATCGTCCAATGACGTTTCGCGGCAACAAGCTTCGTTTTGCCCTGCTGATGTCGATGCGCGAAACGCGCGCCGCGGCGGGAAAGTTCACATTCCTCGTCCTTGCTATTGCCCTCGGGACCGGCGCGTTGACGGCGGTGACGGGCTTCAACGCGTCGGTGCGGTACACGCTCTCTCGCGAAGCGCGATCGCTGATGGCAGCGGATATTTCCGTCAGGCTGCCCCTGCGGCCACAGAAGTCCGACTTCGACACGCTGCAAAGTCTGGAATCAGAGGGTATTGAGACGACGCGCGTCACGGAGACCGTGAGCATGGCCTCAGCGGGCAGCAATGTCCCGGCGCTCGTCTCCATCAAAGGCGCCGACCTGACCCGCTATCCGTTCTACGGCAATCTTGAACTGGATCCGCCGAAGACCCGACTCACGACTGAAACCGTCGCTGTGTCCGACGACCTTCTGCTGAGGCTCGGCATCAAACCTGGCGACACCATCCGCGTCGGGCAGAAGGAGTTTCGCGTCGCGGCGCGCGTCGTCAGCGAACCGGACCGAATGACGACGGGATTCACTCTCGGCCCGCGCGTGCTCTTCACGCGGGAAGGGCTCGCCAGCACCGGCATCGTGACGGACATCAGTCGCGTGACCGAAAGGGTTCTTCTGAAACTTCCGGAGGACCGCGATCTCGAGGGGATCTCCGCGTTGCGGAAGAAACTCGTGTCCGCCTACGGGGAACGCGTCGTCATTACCGACTACACGCAAACCAATCCAACACTGACGCGGGCCCTCAACCGGGCGACACGATTTCTCAGTATGGTGAGTCTCATCGCGCTGATCGTGGCAGGCCTCGGCGTCGGTGCGACCATGCAGAGCCATCTTCGGCAGAAGATGACCAACATCGCATTCATGAAGTGCATCGGTGGACGCTCTGAGCACATCCTCTATATCTATCTCGCACAGGCTGTATGGCTCGGAGTCCTGGGAAGCATTCTCGGAGCCGTGCTGGGCGCCTTCGCGCAGGCGATGTTTGCGCGGCTTGTTGCGAACTACTTCGATGTGAATGTCACGCTGATCTGGCCGGTCGCGGCGATGCTTCAGGGCATCGTGGCCGGACTCGTGACGACCGCGTTGTTCTCGCTGCCCCCGCTGCTGGCCATTCGAAGCATCCGGCCCGTTTCATTGCTGCAAAAGAGCTTCGCGGGAGAGTCCGCAACAGCTCGGGACTGGGCGAGCCTGATTGCCGCGCTGCTGGCAATGATCGGGCTGTGGGGAATCGCGGTCTGGATCAGCGGGTCGGTCAACTATGCCAGTGTCTTTGCGGGAAGCCTGATCGCCGGTATTGGCATCCTCAGCGTGGCCGGTGCATTGCTGCTAAGGCTGATGCGGCGTGTCTCGACATATGCATTTGTCCGCGAGTCGCGGTCGTTACGCCACGGCATCGGAAACCTGTACCGGCCTGGCGCTCACTCCGTCGCGATCCTGACCAGCCTCGCCATCGGAGTGATGTTCGTGATGAGCGTCTACTTCATCCAGCATTCCCTGCTGGAAGAAATACGGATCGCGGCGCCGCCCGATGCGCCGAACGTTTTCCTGATCAACATTACGGATCGTGAAAAGGACGGCGTGTCGAAGATCCTCGAAAGCGACCCGGCCGTTGTGAAGCAGCAGTCTCTGTCACCCGCTGTTTCGGCGACTCTGGCGACAGTGGACGGAACGCCGATCGATCAACTCAACCGCGGCGTTGCCACCCGACGATTCACCAATACGGTGTTTGTTCTCACCTGGAGTGAAAAGGTGCCGGAAGCGACGGAGATTCTGGAGGG
>Ga0079218_10000459_pt1 | contig 12151 bp, 10 predicted proteins | sample NCCompost_FD_77181 | JGI IMG/M metagenome (GOLD analysis project Ga0079218, IMG submission 77181) | Agricultural soil microbial communities from Utah to study Nitrogen management - NC Compost | ecosystem: Environmental > Terrestrial > Soil > Agricultural land | place: USA: Utah | collected... | reverse complement strand
GGCATGGTCTATGGAGACAATCCAAGGGAAGGGCTGGTTGAGGAAGGCCGTTTCTTTCATCCGGAACTGCAGTTTCAAATCACGTTTCCCGCGGGCTGGAAAGTTGAGAACACGCGCACGGCGGTGCATGCTGTCGAGCCCAACAACGCAGCGCAAATTCAGCTCAAGCTGGCCGATGCGCCGCGGGGCACGACCGCGGAAGCGTACGCACGGCAGCTTGCCGCAAAGGGATTGACTCCAGTCTCGGGTGGCGCTGTGACCATTAATGGAAATCGTGCCTATGTCGCGTTGTACACGCTTCGCGATGAGGGCGGTACCACCACGCCCGTTCTGGCCGCGTTTATCGAGTACCGTCAGCAGCTCTATGAGATTCTCGCTCCGATGGCGGACGCTTCGCGGTATCGGTCACCGATTGAGGCGACAATGCGCTCGTTTGATCGCGTGACGAGCGAGCGAATTCTCACGATGCAGCCCGATCGCCTTCGGATTTATACCGCACGGCAGGGAGACACGCTGGAATCGCTGGCGCAGCGTTATTCCAACCCTCGCGTTACAGCCGACAACCTTGCGCTGCTCAATCGCATGGCCCCCAGCCAGCCCCTTGTACCCGGCCGACTGATCAAGGTTGTGGAGAAAGGGCACTGACGTCGGATTCGGGTGGAGGCGGATACAGCAAGGCCCGCAATGCCGGATGCCGTTCTGCAAAGAAGTAATAGGCATATGCCGGAAAGAACACGATGGACGGCACTGCAATGAGACACACCAGAAAGATGAGCGTCAGGATTGCGATTGTTGCGAACACGACCGCGATTGCGATCGTTACAGGATTCCAGCCCATTCCCGCTGCCCGTCCCATCAGAAAGGCGACGAGCCCAATCCCGCCGAACGGGATCAGGAGCAGAATCATCGCCGCAAACGACGCGATTCCGGTAATCACCGCCCCGGCGATCACCAGCAGAAGCTTCATACCGACATAACCGGCGTACGCTCCCTGATTCTGCTTCATCATCGGCCACAGCCGGCTCCAGCCCTCCGACACCGAAACACCGTCAATCGCCATTTGCGGGACAACGAAATCTTTGGTCAGCACCTGCACCAGCACCATCGTGACCACCCAGATGAAGAAGACAACGAACAGAATTATTCCTCCGAGCACGAAGCCGAGAATGTGCTGGCCGGGATTGCGGAACCAGCCGAGAGTGAACGCGATAAAGAGAGGAATCCCCAAAATCACGGACACGCTTAAGACCCCGATCACCGACAACAGAATTTGAAAAAGGAAGTAACTGAACGCGGGAGCACTGCGCCGCCTCCAGAAGTCACGGATGCGGCATTCGCCATTGACGATACTGTCGAACAGTACGAAGCGCATGCGGCTGTTGATGTAAGCGAAAATGATTCCGAGGACCAACAGCAGAAGGAAGGCCAGAACGACGATCACGAAGAAAAGCGCGCCGCGTGGGGGGCCGAGCGGACCCTGAAGCTGGTTAGAGCGCTCAGACAGGATCTCCAGAGGCAGGCGAACGCTGCACCCGCCGCTCTGGCCCATTTCACCGGCCAGGAATCCAACGAGAGCAAGCCGGAGCCACTGTCCAAGCCGGAACGGCTTGAACAGGTGGCTTTTCATACGCTCAAAAGCGGGGCTGACGACTTCCACGGCAGAAAGGGGCACGAACACCTCCAGATGTAAAAAGCTGGAGCAAAGTACCGCTGACGGGTGGAGCCGTCAATAGCCATCGCCCCTGGCCAGGAGGGGCGGCTGCGCGATCAAGAAAGAGCTGCAAAGCTCTCTTATCCGCGCAGGTGGGTGGTGGATCACGAAAAGAGATCAGGGATTACTTGTTTTCATGGAGCTTGAGCAACCACCCCGTCTGCGCCAATGCGGTCGCTGCGCGATTTTTTCTTACTGGCGCAGCCACCCCTCCTGTGCCAGGAGGGGAGTTGGGAGGCGGGCGTGACTCTAGTGAATCGTGGGACCGGCTCCTTCGTTGAAGCCCTCGTCGCCCTCATGAAAGTACTTCAGAAGATTTCGAAGAATCGCCACGGCACTGCGGAGACTGCCCGACTTGTAGAGCAGGATATCCGGTCCTGCCTCGAAGCCAGGTTCGTTGCCGGAGAGGACCATAACGAAGGGAGCGTTCTCATCGTGGGAGACGGCCGTCGCGAGCGAATGTCCGCTCTTGCCGAGCTGGTCGAGATCCATCATGACGACATCCGGCGTCAGAACGCGGATGGCCGCAACGGCTTCGTCGAGGTTCTGGGCATCGCCCACGATTTCCAATCCGGGCAATTCGTCCATATGCATCGCCAGGCCTTCCAGCAGGGACTGAGAACTATCAACAATGAAGAGTCTCATGGTTTTCACGGTGAGGTCGTACTCAAACGGGGCTATAGATTTCATGGTTAGGCTTCCTGGAGTTGGGAGGTTACGGTCTTGAGGAAAGAGTCGATGGAAAAGGGTTTTCGGAGCACACGGACATAGCCATAGGTATTGGCCTTATTCAGAATCGTATCGGGCTCGACCGCTTCGCCGCCGATGATGGCCAGGATGCGTGCATGCGGCGTTCGCCGCAGGAGTTCTCCCACCATCTCTACACCATCAGGGACCTTCATATCGGCGACAACGAGATCGTGGAGGTGTTCGTTGTAAAGCTCGACGGCCTCCTTCTCGCTTTTCGCGGTTTCGATCACGTGGTCTTCGCGCCGCAAAATCTCGCTCAGCCAGCTGGTGACGAGAGCACCATCATCGATCATCAGAATACTCGCCACAAATTCTCCTTTCTGGAATGCAAGCCGACCTGGCTCCGGCGGCTGCGTAGTTGCAGTGTTGTTAGTCGAAGATAGGCTGCGCCACACAGAACGAAAATCAGCGCAAGCATGATTTTTATGTCGGGGTTGGCCCTACAAGACGGTACGCCGGGCGGTGAAGTCGATGTAATATCCCGCAATCACAGACTTACGAGCGTCAATGGACGGAGAGTGTGAATGCTCGGAAGGCTCAGAAAGCTCAAAGAATTCATGGCTCCCCCGGTCTTCGAAGGCGATGCCGACAAGACTCGTGTTGCGTGGCTTCTCAACATCATTCTCTTCACCCTGATTGCACGGGCGATCTTCATCCGGTTCGTCACGGGATCGGAAGCGACGCGTCCGAGCCTTGTCGTTCCGTTCGTTCTCGTGCTTCTGGCGATGTTGTTCGTAATGCGCAACGGAGCGGTTCGGGCGGCGAGTATCGTCACGGTGTGCGGCTTCTGGATCTCTCTTACCGTAGCTGCGCTCGAGACCGGTGGACTTCAATCGGCAGGGTTTCGCAATTACATCCTGCCGGTAATTGTCGCCGGACTCCTGCTCGGCCAAAAGGCCGCCCTCTTAACCGCGGCGGCGAGCATCCTGGCGGGAATAGGAATGTGGGTGAGCACGGATCAAAGCATCGTCGGCACCGCCGAACCCGCGGGACCGTTTGCGCTTCTCCTCACCCATGCGATCAGCCTCGTCATGGCCGCCGTGCTTGTTACTCTCGCTATACGCAGCATCGAGCAGGGCCTGGACCGAGCTCGCCAGGAGCTTGCGGATCGCATACAAGCCGAGCACGACACGCGAGAGTCGGAGGAGCGGTTTGAAAAAGCGTTCAACCTCAGCCCGCTTCGCATGGGCATATTGAAAATCAAAGATGGCGAAATGGTCGACGTGAATGAGTGCTGGGTTCGGGACATGGGATTCACCCGGGAAGAGGTTATCGGACGCTCCATTTTTGATCTCACCGCATGGGCCGGAGCCGAGAGTGGCCGGATACGCCGTCTGCTGCAGGAGGGAAAACCGATTCGCAACTGGGAGGCGCAAGCCAGCACAAAAAGCGGAGAGAAACGCAGCACCCTGGTTTCGGCGGAGGTTATCGAACTCAGCGGCGAGCCCTGCATGCTCTGGGTCTCCCACGACATTACCGACCGCAAACGTTCCGAGAAAGCATTACGTGATAGCGAAGAGCTCTTCCGCACATCCTTCGAGAACGCAACGGCGGGTGTTTGCCTCGTAGGAACCGATGGACGATTCCTGAGCGTCAATCATACGTTGTGCGAAATGCTGGGGTACTCGAGAGAGGACCTCTCAGGGCTATCGTTCAATGACATTACGCTGGAAGAAGACAGGCATATCGGTGCGACGTTTGTTGCAAAAGCGATGCTCGGCGAGGTCAACAGCGCGAATTTCGAAAAGCGCTATGTCCACAGGCAGGGGCATGTCATTTGGGCCTATGTTTCCACGGCGCTCGTCAGACAACCCGCAGAGGGCCGGAGCTACTTCATCACCTACATACAGGACATCACCGAACGCAAGGAGGCCGAGGAACAGTTGAAGGCGAAAAGCGACCAACTGCGCGCGCTCATGACGAGTCTGCGCTCCGCGAGGGAAGAGGAAGGAGTTCGCATCGCCCGGGAGATTCACGATGAGCTGGGCTCCGCACTCACCAGCATGAAGTGGGATCTGGAGGCGATTGACCGCGTGGTTGCGAGAGTCGACGACGCCGTGCTGTCTTCATCCCTGCAGACAAAAATCACCGCCATGGCCGCGGTAGTTGACACCACGATCGATGTGGTCCGGCGTATTTCCGCCGAACTGAGACCGAGTATCCTCGACGATCTCGGGCTTGCGGCCGCCGTCGAGTGGCAGGCGCAGCAGTTTCAGTCGCGGACGGGAATCACTTGTTGCTACGCTTGCTCGGTATCGCATATCGAACTGGATCCTGAACGATCGACGGCGGTGTTCCGGATTTTTCAGGAAGCCTTGACCAATGTGCTGCGTCACGCGGGCGCCACAAGGATTGATGTTTCCATCAATGAAGAGAAGGAGGAACTCGTCCTCAAGGTCCAGGACAACGGAAGGGGCATCCTGGAGTCCGAGAGGACAGACCTGCGATCCCTTGGCCTGCTGGGCATGAGGGAACGCGCCGATCTGATGGGCGGCAGCGTCGAGATCAGTGGGGTGCGGGGAGCGGGAACAACCGTCGTGCTTCGTGTTCCCCATCTGGTCTGATCACGAATCTTCAACGACAGTAGTGAGGTAGTCACGAGTGAACAGAATCCTGCTTGTCGATGATCACGCGGTTGTCCGCGATGGGATCAAGCGTATGTTCGATGAGCGAGCCGGCACCGTGCTGTTCGGGGAGGCCGAAAGCCCCGAGTCCGCGTTGAAGCTCGCTGAGGAACAGGAATGGGACATCGTGGTCCTTGATATCACTCTCGGGCATCGAAGCGGCCTGGAAGCGTTGAAGGATCTGAAGAAGGTACGGCCGCGCGTGCCCGTACTGATCCTGAGCATGCACACGGAAGAGCAATACGCGCGGCGCGCGTTTCGGGCCGGAGCCTCGGGATACATCACCAAGGACTGCACGCGTGAGGAGCTGTTGGGTGCGGTCCAGAAAATTATCAGCGGGAATAAATACGTCAGCCCCGCCCTGGCGGAGAAACTGGTGGTCGATCTGGAACGAGGCTCGGATGGACCGCCGCACGAAGACCTTTCGGACCGCGAGTTTGAGGTTCTTCGACTGATTGCCTCGGGAAAAACCGTCAGCGAAATCGCCGCGATGCTGTCGTTGAGCGACAAGACAATCAGCACGTATCGTGCGCGAATCCTCGAGAAAATGGGCATGAAGACCAACGCCGAACTCACCCATTACGCGATTCAGAACAAGCTGGTCGGATGAGTGGGGGGGAATTCCCACGCCTCCGTTTCTATTATGCCTTTCGGACCTGACTTGGCTCCGGCCGCAGGGACACTCGGATCTGGTGTTTTATGGAAGACGATCAACAGTCAGAATCCACTGGAGCCGAACGAGCGCCCCGCCGGACAACTGCCGAGGCAATGGCGGCGAAGCAGCGGGACATTTCCGTCAGCGAGTTCTTCGCGAAGAACCGGCACCTTCTCGGTTTCGATAACCCTCGAAAGGCGCTCCTCACCGCCGTAAAGGAAGCCGTCGACAATTCCCTGGATGCGTGCGAGGAAGCCGGAATCGTGCCGGAGGTCTGGGTTCATCTGGAGTCCACCGGCGCCAATCGGTACAAGGTCGGCGTGCAGGACAACGGTCCGGGCATCGTCAAGAAACAGATACCGCTCATCTTTGGAAAGCTGCTCTACGGATCGAAGTTTCATCGCCTCCGGATGAGCCGGGGCCAGCAGGGAATCGGCATCAGCGCGGCCGGCATGTACGGCATGCTCACGACGGGCAAGCCGGTGAAAATCATTTCAATGACCTCGCCGAGGAAGCCCGCGCACTATTTCGAGATTCAGATCGATACCAAGCGGAACCAGCCGGAGATCATCAACGGCCGGGGCGATGGGGAAGATATCCCGGCCGGTGAAAAGGGGCATCAGTACATCAGCGATCACGGTATTGAGTGGGTGACGCACTCGCTGCCGGCGCCGGATGCAGATCGCGAAAAGAATCCGCCAAAGGCGCTTCACAGCGGGACTCGCGTCACCATCGAACTTGAAGGACGCTATCAGCGCGGGCGCGGAAGTGTGGACGAGTACCTCGAGCAGACCGCGATTGCGAATCCACACGTCACCATTCACTACATCGATCCGGAAAACAATGCACGTTCGTACTGGCGCTCGACCAGGCAACTTCCCGCAGAGCCCCAGGAGATCAAGCCGCACCCGTACGGCATCGAGCTCGGGCAGCTGGTGACCATGCTTAAGGATTCCACAGCCGGAACAATGGCGCAGTTTCTCACGGGATCGTTCTCACGGGTAAGTCCGGCAGTAGCGCAGACGATCTGCGAGGCAGCGAAGATCAGCACGCGCGCCAATACCAAACGCATCGGCCGACAGGAAGCGGATGCGCTGTATCAGGCGATTCAGAACACGAAGATTTCCGCTCCGGCGACAGACTGCATCTCGCCGATTGGCGAACCTCTCATTCTCAAGGGACTGCACCAGCAGGTGCCGGGAGAATTTTTCTGCGCGGCGACGCGTCCTCCGGCCGTGTACCGCGGGAACCCGTTTCTGATCGAGGTCGGACTTGCCTACGGCGCATCGAGTCCGACACAGAAAGTCAGCCTCGATGCGTTGACGGAACTCCTGTCGGAAAGCGACGCCCGTTCGTTGCGACAGTTTCTGTTGACCACGTTCGATGGAGTCGGATCGTCCGGCGTCGAGAAGATCCTTACGGAAGCGAAAATCGGCCCGCGGCAGGCTCCTGCGAAGCTGGACCGGGAGACCATTGGACGACTTCATGCCGCGATGAAGAACGTCAATGTTTCCGAGGGCCAGGTCATGCAGGTCCTGCGTTATGCCAATCGCGTGCCGCTGCAGTTTCAGCCGGCGGGATGCGCCATCACTCAGTCTGTGATCGGCAACAACTGGCGCTCGTATGGACTGTCGCAATCCCGAGGGCAGCTGCCCTCGGGGCCGGTGACGATCATGGTCCATATGGCCAGCGTCTGGGTTCCGTTTACCAGCGAGTCGAAAGAAGCCATTGCGTCTTATCCCGAGATCCTGAAGGAACTGCGCCTCGGCCTTCAGGCCGTGGGACGCAAGCTGGGGATGTATCTGAACCAGAGAAAGCGCGTCGAGCAGGAAGGCGAGCGGCGGGAAGTCTTTCTGCGTTACCTGGGTGAGGTCGCGAGAGCTGTTGCATCGATCAAGGAGTACGATGACCGGTCTTCAAAGCAGCTCTACGGACGACTGGTGGACCTGGCGAAGAAAAGGACAGCGGTCGCAGATGCCCGGTTCGATGATCGAGGAAAGAAGGTCGAGGCGGCCGAAGAGGATTTTGGCGAAAATGTTCTGATCGTCGATCCGGAGAAGGAATAGCAAGTGGCTAAGAAAACCAAAACAACCGACGCTGCGAAGCTGTCCGATAAGGACAAGAAAACGCTTGGCTCGATTCGTGGCCTGGCCGAATCGGTGGTCCAGTCCACCGATCGCGGCCGGCCGCCGCATGTGGACATTCCGTCCCGTTCTCTCTCCAACGTCCGTTTCAACCAGTCGAAGCGAATCATCGAGATGGGCACCGGAACAAACCGTCGCGAGCTCTTCAACCTGAATCAGGCGAAGAGCTACATGCAGACGCTGCTCGTCGGCTCCGGCTGCAAGCAACTGATCGAGCAGGGAAAGACAACCAGCATCCGCGGTCTCTTTTACCTGCTCAAGCACACCATCGAAGGCGCGCGCGAGGAAACCTTCGACACACAGGACGAGTGCGATCCCATCATTGAAGACGTCGAAGTTTCACTCGACGCGATGCGCGAAGAGCTGCACCTCTATGCGAAAAACGCAGGCGCGATGGTCGGGCCCATCACACTCGTCGACAGCGGCGATGAGATTGATTGTTCTCGGATGGGTTCGGGCGGTTACAGCGTCCCGTCGATCGTGGAGCCCGAGATCGTGCAGTTCAAGAAAAGCGCTGCGAAGTTCATCCTCCACGTCGAAAAGGATACGGTCTGGCGCCGCTTCAATGAGGATAAGTTCTGGAAGAAGTACGACTGCATCCTGACTCACGGAGGGGGCCAGCCGCCTCGAGGCGTGCGACGGCTGCTCCATCGACTGCACAACGAACTGAAGCTGCCTGTCTACTGTCTGCTCGATAACGATCCCTGGGGGTACTACATCTACAGCGTGCTGAAGCAGGGTTCGATCAATCTTGCCTATGAGTCGCGACGCATGGCAATTCCAGCCGCGCGCTTTCTCGGGTTGCGGAGCAGCGACTACGAACGGTGCCAGCTCAAGCCCAGCGTCCAGATCAAGTTGAACGATCAGGATGTGAAGCGCGCTCGTCAGATCGCGCAGTATCCGTGGTTCGTCCACAAGAAACCATGGCAGAAGGAAATCGACATGATGCTGAAGAATGGGTTCAAGCTCGAAGTCGAAGCGCTCATCAGCAAGGACATCAGTTATGTGACCGAAGAGTACGTGCCCACGCGACTCGAGGAAGACACCTTTCTGGATTGAGATGCGGCGGATCTGAGGGCAAATCGCCCCTCCTGGCCCAGGAGGGGCGAGCGCTCACCACATCACATCACGCCGTCGTTGTGGGCGACCTTTCCTCCGACAATCGTGAGTACCGACTTCGTTTTCCGGATATCGTCTTCAGGAACCGTCAGCACATCGCGATCCAGCACCGCAAGATCCGCGTGGTTTCCGACCTCTATGGATCCGAGATCGTCTTCCCAGATGAACCACTTGTTGGCTGCCGTTGCCATGCGGAGCACTTCCTGACGCGTAAGCGCCTGATCGCCGAGAATGGCCTGCCCCGCGAGGTTCTTTCCCGTCGCCATCGTTGTGAAGTTCATCCACGGATTGATCACCGTGATGTCACCCCCGTCGGAGTGATAGCCGGTCTTGATGGGATGGTTCACCAGCATTTTGTACGGTGGTCCGACGCCGGCGGGACTGGGATTCTGACCAGCCGTGCGCAGCGGCCCCCAGCCTACAAGAACACCCATACCCAAAGCATGGGCGCGGTCTGCGAGCTCCTGTGGAAAGGCCGGAATGTGCGAAATGATCCACCGCAGCTGGGTGATTGGAATTTCGGCGTTGACTGTCTCACGATCTCGGATGAGCGCTGTTGCGCCATTCAGATTGAGCGCATGATCTTCGCCCCGCCATCCCGCCTTTGCGATGGCACGAAGCCCTTCGATGCCGCCACCGGTGAATTCTCCGATGCCACCGGTTCTCAGCCAGTCATTGCCGAAGAACGGAAAGGAGTTTCGAAGCCGCTGCGAGAGCGTCGGCAGCGGTGGGTTTGCGGTCGGAGAGTCCTGGTGAAGAAAGTCGAGACGCAGTCGAACAGGGAGCTTTCCCTCGCGGTTCAACGCGAGGAAGGGTTCGTGCATCGTGTACGTATTTTCATCGGCGATTCCGGTCCCCGGACCTTCGGAATGAAATGCGCCGGAGTCGCGATGCGTCGTAATGCCGAGCTTCGCGTAATACTCGAGTGCGCCAAGTGCCGTGCGTTTGCGTGTCTCCGGCGTCAACAGTTCTTTGCGCAGAGTTTGAAGCGCGAGGCCCGCAGCCATGATTGCGCCATCCGCTGCAACCATCACACCCCTCGCTTCGAGCCACGCCTTACCTTTGGTATTGGTGCGTGTGCCGCCCGAAGCCGCCTGCAAATAGACCGGGCGATCGATGGCATCCAGTTCGGTCAGATTCGGCATGCGCCGCTCGGCGAATTGCATTGCGGAAACCGGACCGATACAGGTGATGAACTCATCGCGGGGCACTTCCACACTGCGCGTTTTCAGTTCGGCGATGGCGTCCGGAATCGTGAAGACATGTTCGAGTGGCGTGTGCCAGCCCGGGCGATTGCCAACAAGAACGATGTGGTTATGCGCATCGATGAGACCGGGGATCATCGTTTTGCCCATCAGGTTCACGGTGCGGATGTTTGCCGGAATCGTGAGATTGGTACCCACTTCGGAGAATCGTCCGTTTCGGATGATCACTTGAGACACGATACGGTTGTTCGCGTCCATCGTGTGAATCCTGCCGTTGGTCAAAGCAAGGTCCACGCCGGGAGTCGCGGTCATTTGTGCCAGCGCGGTCATCCCGCTGAGTCCGCGACTCAGGCCCAGTGCGGCGGCGCCGCCGAGGAATTGTCTGCGGGATAGGCTCATGTTGTCCTCCTGATTCGGCCCGTAACTAACCACGGCGGGATGAGGCGTGTCAATGTGGACGGCACCAGCCACGAACTTTGACCGATCATGACACCTCTGTTACATTGCCGACCACTTCAACAGCCAGGCAAGTCGGCAGAAGGAGCATGAACTGATGAAGTCCGTTCTCGGTGTGATTCTTGGCTACGTGGCGATGTTCGCAACCGTTTTCATCACCCTCACGGGTTCGTACTATTTGCTGGGTATGGAACGAACGTTCCAGCCGGGCTCTTACAACGTCACGCTGCTGTGGGTGGTCGTCATGATGATCTTCAGCTTCGTGGCCGCGATCATAGGAGGCAGGGTTTGCCGGGTGATCTCACGCAACGGCAAGGCCTTGATCCCCCTTGCTGCCCTGGTTCTCGTGCTCGGCCTTGTGTCGGCTGTCGCTACTTACCTTACTGCGCAGAATCCTGTGGCGAGAACCGGCGACGTGTCCAACCAGCAAGCGATGATGAGCGCCCAGCAGCCGATCTGGGCTGCGGTAGCTCTGCCCGTTCTCGGTGCCGCCGGAGTGCTGATCGGTGGCCGGAAAAAGCACGACGGCCAGCCTGCGCTGCAGCCGACGGCCTTGGAACACCAGTAACAGACCGGCCGCAAATCTTTTTGTCCCTTTTGGACCCGACGCTAGAATGCTCCATCTTTCTCGGAAGGAGCCTTTTCCAAATGTCGGATACCCCACAGTTCGGAACCGCGGAATACCAGCCCCAGGAAAGCGACGACAGCTGCAGAACCTGCGGCAAGAGGATTATCGGTCAATACTTTCGCATCAACGGCGCCATGACGTGCTCGACTTGCGCCAACGCAACGAGTGCTTCGCTGCCGAAGGACACGCACGGCGCCTTCACACGTGGCCTTTTGTTTGGGATCGGTGGCGCCATTCTCGGGCTGATCCTGTACTCGGTTGTTGGCATCGTCACGGGTCTGGAAATTGGATACGTTTCGCTGGCGGTGGGTTTCATCGTCGGACGCGCGATGCTTTTGGGAACATCCGGCGTTGGTGGCCGTCGCCATCAGATCGCTGCGGCGCTGCTGACCTACGCGGCAGTTTCCATGTCCGCCGTCCCCATCGGTATCTATTATCTGATGAATGAATCCGGTTCCGGCGCCGCTGTCGTCACATCCGCCGAGACGACACCGATTGAAGCCGAGCCCGCAGTCTCCGACGAAGCCACGGATGATGAAGCACCGGCAAGTCTGGGGAGCATCGTTCTGTATCTGGCCTTCATGGGATTGGCATCGCCGTTTCTGGGACTGACGGAACCGCTCAGTGGCCTTATCGGTCTTGTTATTCTCTTTGTAGGCATTCAGATCGCATGGTCCACGACAGCCGGCAGCCCCGTACAGATCACCGGGCCATTTAGCGTTTGAAGGAGTCCTGTAAGGTTTGCTCGGCTGTAATTACGCCTGACACCCTGGTCTGCAAGCGTTGCCATACGCTTGTTCATGCCCAGGAACTGACCATGCTCTCCACAAGCGCGAAGGCTCTGGAGGAAGCGCGCGAT
>Ga0079218_10000458_pt1 | contig 12162 bp, 5 predicted proteins | sample NCCompost_FD_77181 | JGI IMG/M metagenome (GOLD analysis project Ga0079218, IMG submission 77181) | Agricultural soil microbial communities from Utah to study Nitrogen management - NC Compost | ecosystem: Environmental > Terrestrial > Soil > Agricultural land | place: USA: Utah | collected... | reverse complement strand
GTAGAGTCGATAGTAACGCCTCCGCCTACTCCGAAGGTTGCTACACCGGTAGTTGAGTCGAGTACGACGGTGCGAATCGCCACGTTGAATACGCAGTCGCCACCGGGACTTAAGTAGCCGATCGTGCCGGTGTAGATGCCACGGGGAAAAGGTTCCAACTCACGGATTATTTCCATGGTCCGGATCTTGGGTGCACCGGTAATAGAACCGCAGGGGAAGAGTGCGGTCATCACGTCGACGAGCCCGAGGCCATCCCGCACAGTTGATTCCACGGTCGAAGTCATTTGCCAAAGTGTTTCGTACCGCTCAACCTCGAACAGCTTCGAAACATTAACCGAGCCGGGAACTGAAATCTTACCCAGGTCATTCCTCAGAAGATCTACGATCATCACGTTCTCGGCACGATCCTTTTCCGAGTTGGACAACTTAAGAGCGTGTTCAACGTCTTCCTGCGACCAGCGTCCGCGTTTGATGGTTCCCTTCATCGGTCTTGTCCTGATGGAATCGCCGCGGCGCTCGAAGAACAACTCGGGCGAGAGACATAGAACTTTGTACCTGCCAAGATCGAAATAGGCACAGTAATCCGCTCCCTGGGCGGCACAGAGATCGTGGTACCAGGCCAACGGATTGCCCGCTAACTGCGACATTAGGGGAAAAGTGTAGTTGACTTGATACGTATCACCACGTGCGATCAAGCTGCGAATTCTTCCCACAGCTTGACCGTATTGAGCCCGGGATATTTGTGCTTCCCACTCCCCGGACTGGTTAGGAAGAGCTCCTCCTTCGGCAGCAGTGTTAAGCGTGGCCTGATCATCCGGCTGATCGAAAACCGCAGCCCAAGCCAGGGGAAAGACCGTGGCGTTTTGTGTTGTCAAAGCATCATCGAAAGCGGGCGCGGCTTCATAGCTCAACATTAGAACCACCCAAGCGCCTGACTTCGCCGCTGTTTCGGCGGCTTTAATTAGGGGAATAACCTGGTGTAATTCGTCAGCCGAATAGATTCTGTGAGGTGAACTAAAGCGAAGGTGGGGACTCTTAGGGTGTTTCCATGAGCCAAACGTCACCTCGGGCATGTCGTCGAGTCTACTCGATCCTGCCACAAATCTCATATCAGCGAGATTTATCGAAATGATAAAAATCTTTAGCTACCATTATTCCGAAATTGCAAATATAATTACGACCTGTCATCGGCAATCATCCTGGGCGTTCAAAGTTCTTTGCGCCGATTCTGATCAAACGAATACCACCTCGTGCATTAAGACGGCACAGACATGTGTCTAGTATCTGCTTAGATTACTGATCATCGGGAGCTAGGTCTGTCGTTTCGAGAACCTGCATTATCGCTACTTCTACGGAGATTTTATGGATGAAGAGCGGGGGGTTTGAACTTGACCCCTGATACTGCCGTGCCAAATGTCGAAATCCATAAGCCATCCCAACGATCCCTGTTGAAACTTTGTGAAGGAGAAAAGATGAAAAAGAGTCTTACATACGTGGCACTTATGGTGTCGCTTGTTCTTTGTCTGTCAGTCGTATCATTCGGCCAGGAGACAACCGGCAGCATTGAAGGCACTGTCAAGGATCCCACCGGCGCCCTCGTACCAAACGTATCCTTAACAGTTACGAGCGCGAAGGCTACAGCAACCGGTACGACAACAACAGGTATTGGTGCAGGGTTTAAACGAACAATTACGACAAATGATGAAGGGTTCTTCCGCATCTTGCAGGTTCCGCCGGGAATGTATGACGTCGTCACAACGCCATCCGGCGGCTTTGGCGAAGCAAGATACGAGAACGTTACGGTCACAATCGGACAGGGTACCTCGTTGACGATTACAGTTACTCCCGGGAACAACGTGACCACCGTCGATATCGTTGCTTCTGATGTGCTCCCGGTTGATGCAACCAGTAACTCCATTCAGACCACGATCAATGCTCAGAAGATTGAGCTCGTTCCCAAGAGCACAGGCTTTACCGGTTTGCTCAAAACCGTGCCGGGCACACGTCCCGAAAGCCGGACGGGTGGATTTTCGGTTGACGGCGCTTCCGGAGGTGAAAACGTTTTCGTCATTGACGGTCAGGAAGTAACGAACTATCGCACCGGAACGCTCAACGAGGCTTACAACGTTCCGACTCAGCTGGTTCAGGAAGTCCAGGTCAAATCAAGTGGTTTCGATGCTATCTACGGTGGTGCGACGGGTGGTGTGGTCAGCGTTGTCACCCGTGGCGGTGGAAACGACTATCACGGCGAATTTGGCTTGCAGTTCGAAGTGCCGAAATTCAATGGTGACCAGCGTTCGCTCCTGACGAGGTTTACGTCGGGTACGGTAGCGAACAACAATTTCGCGCAGACCTCCGAGTACTTCAATCCGGAAAAGGCTGGTGGAACGAATGTTTTTCCGACGGCAAACCTGGGTGGAAGAATTATCAGAGATCGTCTGTGGTTCTTCACAAGCTATACGCCACAGCTGTTCGTGACATCGGTCGATACACCTTACTTTACAAACCTGCCAGCGGCACAACGAACGTTCATCACAACCGAACACTACAAGCGAACCAGGAAGTACGAATACGCGTTCGGGCGGCTGGATGCAAATCCAATCAGCAAGTTGAGGCTTACTAGTACGTTTCTTTGGAATCCCGTTATTGATGACGGCACGATTCCGACAACGAGCTTCACTAATGTGGCTTCTTCCGGTTTCGGGTTTAACAACGTTCCTACTGCCAATTATGGTGGCAGCATTGGCGTCCTCAGCGGGCATAATTTCACAGATCGACAAGGCGGGCGTCAGAGCTCAAACCTGGTTACTTTAGGTGGTGTGTATACCGCCACGGCCAAACTTATACTCGACGGGCGCTATACTCGAGGTTTCCTAAACGAAAAGCTTGGTAACTACTTCGTTCCTGAGACCGTTCAGATATTTAGCTGCGGAACTCCAAACGCGAATTTCCCATGCTCAACGACAGGGGCAAATACCATAACCAGAAAAGATGTTTCGGTTCGTGAATCTTGGGAGTCTTCCGCCGCCTATATATTCAACGCTGGCGGACAGCACGAATTGAGAGGCGGATACCAGCGATTCACAATCTTCAACGATGTTCAGTCAGGGAATTCAACTGTTGGACGTATTTCCTTCAATTATGGAACCTCAATTACTACTCTCATCGGTGGGAACGTAACCGCCACCCCGGGAGCGGTCGGGTCTGGATCGTTTCGGCGTACCGGAACGAATGGCCATGGATCCAATTTGAGCCAGGGCATCTTTATCCAAGACAAATATCAGCCGACTAGTCGGTTGACATTGAATTTGGGTGTACGGTTTGAGAAAGAGAACCTGCCCTCGTTCAACGACTTCCCAAGTGCGATAAATTTTGGCTGGGGTGACAAAATCGCTCCCAGAATTGGATTCGCTTACGATCTTACCGGTAACGGCAGGACGAAGCTTTTCGCAAGCTACGGTAGGTTCTTCGACCGCGTGAAGTTTGAGCTTCCGCGCGGTTTGTTCGGGGGGGATATTTTCCTTGAAGATTATTTCGAGCTCTTTCCGGGCGATACTTCCACGAGCTTTAACATCGGAAATATCCTTGGCGGGTTTACTGGACCCAGCGTTTGTCCGCAGAACGGTTTTATCGCAGCGGGTGCTCGAAGCAGATGTCAAAAGAACTTGCGAGTAAATGCAAACGATCCCAACGCATCCGCATTAAATGGCGGCGCGGTAGATCCTGACCTCAGGCCGTTTCGACAGACGGAGTTCACGGTTGGTGCAGAACGGCAATCGAACCAGGACTACGTTTTCCGCGTCCGTTATACGTATAAGAATGTCGATGAAGCAGTTGAAGACGCCGGTATTGTCAATCCCGCAGGCAGCGAGGCTTACATTATCGGTAATCCTGGCAGAGGTCTGCACCTACAAACACTGCAAACGCTCGGGTATGCCAAATCGACAAGGCCGCAACGACGTTATGACGGCTTGGAATTTGTCCTGGATAAACGCTTATCCAATAACTTCTATTTCAACGTAAACTACACGTTGAGCCGGTTGTACGGTAATTATTCCGGACTGGCCAGTTCCGATGAGCCACACTTGGTTAACGGCAGACTCTCTCCCGGAGTTAGTCGCGCATTTGACTTGCCTTTCATCGGATTTACCGCAAAAGGTGAAAAGGACAATGGTCGGCTCCAGACTGACAGACCCCACGTCTTCAACATCTACGGGGCTTATATTTTCGATTGGATGAAGAGCAATACAAACTCAACTGAAATTTCGGCTTTCCAGACTGTTACTTCCGGCCAACCTCAAACAACGACGATTTACGGCGCGTCGACTGTAACCCCGCAGATATTTTTGGGACGTGGGGATTTGGGTCGTAGCCCGATGTTTTCTCAGACGGATCTCAACCTGACCCACCGCTATAAATTTGGTTCGGATAGTCAGTTCACTATGGCTTTCGACCTGAACTTTTTGAACCTTTGGGATCAGGCAACGGTGACAGGTGTTTACACGACTATGAATCCAAGAACCGCACCGGTTAACGCTGCCGCACTCGGATTAAGTCAGGTGCAGTATGCCAACGGTCTAACTGATGGTTCACTGCTAAATCAGATTTTCGCTCGAATAGCTTCACAGCCAGACAGGAGCGACATTCGATACAAGCAGCCGTTCCTTTACCAGCTACCCAGAACTGTACGTTTTGGATTTAGGCTCCTCTTCTGACACAGCTGAAAACGGACATCAGTAGCTCGAAACACGGAACGATTCACCAAAGCACCCGAAGCGATAGGTCTTACCATCGCGCTTCGAAGTGATTTCGTGGATCGTTCCTGGTTATCCCGGCAGTTGTTTGCCGCTAAAAAGAATGAAGGGATACTCCCGGAATTGTTTGTTGGCTGTTGTGGCGACTGTAATGGTGTTCGTCCTCGGCTTGAACCAACTTCAGTCGGCGCACCCGGCAGTTGTCAATTTCGATTTAGTCGTCACAAACGGACGTATCGTTGATGGAACCGGCAATCCGTGGTTCCGCGCGGACATAGGAATTAAAGACGGTCGCATCGCCAGAATTGGCAAAATAGATCCGGCGCACGGTAGTCGATCGATCGACGCTAAAGGACAGGTTGTAGCGCCTGGCTTCATCGACGTCCATACTCATGTTGAATCCATCTACAGCTTGCCTGCTGCCGAGAACTTTGTTCGGATGGGTGTTACGTCGCTCGTCACAGGAAACTGTGGCAGCTCAGCAACTGATGTTGGTCAATTCCTTGGACGGATCAAAGAGAAACCGCTCGCAGTCAATCTAGCCACTCTAATTGCACACGGATCCGTTCGCCGCGAAGCCATGGGTTCGAACGATCGCGTACCAACGCCGGAAGAAACAAAAAAGATGGAGGCGCTGGTTGAGCAGGGAATGAAAGACGGCGCGGTGGGTCTTTCAACTGGACTAATTTACGTCCCGGGCACCTATGCCAAGACCGAGGAGATTACCAATCTCGCACGCATCGTAGCGCGCTATGGAGGAATCTACGCCACTCACATGCGGAATGAGGGCGAGTTCGTAGCTGACGCTATTCGCGAAAGTATTCAGATCGGTGAGCAGGCCGGACTTCCGGTAGAAATCTCTCACTTCAAGATCAGCAGCAAGAAGATGTGGGGTCAAACCCCGATGACTATTGGTCTGGTTCGGGATGCCAGGGCGCGGGGCCTGATGATCACAGTAGATCAATACGTCTATACAGCAAGTTCAACTTCACTGGATTCGCGTTTGCCCACCTGGCTACGTGCAGGAGGACCCGAGGAAGGAAAAAAACGGCTGGCTGATAAGGCGACTCGTGAACAGGTCATTAAGGAAATGAAAGAAGCTCTGAAACGCAGCGGCTTCAAGGACTACTCCTATGCAAGGGTTGCAAATTATCAGACCGACAAGTCCTTCAACGGCAAATCCATCGCTGAAATTACGAAACAAGCCGTCGGCAAGAGTGACGTGAGCAATCAGATTGAGCAGATTTTGACCATGTACGAATCTGGAGGTGCGGGCATGGTTTATCACAGCATGAACGAAGATGACGTCCAACGTATTCTCCGCGAGCCTTTCACGATGATTGCTTCAGACAGCGGCGTCCGCGAAGTTGACGAGAGTGTCCCCCACCCTCGGGGCAATGGGAACAATGCGAGAGTGTTAGGACGCTACGTTCGAGAGCTGCATTTGTTGTCACTGGAAGATGCGATTCGCAAGATGACTTCGCTTCCCGCGCAAACTTTCGGATTTCGGGATCGAGGGTTGGTACGAGAGGGATTTGCCGCCGATCTAGTGATCTTCGACGAAAAGGTTGTTGGCGATCGTGCCACTTTTGAGATGCCACATCAGTATCCCGCGGGTATCAGTTATGTACTGGTAAACGGCGGCTTGGTTCTGGCAAATAACGAGATGTCTGGAGAACGACCGGGACAGGCGCTGCGGCACTCCAACAATTAGGCGAGGGCCGGCCGTCATATACGCTGCCATAGAAAGTGTCAGTTTAAGTTCTTGTTAAGTTAATCGGGCGGGTGTATAAGAACATTAGTTATCTATCGCCGTTCGATTTGTTATCCACAAAACATTGAACCAGCTGGTAATGGTCGAGTCCGAGCCTCTTCGGAACTCGGAAAAAACTGCGACGATATATCCCTACGAGAGAAGGACAGGCCCATGAAACGTTATTTAGTAACTACGACTACCCAGCTTTTTTCGGCTCTGGCGATTTGTATTAGTCTCTGTGGCGTCGTTTTTGCCCAGGAGACCACCGCGAGGATTACAGGTCAGATAACTGACTCATCCGGTGCGATCGTTAACAAAGCCGAGGTCTCGCTCACAAATACCAGCACCGGCGAAGAACGCAAAGTGACGAGCGATGAGAGCGGCAATTACTCGCTGACGCAGATTCCACCTGGAACTTATGTCCTTTCAGTAAAGTTGGGCGGGTTCAAGGAATATATTAATCAGGGACTTGAAATAAGCGTAAACGATCGGAAAACGATCAACGTCACGCTTGAGGCCGGTAACGTGAGCGAGTCGATCACGATCATGGGCGAATCACCTCTCATCCAAACCGCGCCCACCGTAGGGGATGTGGTCGAGAACCGACGCATTGTAGAGCTGCCACTAAATACTCGGAACTTCATGCAGCTGCTCACGCTGGTTCCCGGCGTAACCAGTTCGGGCTCTTCCGAGATTGGCATTGGACTGACAAATGTCGTGGATTTTACGATCAACGGGACTCGACGTAACTCAATCAACTTCCTCGTTGATGGTGTCAGCAACACCGATGTGGGTTCAAACGTGACGTTGCTTTCCGTGCCCACGGTGGACTCGATTCAAGAATTTCGAGTCATTACATCAATACCTGGTGCTGAATTCGGCCGCTCGGGCGGCGGGGTTGTAAACCTGATCACGAGGGGCGGCGGCCGGGAGTTTCACGGCACCCTCTACGAGTTTCTCCGAAACGATCGCCTGAACGCGAACAGCTTCTTCAACAACGCTAATGGGACGTTTGGTCCGAATGACGCGACAGTTCGGGCAGGTCTCGCCACGGCCGGCGAGGCGCGGACACCGCGTCCGAAATTGCGCTACAACAATTTCGGATACTTGGTGAGCGGCCCGGTGTTCATTCCTGGGGTTTACAACGAAGATCGTGAGAAGACGTTCTTTCTTTTCTCGCAGGAGTTCCGGAGGATAATCCGAGCGCCCAGCCTGGCTTCGCCGATCACCGTGCCTAGTTTGCTCGAGCGTCAGGGGAACTTTTCTGAGACAGGCAACCTACCCATTTTCGATCCAACCACGGGCCTGCAGTTTGCGAATAATACCATCCCGATGAATCGCATTAACCCGGCGGCGCTATCGCTGATGAGCCTTTACCCTGAGCCGAATATTCCGTCAACTACCGCCGGTCGAGCACCGAACCGCGTCGCAGTGATAACCCCGAATATTCAGAACACCAGACAGGAGACGGTGCGCATTGATCACAACTTTAATGCGAATCATAGACTGATGGGCCGCTACACTCGGGATCTCTCAGAAACCCGCGAGTTTGGTGGATTGTTCTTCGGTGCCACTATTCCGGACGTGGCAACGACCGTTACTAAGGTGCCGGGCGAAATACTCGCACTAGGCCTGACAAGTACTTTTGGTCCATCGATAGTCAATGAAGCGAACTTCACATTTTCCGGTAACAAGATCACAACCACTTTGCTGGGCCGTTACAACGGCACCGACGTGACAGTTCCGCACAACGAAATTTTCCCCCAAAATAACTCAGCCTTACCACCAATCCTCAACATCACCGGTCAGCCAACAATCGGCTCAGGCCAGCTTTTTAACGTCAGGTACAAAAACTTCAACCCGAAAGACAACGTTACGGTGATTTATGGCGACCACACGATCAAGTTTGGTGGTGACGTTAGCTTCGAGTCGAAGGACGAGAACGCGGCGAATGCGACCCAGGGAACATACGGGTTTACAGGCGTACAGACCCGCACTATTGCCACGTCGGGAATCGCATTGGCTGATTTTCTGCTCGGTCGCGCCTCCAGCTACACTGAGCCGGAACGTGATGTGACTGAAGGTCTGAAATTCGGTCGCACCGAATTTTTCATTCAAGACACCTGGAAGATCCGTTCCAACTTTCAGCTCGATTATGGCATTCGCTACTATCGCTACCGTCAACCCATCGACGACGACGACGTGCTCGCGACATTCCTGCCGGAGTTTTACGATCGATCGCGGACGCCGCAGTGCGCGAACGCTACGTGCAGTACCTTTGTCACCAGCACTTTCGATATCACCAACGGTTTTGCTTACGCTGGCCAGAACTCTCCTTTCGGCCGGCGCGTGCAGCTGAACGACAAGAACGATTGGGGACCGCGAATAGGCTTTGCCTGGAGTCCTGGCAAGAGTGGCAAGACAGTACTGCGTGGCGGCTACGGCGTTTACTATGATCAGGCGCTAATCGGTATCGTCGAGCAGAACTCATTTACGACACCACCCTTCAACAATTCAGTCAGCCTTACCGGGACAGTGACCTCCCCGATCCCCTTTGGGAATCCTGGCACGCCTACCACCGCGGCGACTCGCGGACCCTTGGGTGGAGTCAACGCCACGACTGATCCCTTCGTTACCCCGATTACCCAGCAATGGTCACTAACATGGCAGCAGGAGCCGTTCCGGAACGCCGTCTTTGAGATTGGTTACGCGGGCTCGGCCGGTAACCACTTGATCCGGCCAGTGGACATTAATGCGCCTACACCGCAGGAAATCGTTGCCGCTGGGCGGGGAATCGCGACTTGCGATCAAGCACTCAATGCCTCGAACAATCCGGCAAACTGCATCAATCTCGCGCGACCGTTTCGAGGCTTCGCAGCAATCACTGACCGCCAAACAACCGCGACTTCTCGCTACCATGGAATGCTTACCTCTTTCCGGATGCGATCAACTCGGGGGCTTACTGCACAGGTCTCTTATACCTGGTCAAAGAATATGACCGACGCAACAAACGATCGTGATGCTATTGACGTACCGCAGATACGCACCGACTTAACCTTGGAGCGAGCTGTGGGTCGCCTCGACCGCACGCACGTCTTTGTTGCTAGCTATGTCTATGAAGTGCCCACCTTTAAATCCGGGTTCGCAAGTTCGACCGCCGGACGCTTGTTGCTGAGCGGTTGGGAGCTTGCCGGAATCACCACAGCGCAAACCGGCTTGGCACTGAACCGTGTAGTGCAGCCCTCGGCCACTATTACGGCACGTGGTACCCGTCCTAACCTTGTGAGTGATCCTACCGAGAATATTCCCACAAACCCCAGGGGCGGCATTCCGTATGCCTTTAACCCGTTTGCGTTTCAAACGACGCTTACGGGAGAAATTGGTAATTCACCCCGTTCACCATTTAGGTTCCCGAGCCAGTTCTTTACTGACTTAAATGTCACTAAGAACTTCAACTTTGGTGAGCGTTACCGCTTACAACTTCGGGCCGAGTTCTTCAATATCTTCAACAAGACAATCTTCAACGATGTGTTCCAAACCATTCCGGACCGGTTGCCGACGGACGCTGTTTTCAACTCAGTTGAGAACCTGCTGAATTCAGGTTCAAACCCGCAATTCGGGCAATTCTTCTCAACCCGTGATCCTCGGCAGATTCAGTTGGGAATTAAGTTCTCCTTCTAGAAGTGTCACCAGGAGTTGACTATGAAAACGGCCACAGAAATCCTGTGGCCGTTCTTATTTGAGTGAATGAGTTCTGCAGATTGATTGAGAGTGATCTACTCGGCTTAAAGCGAGGGCCCGCGGTTTATAGCTAGCTTAAGCTCAAGAGCGTTTACCTGGTTTAGACCCAGTCACCTTTTGCTCTAATCTCTTGCGCTCTTCCGCGCTCAACTTTTGCGCTGCGTCAAATTCCCTCTGCGCCTCGGCTCTGCGACCAGCCGCTTTATATGCCCGTCCGAGTAACACATGACCATCGGGCCACTTCGGATCAAGTCCCACGGCGCGTTCTAAAACCTTCACTGCCTCGTTTGCGTCGCCTTTCTTCAACAGTGCCTGGCCCAGCGCCTCTAAACCAGGTCGAAAATCCGGCTCGGCTTCGATGACTCGTGTTAGTTGGATTGCGGCCTCATCAACTTGACCGCGAATCAGGTTGATCTTAGCTAAGTGAAAGAGTGCGAGAGTCATGGCCGGATTGATTTCCAATTCGCGCTCGAAATACTTGGCGGCCTGATCGTTGTCACCGCGTTTTAGAAGTGCGTAACCCATCGCATAATTCGCTTCGAGTAGTTGCGGATCGATTTCAATGGCTTTCCGAAACTCAACGATCGCCCGCTCCGATTCCGACGCATTGTCCAAGGCCTCGCCCAACCAAAGATGAGCCCGAGCTGACTTTGGTGTAATGGTCACAAGCTGTTCTAAAACTCTCACCGCTTGATCATAGAGTTTAAGCCGCAGATACGATTGTCCAAGCGCTTCGAGTATGGGTGGCTCTCCGGATTGTCGTTTATTTAGGACCTCGAGCTGCTCAACTGCCTCCGGAAATTTTTCGAGCGCGATCAGTGAAAGGGCCAACAACTTCCTTGCTTGTTCATTTTCTGGCTCGATTGACGCTGCTCGGCGCAACGGCAGAGCGGCTTCGGCAAAGCGGCCGCCTTTGAAATAAGTCACTCCCAGGTTGAGGTGCGCGGCAAATAGATTGGGTTTAATCTGGCTGGCCTGTTTGAAAGAAGCAATCGCATCATCCGTTTTGCCTGCGCGGTTGTAAACGACGCCAAGATTAACCAGCACCTCAGCCCTCGCAGGAGTTACTTTGAGCGCTTGCAGATAGCTCTGCTCAGCCGTCTGCCAATCTTCTCGAGCTTCGGCCGCACGAGCCTCGGACAAAATGCGTTCAGCCTCAGGGGAAGTCGATTGAACCTGCTTGGTCGATTGACCTCCGGGCCAATTCGGGAGGAGTAACAACAGTGCTAGAAGTAGTATTGAGGTCATCTCAAAGTGAAATTAAGGACACAGCCATCGTTCAGTGAATCTCTGACCCCTCTTTCTGGTAGGCGATCCGTCCGTTGATGATGGTCAAGACCACCTCACCTTTCTCATCTAACGCCACCAGGTCCGCGCGTTTGCCTTTCTCAACGGTGCCGTAGTCGTTATTCACTCGCAAAAGCCGAGCGGGATTCGTAGCAGCCATATGCGCTACTGCGATCTCTGAGGCCCCCAACGAAAGCATCATTCGAACAGCGTCTAGCATTGTGATCACCGACCCAGCGATGGTTCCACTGGAATTGTTGGTGCGCCGGTTAATTACACTTATGGTCTGCCCCCAAATTGAATATTCACCATCGCCTTTTCCCGCAGCAGCTATAGCGTCGCTGATCAATAAAAGATGATCGGATCCCTTGGCTTTCAGTAGCATTCTTAAGACCAAGGAGTCGAGATGAATGCCATCGGCGATGACGTCACACGTCGCATCCTCGTGCGAGAGTCCCCAACCCACCGGCCCTGGCGCTCGATGGTTGAACGGCGCCATCGCATTCATGAAGTGGGTCATGTGTCGCGCTCCAGCCGCGAAAGCGCGATCGAGAATTTCAACCGAAGCACGGGTATGACCTATTGAGGCAATCCAACCGCGACGGACAACTTCCGCCACTAGAT
>Ga0079218_10000457_pt1 | contig 12183 bp, 5 predicted proteins | sample NCCompost_FD_77181 | JGI IMG/M metagenome (GOLD analysis project Ga0079218, IMG submission 77181) | Agricultural soil microbial communities from Utah to study Nitrogen management - NC Compost | ecosystem: Environmental > Terrestrial > Soil > Agricultural land | place: USA: Utah | collected... | reverse complement strand
TTTTTCTTTTCTTTGATGTCGGGCTTTTCGGGAATGGCCACGGGGCTGGCAACTCTGATCGCCATCCGCGGCTTGATGGGCATGATGGAAGGCTCCTACTGCCCTACGAGCTTCACCGCAACGGCAGCGGCGGCGCATCCGGCGCGCCGCGGGTTTCTGCAGGGTTTGCAACAGAGTGGGTTTGCGCTCTTTGGATTTGGTCTTGGCCCCATCATCGCGACGCAACTTCTGCAATACGCCAACTGGCGCCAGGTGTTCTGGGTGGTTGCAATCCCCGGTTTCGTTGTGGGAACGCTGCTCTACGTCGTGTTGCGCGAGCCGAAAGACACTCAGGGCGGCGCTGCCGTCGGCGCAGTCTCGCACGGAAAAGGCGCGGGATACGGCGAGGTCGTAAAGAACAGGAACATCATCCTGTGCATGATCGCCCTGATGTGCGCAATGGCGTGCATCTTCGTTCTGGGAGGGATGTTGCCAAACTACCTGGTGGATTACCTTAAGCTGACGCAGAGCCAGATGGGATTTGTCACGTCGGCTCTGGGTTTCGGAGGCTTCGTCGGGCAATTCGGCGTGCCTGGAATATCCGATAAGCTGGGACGGAAACCGACAGCCGTACTCGCATTCCTCGGCGCCGGCATTACGGTATGGCTGTTTATGGGAATCGGGGCAACCCCGAACTCGTTGTTCCTGGTGCTGTTTCTAATATCGTTCTTTTCCCTGGGAAACGTGGCACTGATTACGGGACCGATTGCGACAGAATCGGCTCCGGCCGGCTTGATTTCCGCGGCGATCGGCATCGTTGTGGCTTCAGGTGAGATTTTCGGGGGCGGCATCGCACCAGTGATCGGCGGCACAATCGCGCAGGATCACGGTATCCAAAACATTCTCTGGATGCCGCTTGCGGGCGTTGCCGCGGGCGCCCTTGTTTGCCTGTTTCTGAGGGAGACTGCACCCGTCAGGATCGCAGCCAGAGCGTCTGGGGCGGGCCCTTTTCCAAAACGAAATGCGAGCCACTAGGTTGGTCACGAAACCGCGTGAAAAGTCAGAAACAGGACTCCATGCAATTCGGTCTGCCGTTGTTCTTCTGCTGATCGGGGTCTTCTCAGCACCGCTGGCGCCGCAGTCCCAGTCGGGCCCTGACCATGTGGATATTACATGGATGTCGATTTCGAATATGTTTTTCGAGATCGGGTCGCTGGGCGTCGTTACAGACGGTTACATCACGCGCATTCCTCAGTCAGCGTTCTATGGTGGCGGTGGCGGCCTGGCCAATACACGCCAGGCTTACCTTCCTGACGCCGAAGGCGTCGCGAGGGTCATCGGCGCAATCGGCAGCGCTTCGACAATCCAACTTCTTCTTAGCGGCCACAGCCACTTCGATCACTCGTTCGATACGGCAACGTGGTCTCGAGCGACGGACGCACGGATCATCGGACCGAAAACAACCTGCCTTCAGACGGAGGCCGAAAAAATTCCTGCGACTCGGTGCATGGCTGTTTTCGGAGGCGAGAAGATTGGCTTGTCTCGCGGTGTCACGATGCGCGTAGTGCGGCTCAACCACAGCGGCGACGCTGTGAGGAATCCTGAACAACACAATCCTATCGAACTGAAAAGTCCCCCCATTCCCGATCCGGTAAAAGGTGGTTTACGCGCCGGGGTCGCTGAAGATTTTCCGAACGGTGGCGGCGTTCGCGGCTATCTCTTCACCGTTGACGGACCACAAGGACAGTTCAGCTGGTTTTTTCAGAATTCGGCGAGTGCCGCTGACTTTAGTACGCCGATCGTCGTCGACAGCACCGATTATGGCGCGCCAGACGAGAATCTCAAGGCGGCAATGAAAGATGCCGGTCTGAATTCTGTCGATCTCTGGATAGGAACCGGAGGCGCGGGAATTGCGCGTTTGGTGGCTCCGATAATCAAGCCCAAAGCCTATTTACCTGTGCATTGGGAGGGACTCTACTCCCCGTTACAGGCCGGCTTGCCGCGCCCTTACTCCGATCCTGCGCTCGCGCAGTTTCTCGCCGCGGCGAATGTGAAACTGCTGCAGCCTGGACAATACATGGACAAGTGGCGCCTGGACACAAGGGGTGTCGTTCCCGTGGAGAATAACGCCGTCAAGAGAGCATTGGGGCTCGTTCCTGTTCAGGTATTCCCCAATTAGCAGCATGTTCAAATGAGACCTGTGCGAGAGGAAAAATAGAAACGACAGCGACCAGCCGCGCGGCAACGCTCAAACCGCCAATGCCTGCACCCGCAACCAGTAGTACTGCAGATTACCTCATTACATTTCCGTAAAAGGAATCGACAGGCTTCTTCGAATCTTTCGCTTCATATGGAATGCGTCTCAGTGAAATGTATTGGATTTCCCAATCGTGCGGTGCGTAGTCTGCCACCCTCGACCCACAAAGTAATCGGATGGTTCCACAAATTTGGAGACGGGTTGTCGGTCGACAGGAGTGTCAATGAACATGACGAGAGTTTTTTCCCGTGGGGCAGCGGCTGGTCTGTTGTGCCTTCTTATGACGAGTTATGCATTTTCCCAGGTTAACTCATCGATCAGCGGCACCGTGGAGGATCCATCGCGAGCGCTGATTCCAGGGGTTAGTGTGACGGCGGTGAATACTCAAACGGGCGTTGAAACAAACACTATCAGCAATGAGTCCGGGACGTACACATTTCCAGCCCTCGTCCCTGGTGTCTACAGCGTGACGGCAACTCTGCCGGGCTTTCGTCCGCAGAATTTTAAGGACGTACAGCTGTCGGCCGGCGTTACCGTCCGCTTGAACTTTACGCTTCAGGTGGGAAATCTTTCGAGCCAGGTGGATGTTCAAATCTCCGTTGACAGGCTTTTGGCCGAGTCTTCCGCTTCGATTGGCGAAGTACTACCGCAGGAGAAGATCAGCTCACTCCCTCTTGTAGGAAATGACATTCTCGACCTTGTTCGCATACTACCGGGTTTCAGGGAAAGCGAAGCAGGCAGCCAGTTCGACACGTTTGCCGGAGTCCCTGCAGGTATGGCAAACACAACTCGCGATGGACTCAGCGTCACTGATGGCCGCTGGAACAACGGTATTTTTTCGACGACGACGATGAACTCTGATCTTGTCGGCGAGGTGCGCCTGATCCTGACGCCGGTCGATGCGGAATTCGGCAGGGGTAACGGACAGATTCAGATCACCACGCGGTCGGGAACGAATCGTTATACCGGTTCCGCGGTGTGGAACGTCGAAAACACAAAGCTGAACCCCAACACGTGGTCGAACAACAGGAACGTCGACGCGAACGGCCAGTGGGCGCCAACTCAGCCCGACTGGAGAAACAACCACGAGTATTCGATCGCATACGGGGGACCGATAATCCGGAACAAGACCTTCTTCTATGCCCTTTGGGATCAGGACATCAACAGGTCGCGTTCGATAGTCGACGGAATCGTGCTGACAGACACCGCACGACTCGGAATCTTCCGCTACTTTGACGGCTGGAATCCGGCGACGTTCGACAGGACAATGACCGCGACACCAACAACCGTTGCCACGCGGATCGCTCCGGCAGTTGACGTCGCAGGCAATCCGGTGAGACCGACATTGAACGCGAACGGAACGCCATATTCCGGTGCGGGCCTCATGTGTTTCAGTGTGTTCGGCACAATGCGTCTTGACGCAAACGGAAGCATGGTTCCATTCACGCCGGCAGATTGTCCCGGCGGCACGGTCATTAATCCGGTTGGGCAGGCATCCTGGGATCCCCAGCGGGCGGTAGTAGACTCCACGGGCTATTTGCACGCCGCGCTTTTGAAGCAGATGCCCAGGGCGAACTACTTTGGCGGAACAACGGCCGACGGTCTCAACACGGCCTCCGTACGTTGGCTCCGCGGAAGAAGCGGCAATTCCGGTGTCAATACAACCATAGCGACCGGCGATGACTTCAACCGGAAGCAGTTCAACGTCAAAATCGACCACAATTTCAACGACAGCCACAAGCTCAGCGGCAGTTATACCCTCGAACGAAACGACTCCACGGAGGCTCAGTCCAATTGGCCGAACGGCTATGCCGGGGATATCATCCGAAGACCGCACATCCTTTCGACGAACTTTACGTCCACCATTAGTCCCACCCTTGTCAATGAAGCCCGCTTCGGACTTCGCTACAACAAGACCGACGGACGCCGGCCGTTCCAAACGGGCAATCCGGATGTGGAAGCACTCACGAGTTTATTGTCCGGAGGCGCGGATCCTGGAATCACACGGAACGCCGGCGCCACTTATCCGGTTGTGGTAGGTTTTGCCGGGACTGCTGCAGGACCGCTCGGGCCCACCGGTGTGTACAATTTCAGCGGTGCGAACTCGCTGTTCAGCCTCGGCGGTTCCGACAACGGCAATAAGAGCATCCTCTACAGCTACGCCGATACGGTGAGCTGGACTAAGGGCAAACACGCTTTCCGCTTCGGTGTGGAATTTCGGCCGACCACCAGTCAGGGATACAGCAATGTTCCCGAACAATATCCGCTCGTGCGTACAGGCCCTGGCACCATCCCCTCTCCGCTGGCCAGCGGCAACACGGGCGCACTTGCATCTCTTGCGAATGCCCTCACGACGACCCGGGGTGCGGCAAGCCAGTTACTGTACGTGCTGTCAGGCTCGGTCGATGCCGTGACTATGTCCTACTGGATCAACTCCTTCGCCGATGTGGAAGAAGGCAAGTGGCAGAGTATCGTTACCCAACCGAAGATATTCCGCACCATCGTCTCGAATGAAGCTGCCGGCTTTTTCAAGGATGACTGGAAAATCACTCGAAATCTCACGCTGAATCTGGGAGTCCGCTGGGAATACTACGGCTCCCCCTATATCGAGGAAGGTTTCACGTCCGCGGTACGCGATCTCGGCATAGGAACGTTTGGCGTCGGTCGAAGTATCACTGGAGGGGCGTTCGACAGCTGGCTCCAACCCGGGGCCAGCCCAGTGTACTTAAGTGGGTATGGAACGGGCGTCGCGGCCGCCGATGCCTTGCGGTGCACCCAGGGAGTGTCTCAGGCAGGATTGCCCAATTCTTCCTGTAACGCCGGTTTTCTGACCGAACTTGAATTCGTTGGACCGAATAGCCCGAACACCGGCAAGACTGCGATCCCTGCAGACTGGAACAATATCGGACCTGCAGTCGGCTTCAGCTATCAGGTTCCATGGTTGGCAAACTATCCAACCACAGTTCGAGGTGGCTATTCCATGACCTACGGAGGCTCCGGCCGAAACAACTCGAGCATCAACGGCGGCACTCAGCAGGTCCTGGGGTCGGCTCTCGGAGCGACGAGCAGCTTAACGAACGCGGCTCAATTATCCGCGCAGTTTCCCGGCGAAGTCCTGAAGCTGAGCGATATTGCCCGAATCGTTCCGCTGCGCCCCGTGAGTCCGGTTCTTCCCGGCGGCACTCTGCCGATCTACAGCCGAGCCGGAACCTTGTTCGGATACGATCCGAATTTTGAGACGCCGTACACGCAGAATTTCAACCTGTCGGTCACCTCCAGCGTTTCGCGTAACGTCACGGTGGACCTTCGTTACATTGGAACGCAGAGCAAGAAACAGGAATCGGACATCAATCTCAACTTGAACAACGTCTATTTCAATCGCGAATTGATGGACGCGCTCGACGCGGCCCGGCGCGGCGATGATCCCAGCCTGCTGACGCAAATGATGGCGGGATTGAATTTGAGCGGTGCACCTGCGGGTGAGGGATATGCGGCCGTCGGTACGGTGAATGGCAGTGGCGTCTATCAGACCGGCGCCGCTCATCTGCGTCGCAACCCAACGTACAGGACAAACCTGCTGAATGGTAACTACCTGGGTCTTGTGAACTCCTTACTGACGGATCCGGCGGGCACCGGGTTCGTGTCGAACACCTCCCTGGGCGTCACTCCGAGCGGCAGAATTTTGCGCAACGGCTGCGATCGCATTGCTGCCCAGAACGGCTCCCAGACGTTCGGCACTGGCGCAAATGTCATCCCGTTGCGGTGTTTCCCCGAGAACTACTTGATATCGAACCCTCAGGTCAGTGTCGCAAACTATCGGACCAATTCCGGTTCATCGAACTACCATTCGATGCAGGCGCAAGTCACCTTGCGTCCGATTTATGGTTTCAGTGGGTCGACAACGTACACGTGGTCCAAAACCATGGGAATTCCCGGGTCCGGAAACGCGAATCCCCTCGATCGCGACGCGGACTACAGGCTCCTCTACAGCTCTGTTGCGCACGACTGGAGAACGAATGGAACAATCGAACTCCCGTTCGGGCCCAACAAGCTCCTGTTTGGCAATAGTTCCGGATGGGTGGCCCGACTGATCGAACGCTGGCAGGCGAGTTTGATTCTCAACTTGTCCAGTGGGCGGCCTGACAGCATCACCGCCCTCGGCGGCTTGAACTATGCTGTGCTGGGGGCCGGAGGAACGTCGGGAGTGGCCATCGTTCCCGACGTCGTGGGTCCCTTCGATCTTCGCAAGGGAAATATGGTCTGGGACGGCGCGGCCAATCAGGGACGGTATTTCGGCGAGGAATTCGTCGTTGTTCCGGATCCTCAATGCGGCCTTGCCAACAAGACCGACACCATGGGATTCAACCTGGCCGCCAACGTCGACTGCGGTCTCCAGGCAATCGCACGCCTCGTTCCGGCAGGTACGCCCGGAGCGGTCGTTATCGATGGCCAAAATGTGCAGATGGTCCTGCAAAACCCGCTCCCAGGGAAACAGGGCACGCTCGGACAAAGTACGATGGAGAACCTCGGGGTAATCCGCTTCGATGCGAACCTTGGCAAGACCTTCAGGATCACGGAAAGCAAATCGCTTCAGATACGCGTGGACGCTACGAACGTCCTGAATCACCCGACACCGATCGCGCCGAACCTCAGCATCAACAGCGACAACTTCGGGCTGTCCACGATCAAGACGGGAGGGCGAAGTTTCCAGGGGCAGTTGCGATTGACTTTCTGAATCGGCCCATTTGAGCGGCAGAACACCAACTCTGGAGGATTCTGCCGCTTGACCAAATCCGCGAGTCGGCTTGGACATACGCAGCGATTCTTGAAAAATGGGATTTGGCGCCGGAAGTAAATGACTTTGTCGCACTCCGTCATTGCAGGTTGAAAGATTCAGTTTTAAGTACCTTCGGCAGACTCTATTGTTGAGAGCCAGCAGATGGGAGAACTTCGACTGTTTTCCTGAAGGAGTGCCGGATGCGACGACTATGGTTGACGGCCTCGATTGTTGCAATTGTCGGTGCTGCGTCGCTCCTGCTTGGCGGGATTCAGCAACGTGGCACTTCACCCAATGCGATCGCCATCGATAATGACGATATCGCCGGGACGGTGACCAGCGCGAAAGGACCTGAGGCGGGCGTTTGGGTTATTGCCGAGACCGTGGGCCTGCCGACCAGGGTCCGTAAGATCGTGGTCACCAACGACCAGGGCCGATATCTTCTCCCGGACCTTCCCCAGGCCACCTACGACATTTGGGTTCGTGGGTACGGACTCGTGGATTCCCCCAAAGTTCAGTCCGCGCCAGGTCAACAACGACCGCTCACAGCCGTCATTGCTCCGAACTCCCGCGCGGCCGCTCATTACTATCCCGCGAACTACTGGTATTCCCTTATCGAGATTCCGCCCGAAAAGGATTTTCCCGGAACGGGTCCCCAGGGGAATGGAATCAGTCCACAGATGCAGACGCAGCACCACTGGATCAATCAAATCAAGACCAACTGCAACGTCTGTCACCAACTGGGCAATCCGGCGACGCGAGAGATCCCGGCCGCCCTTGGCACGTTTGTATCCAGCGTCGCGGCATGGGATCGCCGGCTTCAGGTCGGGCAAGATGGGCAAGGCATGAGCAATTTCGTCACGCAAATGGGACGCATGCGGGGCCTGGAGATGTTTGCCGGCTGGACTGATCGCATTGCATCCGGCGAAATTCCGCCGGCGCCTCCGCGTCCGCAGCAACGGGAACGGAATCTCGTCATCACGATGTGGGAATGGGGTGGGCCCGCGACATTCGCGCACGACGAACTGAGCACGGACAAGCGCAATCCAACGGCAAATGCCAACGGAATGATCTACGGCTTTGATTGGGTGAATGATGGGTTCCTCATCGTGGAACCCGCCGAGCACACGGCGACGGAGCTTCGGATTCCCGTGCTGGACCCCAAAACGCCGCCGGGAAAGTCGCAGTCGATGCCGGTTCCCTCCCCTTATTGGGGTGACACGCTTTACTGGACCGGTTCGGCGGCCACGAACCACGCCGCCATGGACAGCAGAGGACGCGTTTGGATGTCGTCCAGGTTCCGTGTCCCCGAAGATCAGCCGAGCTTCTGCGCGAACCATCCGTCAGCGGCACTGATGCCTCAACCGCGAAGCTTCCGGCAGGTGCAGTATTACGACCCCAACGGCCGCCGGTTCCGCCAGGTGAACACCTGTTTCGATACACACCACGTCCAGTTCGCCACGGACAAAGACGAGACGCTCTATGCGAACGGTCCCTTTAGTGGAGCCATCGGTTGGGTGAAGACCAGGGTACTCGATGCGACTGGGAATGAAAGCGCCGCACAGGGATGGTGCCGCCCCTATTTGGATCTAAACCGGGACGGAAAGATCGATCCGTCTGTCGATCGTCCGGTTGGGGGCTCTTTCTATAGCGTGATCCCGCATCCTTCCGATGGAAGCGTGTGGGGCGCCATGCCCGGCTCCATGCCCGGAAAGATCGTCAGGCTCGATCCGAGTACATGCATAGGAGAAGCGTATGAACCGCCCTTCAACAGCGCCGGCCGCAGCATCGGTTACACGCCGCGAGGAATCGACGTCGATTCTAACGGCGTCATCTGGACAGGCCTTGCCGGCAGTGGGCACCTGGCCAGCTTCGATCGGCGAAAATGCAAGGTGCTGAACGGAGTGGAAGCGACCACAGGTCGGCACTGCCCCGAAGGCTGGACCTTGTATCCTGTCCCTGGACCGCGCTTCAGGAACGTGCGTGGCGATATCGCCGTCGATTTCCTGTATTACAACTTCGTCGACCGGTTCAACACGCTCGGACTTGGCGAAAACCTTCCGCTGGCCAACGGCACGAACTCGGATTCTCTGCTCGCATTGCAGCGCGACGGCACATGGCTGGTGCTTCGCGTACCGTACCCAATGGGTTTTTTCACCCGTGGCATGGACGGCCGGATCGATGATCCGAAAGCGGGATGGAAGGGGCGAGCCCTCTACGCGAACTACGGCCCGAATGCCATATGGCATGTGGAAGGAGGACTCGGCACGCGCGGTGCCGTAGTGAAATTTCAGATCAGGCCTGATCCCTTGGCGAAATAACGCGAACAATGAGAAGAAAATGTTCACTGTTCAATGTTGAATTGTTGTTGGTCATCGGCGGTTGCGCTTCGCGCGATCCGTCAGGACGGACCCACGGCTTGCCGCGGCCGTGGTCTCGTTCATGAGCGTGGAGGAACCTCCGAAGCCGCAGTCCTCGCGTGGCTTTCGCGTGCGCCGGGAGCGCGCTGAGTTCCGGATACCCCAGCGAGTCAGCACCATTCGCGACACCGTGCGACCGCTGGGAAGGCGGCGTCTGCACGACAGCAAACACGCACAATTGCTCGCCCAAGGGTTTCAACATGACGCACACCGATGTCGAAGCCGGAATTACAGCCGGTTTCGTGAACTTCAACGGTGGGTTGCCCGATGTGCACATGTTCAAGATCCGGAACGGCAAGATCGAAATGATTCAAGCTGTTTTCGGGCGCAACGCGCAGGGCGGGATCTGGCCGGACGAGACAAAGTAGAACGGACCGGCAATCTGCGCGTTGGGCGAGTCGAATGCGCAAGCGAGAGCTACATCCTGGCAACGCCAGCAACGTGTTCTTGTTTGCGCTTCCCAATAACCAACGCTCCATCGTGAAGAGGTGAGACCATGTTATCCCGTGCGCGCTTAATGCTTCTGCTCGGCCTTTGCGGCATCGCCGCAGCCCAGACTCCCGCGACTCAGACGGATATTGATTCGAATTCACTGTCGCGTTTCCCGATTGTCCAGCGTTCCGAAATGAAGACAGACGCCGACCGCGCTGCCTACGACTATGTCGTGGGCACCGCGCCCCGGGCGACTCCGCTCCTTGGGCCCGGCGGCCTGTCCTTGCACAGTCCCGGCTCGGCTGAAGCGATTGAACGGCTCAATCGCTACCTGCGCAACGATAGCGTTATCGGACGCAGGTTGTTCGAGTTGTGCGCCATCATTGCCGCGTGGGAAATCGAGCAGCAATATGAATGGTCGGGCCACGAAGCCGCGGCGTTACAGTTCGGGGTCAGCCAGAAGGCAGTCGATACGATTAAGTTCAACCGCCCGATCGAGGGATTGCCTGAAGACGAGACAGTCGTCATTCAGATGGGCCGCCAGATCTTCCGCGAGCACCGGCTCGACTCCGAACTCTACGCACGCGCCGTCAAACTGTTTGGGCGGCAAGGCACGCTGGAGCTGTCGATCACTATGGGGGACTATGTTCTTGCGGGGATCATGCTTATCACTGCGGATCACCAGTTGCCGCCCAATCGGCCTGCATTGTTGCCAGCCCGTAAGTAGTAGCGGTTCGATAAGGAGACAGACGTTGAGTACACGAACTCGAACGACGACGATTTGGTGCGGCCTGGTGGCTACCACTACGATCGCGCTCGTCGCTGCACAGGTGGGTTTGTCACTCCAGACGCAGATAACGGAGGCGCGCAGGCCGCGACATTTCCTGCGCTCGTGCCGGAGATCCAAAACCCGCCGGATCGTGGGGCATCCATATGGGTGTTCGAATTGCCCGACCGGCTGGTGCGACGGTAGTCCCTCCGGGACCACCACTTAAGGAGATCCTATGATCACTATGAAAAAAACACGCAGCGTTTTTCTGGTCCTTTGTCTGATCGTCTTTGCTGTGCCTGCGATGGCGCAGGACGCAAACACGGTCGTTGCGAACGCGTTGAAGGCGATGGGAGACCTTCGCACGGTCGAGTTTTCCGCAACCGGATACGATTTTGTGCTGGGCCAGAACTATGGCGGCGCTTACCCCTGGCCGAAATTCATAAATAAGTCGTATACGCGGATGATCGACTTTCAGACGCCGGCGTCGCGCGTCGACCGCGTTCGCATTCAAGGGGAGAACCCTCCACGAGGCGGCGGGCAGCAACCCGTAATCGGAGAGCAGAACCAGAGTCAGACTATCGTCGTTAACGCCAACACGCCCTGGGTGCAACAGCTCGAGATCTGGATGATGCCGCATGGTTTTCTGAAGGCGGCAACAGCGAACAACGCCACCGTCAAGCAGCAGACCATCCGCGGCAGGAAGTACAGCGTGCTCACGTTCATGGGGCAGAACAAAGCGCCCGTCATGGGATTCGTCAACGACCAGAATCTTGTCGAACGTGTGGAAACCAGGATCGACAATGCGTTCTTCGGCGACATGGTTTTCGAATCCGTCTATTCTGACTTCCGCGATTTCGGCGGAGTGAAATTTCCGATGCATATTGTGCAACGGCAAGGAGACCACCCCATCTTCGATCTCACAGTCACGAATGTCAAAGCCAACTCTCCCGTCACGATTCAGGCCGCGCCAGCCAGAGGCGTCGGTGGCGCCGCTCCTGCAGCCGCGACGGGCGCGCCTGCACCAACTGTTCCGGTCGAGAAACTCGGCGAAGGAGCCTATCTGATTCTTGGTGGGTACGCCTGCCTCGCCATCGAGTTCAAAGATCACATCGTGGTAGTCGAAGGACCGCAAAGCGAAGCTCGCGCCCGGGCCGTCATCGCTGAAGCGAAACGGCTGATCCCGAACAAGCCGATTCGGTACGTCGTGAACACCCACGCGCATATCGATCACTCCAGCGGGCTGCGCGCGTTTGTGGCCGAAGGCGCGACGATCATTACTCACCAGTCCAACAAGAGGTACCTGGAGAAAGTGCTCAGCGCGGCGCATACGCTGACGCCCGACGCCTTGAGTAATTCGAAGAACAAACCCAAATTTCAAACTGCGTCGGATCTCAAGATCCTGACGGACGGCAATCGGGTCGTCGAACTCCATCATATGAAGGACTTCGGACACCACGAGGGAATGCTGATGGTTTATCTTCCCAAGGAAAAGATCCTTCTCGAGGCCGACGCCTACAATCCGCCGGCGCAGCCGCCAACCGGGGCT
>Ga0079218_10000456_pt1 | contig 12217 bp, 9 predicted proteins | sample NCCompost_FD_77181 | JGI IMG/M metagenome (GOLD analysis project Ga0079218, IMG submission 77181) | Agricultural soil microbial communities from Utah to study Nitrogen management - NC Compost | ecosystem: Environmental > Terrestrial > Soil > Agricultural land | place: USA: Utah | collected... | reverse complement strand
GCGGTGTTGCTGGCTGCCCTTGTGGCGCTCGTCCGTTCCGGCAAAGGGAAACGATTGCAATGCCTGCTGTCGATTGCTATCTCGCTATCGTTGCCGCTGCTGATTGCAGGCTGGTGGTATGCAGGAAGCCTCACCGCCGGCAGCGGTGTCTGGGTCGATGTCGCGCCCACCGAGGGCGTACCGATTCGTACGCTGCTGCCGCTCGCCAGAACCGTGGACTGGTGGCGAGCCGCGAGCAGCGCGTTCGATGCACACATCTGGCTTGGTGGCTGGAGCTTTCTCGGCGTCCCAGGCTGGATGTACACCGCATTTCGCGCCGTCTTCCTTCTCTCTTTCGCAGGCGCCGTCCTTGGGCTGATCCGCTCGCGTCCGATCGAACGTCGTCATTTAATGGTATTCGTTTCACTCTACGCCGGCTTCTGGCTCGCACTGATGTATGACGCCTTCATCAGCTTTGTGAACTCGGGTACACCTGCGACGACGGGGTATTACCTCCACGCCGCAGTTGCACCGGAAGTCCTGATCCTCGCGGCGGGCTTGTACTGTCTCCGGCCGTTGCGCTCAGTCCTGGCAGGGGTTGCCGGCCTGTTTGTGTTGCTCGAGATGTATGCTACCCACTTCGTGCTCATCCCGTACTACACGGGCATCATTCGCCACAATGCCGACGGCGGACTGCCCGCGTTGCACTTGTCGCAGGCATTGGAACTCGGCTGGGGAGAGATCCTTGCACGGCTGCATTTGAATCGGCCGGAAGTACTCGCCTATGGAATGTTCTTGCCGATCTGGATTGTCTTTATCTGCAGCACCCTCCTGGTGCCACTTATCGCACCCTTACTCTTGGATCAAGAAACGCGTACCAGGTATCTACGACGAGATTCGCGATAACGACAAGCGTCGACGACAGGATGGTGATCCCGATGATGACGGGAAGGTCCTGAGTCGTGATGGCGAGCACAGCCTCGCGACCAAGGCCGGGAAGCCCAAACACGACCTCTGTCACGATCGCGCCGCCGAGCAATCCGCCGAGATCGATGCCGAACTGCGTGATCACGGGTGCGACAGAACTCCGAAGGGCATGCCTGGTGATGATGCGCCTCTCGGTCAGTCCCTTGGCCCGAGCGGTTCGGATGTAGTCTTCGCCGAGTACGTCGAGCATGGCGCCACGCGTGAGTCGTGAATACGTCGCGGCTGTAATCAGCGCAATCGAGAACCAGGGCAGAATCAGATGTCGCGCCCATTGCGCGGCACTCTCCGTTAACGGCACGTAGGCGCCGGGTGGGAACAACGCATAGCCAGCCATGTATAGCCGGAAAAAAAGAAACAGTAGAAGCAGCTCGCCGAGAAGGAACGGTGGCATGGAGTAGAAGAACAACGCTACTCCCGTGAGGACTCGATCAAACACAGACCGTGGCCGCGTGGCGGCTATGACTCCGGTGCCGACACCGATGATCAACCATAGCGTCGCAGCTCCGAGGGCGAGGGACGCCGTCACAGGAAAGCCGCGGCGAATGACGTTCGTGACCGGCTCGCCCGTTAAAAAAGATTCGCCCAGGTCCGCGCGGACGAGACGACCAAGAAATCGAACGTACTGGACCGGCACCGGCTGGTCCAGACCTAGCCGTTTGCGAACCAGCTCCAGCGTCTGATCGCTGGCCTGGCGGCCGGCTATCAGGCGCGCGACATCTCGCGGCGCGATGAAGAACATCGCGAAGACCAACGTTGCGACAAACCATACGATGGCGATTCCCCAGAGAATACGGCGCAGGAGAAATCGAATCACGAATCCTTCTCCTTATCCGCATCGACGACGATTGTCTGGTCATGACGCGGGTCAAAGGCATCCCGCACACTGTCACCCAGAATATTGAAGGCGAGTGTCGTGCCGACTAACGCCGCGCCCGGGAAGGCTACGAACCACCACGCGACCTTGTAGAAGGCGATCGAGTCGGCGAGCATATTGCCCCACGAGGGTGTCGGAGGCACGACGCCCAGCCCAAGAAACGACATGGTCGCTTCGAACGCGATCGAGGACGGGATCAGTAATGTTGCATAGACAATCAACGTTGCGGCCACATTCGGCAGGATCTCGACGAACATGATCCGCATGCTGCCGGCGCCCATCGATCGCGCCGCGCGGATGTATTCCTGTTCGCGAATCGACAATGCCTGAGCGCGCACCACACGGCCGACCGTAGCCCAGCTGAAGAATGCAATCACGACAATACTGATCGTCAGGCTCGGTCCGACAATTGCCACCAGAGCGAGTGCGAAAACCAGGAACGGAAGAGACAGCACGACATCCATCAGCCTCGACAGAATCGTGTCTATCGCACCTCCAAACCATGCCGCCACGATTCCGACGAGCGCGCCGAACGCGACGGCCAACCCACTCGCGAGAACTCCGACGATCAAAGACACTCGAGCGCCGTAGGCGATGCGCACGAGGATGTCGCGACCGAGTCCATCGGTTCCGAAAAGAAATAGGCGACTCGGTCCAACGGGAATGCCGGAAGGTGAAAGCCCGGTTTCGCGATACTGTGCTTCGGGAGGATGTTCGATGGCGGCGGCAATCAGCGGTGCGAATACGGCGACGAGAATGATAATTCCGATGGCCGCCGTTGCCGCGATTGCCCAGCGATCGCGAGAAAGCCGTTCAAAGGCCAGTTGCCAGGGGCCGCGAGCTCGAATGGCGTCGTTCATGTTGCACTCTTCTCGCGTACCAAAGCCTCTCCGTCGGCAACTGGAAAGTGACACGCCGCGAGGTGATCCCGGCTGTCCAGCAGTCTTTCGATCAGCGGGGGCTCATCGACACCGCAAATTCTCTCCGCGCGCGGACAACGCGGATGAAACCGGCAACCCGAAGGCGGCTCTATCGGTGAAGGAGGATCTCCGGACAAGACAATCTGCTCGCGTGCAGAATCCAGGTCCGGATCTGGTATAGGGATTGCCGACAGAAGTGCCCGTGTATAAGGGTGCCGCGCGTGCTCAAACAGATTCGCTCCGGGCGCAATCTCGATCACCTTGCCCAGATACATCACCGCGATCCGATCGCTCACATGCCGCACTACCGAGAGATCGTGTGAGATGAAGATCATGGTCAGCCGGAGTTCCCTCTGCAACTCACGAAGAAGGTTCAGGATTTGTGCGCGGATTGAAACGTCCAGTGCCGAGACCGGCTCATCGCATATCAGAAGGTCCGGGCGCAGCGCGATCGCCCGCGCAATTCCAATGCGTTGGCGCTGTCCGCCGGAGAACTGTGCGGGAAAGCGGTTGTAATGCTCGGGATTCAATCCCACCAGATCCATGAGGTCCTGAACGCGCCGCCTGAGTTCAGCGCCTGAGGCCATACCATGGATCTCAAACGGATCGCCAATGATCGAACCCACGCGACGCCGCGGATTCAGCGAGCCGTAGGGATCCTGAAACACCATCTGCATCCGGCGCCGATACGGACGAAGCTCGGAATCTGAAAGCGATGAAATATCGTGCCCCTCGAAAACAACCCTGCCCGAAGTGAGACGTTCGAGGCGAATGATGCAGCGCGCGAGCGTGGACTTTCCGCAGCCGGTCTCGCCGACCAGTCCCAGCGTCTCTCCACGACGAACATCCAAACTCACATCATCGACCGCATGGACGTGCTGCCCGCTACGGAAGAAATCACGCGCCGTCGTCGGAAAGTGTTTTACGAGGTGCTCAACGCGCAGCAGGCTTTCAGTCACGAGTCACTCCTGCCCGACGCTGGCAGGATCCAGCAACCAACAGGCTGACCGATGCGGCTCGGAATCCGGAACGGCGAAGAACGCGGGTGTCTCGTGCGAACAGCGTTCCATCACCTGCGGACAGCGCGGGTGGAACGGACAACCCGATGGAGGATGGATGAGGCTGGGAGGTTGGCCGGCAATGGCCGTCAACGGCTCGTCGGACGCGGTGACTCGCGGAAGTGAACCAAGCAGCCCCGTCGTATAGGGATGACTCGGTTGTCGGAACAGTCCATAACGCGAAGCCTGCTCCATGATCTGTCCCGCATACATCACGAACACTTCATCGGCCATGCCGGCAATGACTCCAAGATCATGTGTGATCATGATGATGGCCATGCCCAGTTCGCCCTGCAAGCGCTGCATCAGCCGCACGATTTGCGCCTGAACCGTGACATCGAGCGCAGTCGTGGGCTCGTCCGCTATCAGGAGGCGGGGCTGAAGCGCCAGCGCCATCGCAATCATGGCCCGCTGGAGCATGCCTCCGGAAAACTGATGCGGGTAATCGTCCAGCCGTTTTTCCGGCTGCGGGATACCGACAAGTCCGAGGAGGTCGATCGCCCTTCTGCGGGCGGCATCGCCGCTCACCGACTCGTGCGCACGAATCATTTCCGCGATCTGCCAGCCGATTCTGTAGAAAGGATGCAGGCTTGAAAGCGGATTCTGGAAGATCATTGCAATGCCGGGTCCTCGAAGCGCACGCAATTCGGCTGGCGACATTTTTAAAAGATCGCGCCCTTCGAAGATCGCCTGGCCGGAGATTCTCGCGCCGCGCGTCAGACCTGCGACCGTTTGGGTAGCCACACTTTTCCCCGATCCCGATTCGCCGACGATTCCCAGCGTCTTGCCGCGCTCCACGTTGAACGATACGCCGCGAACCGCTTCGACGACTCCGTCAGGGGTTTGGAAGGAGACGCTGAGATCGCGAACGGCGAGAAGAGATCCGTTCACGATCCTTCCTTGCCGGCAGATTGTCCCTTCAGCCACACCGCGGTCATATCGCAGTTCAGGCTCCACATGTTGAGCAGGCAATTCCCAATGCGGGACGAGTGATAACGAACCTGCTTGGTTTCGTAGAGAGGCACGATCGCCATATCCTTCATCACCTGTCGCGCAGCGTCCGACCAGAGTTTGCGGGCATCTTCGAATCGCGGCAACGAAAGAGCCCGGTCGATGAGCGTGTTCACTTCCCTGCTGTTGTAACCGCCGTAGTCCATCGATGCCTGACCGAAAGCTCTGCCGTCGAACAACGGCTGGATCACGGAGCGACTGTTGTTGGCGCCGTTCCAATCGGGATACCAGCCTACGAACGCGAGATCCCACGCTCCGCGACGCGCGTTCTCCGCCTTTGCAAGAAGCCGGCCATAGTAATCGCCCGAAGTGTAGGATGTCAGCTCAAGGTCGATTCCCGCCCGCCGAAAGCTTTCCTGCAAAGTTTGGGCAATGAGCGCATACGTACCCGACTGCGGATAAGCAAGCTTGAGAGAAAGCCGCTCTGAATAACCCGCTCGGCTCAGAAGGTCTTTCGCCTTCTCGGGATCACCCTTGTCCATCGGCGTGACGTACATATCCGCGCCGGTTTCGTAGCCGGTCACGCCGCCGGATACAGCTTGCCGCGCAGGGCGTGAAACGCTCGGTCCGCCTTGAATCTGTATGACCGCGGCCTTGTTCGCGGCGTACTGAAGCGCCTCACGCACCAGCGGCTTCTTCAATGCGCCGTCGTTATTCGGGCCCACCATGTTGATCGCCAGGTACCACATTCCGGTGTAGACCCCACCCGGAGGAGACAGGAGCAGGTTTCGGTCGCCGATTTCCAGCAACGACGCTGTCTCGGAAGTCGGTGGGGCAAGGTCAAAGCTCAGGTCCGCTGTGCCGGCTGCGAGTTGGAGTTGGGCAAGCCGCTGATCGATACCCAGACTGATTTGAATCCGATCCACGTTTGCAGGCCGAATCGGATCCGATTGCGAACTCCACGCCGGATTACGGTCGAGCACAATCTCTCGATTCGCCGTGTACTTCACAATCTGGTACGGACCGTTGGAGATGGTGTGCTGCCGAAATTGAGGACTGTCAGGAAGGTACTCCAGATACTCGACCGGGATTGGAGACGCAAACGGCATCCCCAGAATATTCAGGAAGTCAGATGCAGGCTGTATGAGTTGAAAGACAACTGTGAAGTCGTTCGATGCCTGGACGCCTTCGATGTCACGGCTCTCGACGAACCGTTTAATGTCTTCGATCGTTCCAGGAACCTTCGCGAACCCGTCGCAGTACGCCTGCATTCCGGAAATCGTGCTTGTGTAATAGCCCGGAGCACCTGCAGGCACGACAGGGTTGCAGAGCAGCTTCATCCCCCGAACGACGTCGTGCGCATTCACTTCGCGTGGCGGGTTGGTGTTCCAATTCACTCCGCGACGAATGTGGAACGTGTACGTGCGGCCGTCGGCGCTGATGCCGCCGTTTTCGACGGTCGGAAGAGTGTCCGCGAGGTCCGCAGCGACTTTCGCTGCTGTTTGGAAGTCTTCGGAGATTGGGTACGTCACTAACTGGCGCGTATACGTCCAGACCAAACCGAGCGACGAGGTGCTGTATGCGCCAGTTGAAGCGAGATGGTCGACATCGCTGAAACCGATGATCTTGAGCGTGCCGCCGCGAACGGGTGGTCCGGAGTCTACGATGGTCGAAGGGGTTCGTCGCAAATCGTCACAGCCGGTCACGGCTACCAGCAATAGACCTAACAGCCATCGTCGAGCCCGAAGATTCACGATCTCGAATGGTACATTCATCTGTAGTCGCGGTCTATGACCGCGCATTTTTCTTTATTCAGGAACAGCGCGTGGTGATAGAACCGTCGCCGCTCCGTCGGTGTCTTGTCAGCATGGCGAAGATCTTACTCACAACCTTCCTGATTCTGTCGACGGCAGCCGCCGTTACGGCACAGTCGGAGTTCGCGCCTCGGACGATGCTCAAGCCCAGGATCCCGGGACCGTATACCATTGCCCCAAATGTCGACGCCCGCACGGGCTATGACACGCTGGGCTCTCGCGCAGGAATCAATATGGTGTACCACCCTGACTTCAAAGCGGACACCGCCGTTCTGCTTCGCATCGAGGGCCAGACATTCTTCGACATCATGGATAAGTTCTCCACACAAACCGGAAATTTCTGGTTCGCATGGGACAGCAAGACCGTCATCGTCGCTCCTGATAACCTGGCGACACGACGGGATCTGGAGCCCCTGGTCTTCAAGATCTTCTACCTGAATCCCAGTCTCAGAACCGAGGACGTTGCCAACATCGCCAACACCTTACGCGTACAACAGCAACTGCGAAGTTTCTGGGTCGCTCCTTCGGCGAAGGCCATCACCATTCATGGCAACGCGTCGACCATCGAGACTACAGAGCGGCTGATTTCCGAGTTGAGTCTTCAGGCTCTTCCCCTGAATGCGTCCTCTCCTTTACGATTCGCCGCAATCGGCCGGAGCCTCGTCTGGCTCGCGGACAACGGGACCGTCCGCAGAATCGTTCCAGCCACTCAAGCGCACATGGAGAAGATGCTGGCTGGCTCCGTTGCAATTGATATGAACGCGTCGCCAGCGTCAATCTACGAGAACCTCGTGATCAGAGCCGGGATGAATGTCATCGTCGACCGCGCTGTGCGAGAGAAAACCGCGTCGCGCTTTCACGTGGAAGGCGTGGATCTCATCAACGCGCTGGATTTGCTGGCCCTCCAAACGGCAACGTTCTGGCAACCCATCAATGACTCGACCATTCATGTGATGGCGGACACACAGCAAAACCGTCGTGATCGCGAGGTAATGCAGGTCAAGGTCATCTATCTTCCGAATACGGCGACGACTACAACACTCAATGAAACCTTAAACGTGCTGCGCACGGCCTTCTCGATGCGGGGGATTTATCAGGGTGAGAAACAGAAGGCGATCGTCGTTAAGGACACGCCTCTCCGACTTTTCGTCGCGGAGAAGGCGATTACCGACCTCACAAAGCAATTAGGCAAGCTGACGTCGATCACGTTTTCCTCGGGAAACAACCTCATTGCGGAAAACGGGTGGCTTCTCACAAACGCCGCCAACGCCCGAGATAAGTTGGACGTTCAACTAAGAAGCCGAACGACGATTCGCCTCAATGAAACGCCACGAGCTGCCTTCACGGCTCTCGCCGATCTGGCCGGACTCAAACTCGCCGAGAACTCGACGATCCGGGAGGAGGCGGAGGTTCCCTTCAACCTGTACAACGTCGACATTCTGGACGCGTTGGATCTGTTCGCGTGGCAAACGCGGCACTTCATCCAGGTGATCGACGAACACACCATTCGCGTTGTCCCTGATACGCTGCAGGTGCGGCGCGAACTGGAACCCATGATCGACAGGACGATTCCTCCGGCCGACCCCGAGGCTGCGCCCGGACTGCTTAATATCTTGCGAACAGCGTTTGCGTTGCGGCAAATCCAACTGGACGAGAAGAACGTCTTCGTCATTCGGGACACCGCGGGTAATGTTGCGCTTGCGGAGAAGCTCATCGAACTTCTTGGAACGGCTGGCCCACCCGGCCCAGCCGACTCGGCTGCTCCCAATCGCTAAGATCTCTCCCTCAAAACCCAAAACGAGTGTTACTATTCCCGGCGCTTGATCACGTTCACGTTGCGCTCGCTCTCACTCTACGGGAAGAAAGTCACGAATTCATTGAGGGCTTCCGAGCAGGCTCTCAGTAGGCACTGCAGTTGTCCGCCTGGTCAATCCTGCTCTGTCGAAATCAGCGAGCTTCCGGGAAGGCGCTTTGAAGTTATCGTCACTCGCCCCGGCCCCATTCTCGAACGGCATGACTGGTCGGTGATGACGTCGAAAATTGCGGGAAAATACCGGCGCCTGTTTCAACGGAGAAGCCGCATGGATCGCATCCTGGATGCCGTAGCTCGGATGGTCGGGGCGCCGCTGCATAAGCCCGCGGTGCCGCTTGAGCTTCCTGCCGACCAGCGCAACATCGTCCTCATCGATACGAGTTCATTTCGCAAACTTTCGAACGCCATTATCGGTTGTCAGGTCTGCAGTCCGTTTGCAATTACGCCGGTCAGCCGAATCCTCGATCACTTCAAGCGGCCGTCGGTACCCGAGACGTATTACATGATGGAACGCGCCGCGCGATGCCCGCGGTGCAGCCGACCTGTAACTGAAGAAACCCTCGTGGAAACCAACGTCGAATAGTCGGTTGCCTTTCGCCTTCAATGTCAGATGTGAGATGGCTGTTGTGCCGCAACCTCCAGGTCTTGCCTGCGCGAGTTTGCGGCCTTATCCTTTGAGCGATTCCAATGAGACGTATCCAGGTTCTAACCATTCTTACCGCAATTCTGCTGCTGGATGCCGCATGGCTGTCTTACACGCAAACCGCGAAACCGGCTCAGCCATTGCGCATCGCAAAGGTGAAGGGCGATCTCTACGTGATTTCGGGTGAAGGCGGAAATGTCGCGGCGTACGTCACGCAGGAAGGTGTCGTCCTTGTTGACGACATGTTCGATCGGAACCACTCCGACATTCTTGCGCAGGTAAAGTCGGTGACCGACAAACCCATTCGTTACGTTCTCAATACCCACCAGCACGACGACCATGCGGGCGGCGATCTCAAGATGCTTCCAATTGCCGAGGTGGTGGCGCATCGCAATGCCCGCGCGAACCTCACGGATATCAAACAGCCGTACTACGAAGATACTCCCGGCACACCTATCGGCCTGCCCCGGGTTACGTTCACCGATGAATTCGCTGTGCATCTTGGCGGCAAGGAGGTACGTGCGAAGTATTTCGGCCGCGCGCACACCAGTGGCGATGTCGTCATTTATTTCCCCGACCTAAAGGTCATCCATACCGGGGATCTCTTTCTTGCGCGAGGCGCACCGCGCGGAGGCGTTGCGCAAACGCGGCCTCCTGGGGTGAACATCTATGTCGATTACGCGCAGGGCGGGAGCTTCATGGAGTGGACGAAGACGTTGGACGGCGCCTTGCAACTGGACTTCGATACGGTTATCCCGGGCCATGGTCCGGTCTCCACAAAGGAGGATGTCGCAAAGTTCCGATCGGATCTCGAAACCATGCGCACACGGCTGGCGGGAATCGTTCGCAACAGCGCGACCAAAGACGAAATGGTTCGAGTCCTGGAGGTGGATTACGGCTGGCGCGCTACGGGATGTCCGCTGACCCCACCGACAGCAGGATGCTTGCAGTTCCAGCAATCCGATGCGATGTACGCGGAATTGAAGCGATAGCTCCCCCACTAAATGCACTTTTGTACGATCGGCAGCGATTTTTCACACAATTGACCGGGGTTTTCCCACCTTCCTGGTTGACAGGCCTCGACGCCAAATTGATAATGGACGCGCCGTATTAGTAATTCCGGTTTGTTAAAACTTACCGGAAAGCCTCTGATTTCACGACGAACGTGAGTCAAGCGGCGGCAATGACATTTTTCATTTTGGACATCGACGTCCAAAGCACCTCGAGCGGGGTGTTTTGGACGTTTTTCATTTTCACGCAGTTTTGTAGGTGAGATGCATAGTGGCCACAAATTTGTCGTACGTGAAAACAGCGGGGAGACACCTCTCGACATTGCTTGAAATCGGGGGGGCATTGAGCGCCGCGCTCTCTGCCCGAGCCGCCTTTCAGCGGGTTCTGGAGGTTTTGGAAAAACATCACGAGGTAGTACGCGGCACAGTCACCGTACTGGATCGCGACACTGGAGAGATTCGTGTCGAGGCTTCCGTGGGTCTCAGCGACGCCGGACGGGGCGCCCATTATCGGCTCGGCGAAGGCATTACGGGCAGAGTCGTCGAAACCGGAAAACCAATCGTCGTGCCACAGGTCAGCCGCGAGCCGATGTTTCTCAATCGAATAGGCCGGCGCAAGGATCTCGACAAGCGGGACATCACGTTTGTTTGCGTGCCGTTTTTCGTGAATAACCGGCCTGTCGGGGCACTGGGAGTCGATCTGACTTTCGATCCCAATCGCGACTATGAAGCCGACTTGAGTTGCATCCGGATCGTTGCATCCATGATGGCGCAGTGCGTCAAGGCGGACCATCTGCTCGACGACGAAAGACAGCGGCTCCTCGACGAGAACACGCATCTGCGTGGTGAGTTGAAGGAGCGCTACGAGTTCACAAACATCATCGGCACAACGGGTCCGATGAAACAGGTCTATGAGCAGATCGTCCAGGTTGCCCACACGAATACGACGGTGCTGATCCGGGGCGAGTCCGGCACAGGAAAAGAGCTGATTGCGCACGCTCTTCACTACAACTCGCCACGCTCTAAAAAGCCTTTCGTCAAAGTCAGCTGCGCAGCGCTTCCGGACTCTCTGATTGAGTCCGAGCTCTTTGGCTACGAAAAAGGCGCTTTTACGGGCGCGCACGCTCGCAAAAAGGGGCGGTTCGAGCTCGCCGAGGGCGGCACGCTATTCCTTGACGAAATCGGGGACATCAACGTGACCACGCAGGTGAAACTCCTTCGCGTGCTGCAGGAAAAAGAGTTCGAGCGAATCGGCGGAACCGAAACAATTCGCGCGAACGTGCGGCTGATCACCGCAACCAACAAGGACCTCGAACAGGCAATCGCCGACGGAACGTTCCGCGAAGATCTTTACTATCGGTTGAACGTCTTCACGATCTTCGTGCCTCCGTTGCGAGAACGGAAGTCTGACTTGCTCCTGCTTGCAGATCATTTCCTCCAGAAGTATGCGAAGGAGCATGGGCGCGACATCCGGAGAATATCGACTCCCGCTATCGATATGCTGACCTCCTATCACTGGCCCGGGAATGTTCGGGAACTCGAGAATGTCATTGAACGCGCTGTGTTGATCTGTGACGGCGCCGTCATTCATGGGCATCATCTCCCTCCGACTCTGCAAACGGCCCAGGCTTCGGGGACCTTTACCCGTCTTTCCCTCGGCGAGTCTATTTCCGCCTACGAAAGAGACCTGATTCTCGACGCGTTAAAAACGTCGCGCGGGAACCGTGCGAAGGCCGCACGACTGCTCAGCACAACCGAGCGCATCTTCAATTACAAGGTGCGGAAGTACAACCTGGATGTGGATCGTTTTCGCGGATAACAACATCGATGTAAGGCCTCTTTGAGGCCTCTTACATTGTTGTAGGATTCGCGCCTCCAACACTCCGCTTCATCCAGCCTAAGTCCTGCAATATCAGTCAACAGCTGGAGACAACACTGGCACCGATCTTGCAGTGTTACGCGCGATGGCGACGAGAAAGACAACCGGAGATCATCGATGAGTTCGCCGCTGCAAATGCCGGTCACTGCGAATCTGGGAAGCGTGGACCGCATTCCGCTCGGGCAAGGCCGGCTGTTTGAAGTTCAGGGAGTGCCCATCGCAGTCTTCCGGAGCCGCGACGGTTCTGTTTTTGCGACGCAGGCAACGTGCCCTCACAGGGGCGGACCTC
>Ga0079218_10000455_pt1 | contig 12223 bp, 11 predicted proteins | sample NCCompost_FD_77181 | JGI IMG/M metagenome (GOLD analysis project Ga0079218, IMG submission 77181) | Agricultural soil microbial communities from Utah to study Nitrogen management - NC Compost | ecosystem: Environmental > Terrestrial > Soil > Agricultural land | place: USA: Utah | collected... | reverse complement strand
GAGGCATCGTGGCGGGAGACTTCGCTCCGGCAGATTCTTCTGCTGCTTGTGCTGATTGGTGTGGCCGGTCTCCTTGCAGAGCTGCTGCTGCTCGGCCACACGGAATCGTTCAATCAATGGATTCCTCTGATCGTGCTCATCGTCGGCACTTTCAGTACGCTCGCCGTGATGTTCCGTCCCGGCTATCGCTCGATAAGACTTTTTCAGTGGATCATGGCATCGTTCGTGATGGCCGGCATTCTAGGGTTGTATCTGCATTATCGCGGCAACGTCGAATTTGCTCTGGAGCGTTATCCGGATGCAGCGGGCTTGAGCCTTGTGTGGAAAGCGCTTCGCGGGGCCACACCCACTCTCGCTCCGGGCGCGCTCGCGCAGGTCGGTCTGGTCGGCCTTATCTATACGTACAGGCATCCCGCGCTGAGCGATGAAGCCGCAGGCGAAACGGAAGGGTAGGACTGGGAAGCCGCGAATGGCTCCGACACTTAATCCACCGCATCCTCGGGTGCACTGCAGCTCGGAGGGAATGGATCAATGAAATGGCTCGACACTTCTCGCGCGTACATCGCATTGCTCGCTCTTGTTGCGACGACTGCATGCACGGCGGATACCGCAAAAACGGCGGACACGGCCGCCGCCGGCGTGGACACGGCGGCTTCGGCTGCTGCAGCCCCGGCTGCCCCTGACACGGCTGCTCAAGGCGCGGCGGCGGGAGCACCAGCGCCTGCCACCTCGTCGACCGGAATGCTCGATCCGAATACAGCGACAAGGGCGGATCTCGCCGCAATTCCGGGCATGACCGAGCCGGTTGTCACCGCGGTGCTCGCCGCGCGACCGTACACCAGCATGGTTGCATTCGACAAGGTGCTCGCGGCCACTCTCAGTGAGCGGCAACGTGATTCAGTCTACACCCGCGTCTGGCGGCCCATCGATCTCAACACAGCAACCGGAGAGGAAATCCTCCTTATACCGGGCGTCGGACCCCGCATGCGGCACGAATTCGAGGAATATCGCCCATACACTTCGATCGAGCAGTTCCGCCGCGAAATCGGGAAGTACGTCGACAACAATGAGGTCGCGCGGCTCGAGCGCTACGTCACGATCCGTTAGGTCGGGTTCCACGAATCAAATGCAAGGTTCGGCATCTCCGTCCGCGCTTGCCGTGCGGGCGGTGACGCCCGCCGACGCCGGTTGGATCAGGCAACACGTTACCGACCGCTGGCGCGCCGAGACGATCGTCGCGCATGGCGAGGTGTTCCGCCCGCACGAGCTGCCCGGGTTCATTGCGCTGTGGGACGGTGAGCCCGTTGGCCTCGTCACGTACCGCGTCGATGGGGACGGTTGCGAGATCGTCACCATCGACACCACGCGGCCGGGCTCAGGTATCGGCACCAGGCTGATCGAGACCGTGAAGGAAGTCGCCGAGCAGGCGCGTTGTCGCAGACTCTGGCTGCTGACGACGAACGACAATCTCCACGCTCTGGGTTTTTATCAGAAGCGCGGCTTTTCGCTGGTGCGCGTGCATGTCGGCGCGGCGAACGATGCCAGGCGCCTGAAGCCGAGCATTCCATTGATTGGATTCCAGGGCATACCAGTCAGGGATGATATCGAGCTCGAGATGCGGCTCTCAGAAGGGTGATGATCGCGCGCACGTCCGGCGTTCTCGCAATGGCGGCGATTGCACCCTGCACGAGCCATCGATCGGCAGGCTTCGTCATCCGTGCGCCGGCGACGCTTGACTAGCTTTACCGTGCAAAGTACTTTAGGGAACATTCCCCCACGGAGATTCAGATGTCGATGAAAGCATTTCACGCCCTGGTCACGCTCATCCTCGGATTCACCGTCGGCATCGTATGGCTCAGAACATTCTGGAACGACACCCACCGGGTGCCGACGGCCATCCTCGCTGCCCCAGTCGCAGCCGGGATCCTCGGCCTGGCGCACTGGATTGCATACGACTTCTCCCTGGCGCACTGGCCGGGCGACTTCAGCCTGCTGCAGGCGCTGTTCAATGTCTCCGTCGCGACCGCTCTGCTCATGAGGCGAACGCAGCGCGCCTGACGTCGAGCTAAATACGCGACCTGACCTTCTCCTCTATGCGGCGGTCAGGGACGAGCCAGATGAAAGCCACTGTGACATAGAGAACGTGCGCGATAGCCTGGTGGACGAAAGCCAGTGGTATCGCCGCTGTATACAGCACCAGCGAGATCTTTCCCTTGCGGTCCCTGCCCACCGCGATAGCTAGAGGCGAGTCCGGTCGCTGCTCGGCGAGGATGCACCGCAGCGATATCGTGTACGCCACCGCGCCACCAAACAGAACTCATGCTTGGATTTCTCCATGACGGGCTGGAGGCTAGAATATCCGAATGCCACGCGACGAAGGGAAACTCAGAGTGACCGATGAATCGACGGACCTTGGCGCACGCATCGAGGGCGACGATGGAATCTTCGTGCTTCGGGGAAGCGGTAATACCCGTAGCTGGAATGGCATTCGTTACAAGGCCGGCCTTTCGGCGAAGAACGTGAGTGCCCGCAATCTGTCCATGAACGTGGCGACGATTCCACCCGGCGGCGTTGCGTACGCTCACATTCACGTGGACTTCGAGGTGATGCTCTACATCCTGGAAGGTCGGGTCCGCCACGACTTCGGCGAGGGGTTGGCGAAGAGCATCGAGAATGCCGCCGGAGACTTCATCTTCATCGAGCCGGGAATTCCGCACGAGGTCTGCAATCTGAGCGCAACCGAGCCGGTGGTCGCTGTGGTTGCGCGGTCCGACGCAAGTGAGTGGGAGCACATCATCGACTACCCGAGCGAGCGCCGTCCGCGCGCGTGACCATTCTCGTCGGGCGAGAGCGGAGCGCCGGCAGCGAGTTTATCTTGGTAAGACCTCCTCGAGTGTAATGACTGGTACATCGGAATCGACCGCCGTCGGCTTGCTCGACCGCTACGCGCTCGAGCGTGAGCTCGGAAGCGGCGGCATGGCGGTCGTCCACCTTGCTGAAGAGAAAAAGCACGCTCGCAAGGTCGCTATTAAAATCCTGCGGCCCGAATTCACGGCATCCGTGGGAGCCGAGCGTTTCCTTCGCGAGATTGGAATCGCCGCCCGGCTTTCGCATCCGCATATCGTCCCGCTGATCGACTCCGGCGAGACTGAGGGGCAGCTCTACTACGTCTCGCCGTACGTGCCCGGCGGCTCCCTCCGCGACAGGCTTCGCGCCGAGAAGAAGCTTTCGCTCCGCGAGACCCAGCGAATCACGCAGCAGATTGCGACGGCACTCGACTACGCTCATCGGAACGGTTTCGTCCATCGCGACGTGAAACCGGAGAATATCCTGTTCGCCGACGGGCACGCGCTCCTCGCGGACTTCGGTATCGCCCACGCCCGGCGGGTGGCCGGCGGTGAGGCGATCACTGAAAGTGGATTGGCAGTGGGCACGCCGGCTTACATGAGTCCAGAACAGGCCACCGCTGAAGAAGATCTCGATGGCTCGTCCGACATCTATAGTCTGGCGTGCGTGGTTTATGAGATGCTTACCGGGGAGCCGCCTTTTCACGGCGACAGCGCACGGGCGGTAATGGTCCGGCACGTGATGGAAACCCCGAGGCCCGTTCGTGCTCTGCAGCCCGACGTCCCGCCGGGCGTCGAGCGCGCGATTGCGCGCGCGCTGGCCAAGCGCCCCGAGGACCGATTCGCGAGCGTGCTGGATTTCTCCGCCGCCATCGAGGGAGTCGGGCCGGACGGCGGCGTGGGTTTTTCCGCCGCGGTGCGCACCGTGGCCGTGCTGCCCTTCGTGAATGCGAGCTCCGATCCGGAAAACGAATACCTGAGCGACGGGCTTACGGACGAGCTCATCAACGCTCTGGCGAAAGTGGAGGGCCTTCGCGTAGCCTCGCGGACATCGGTTTTTGCCCTGAAAGGCAAAGCGCAGGACGTACGGGCGATCGGCGCATTGCTCGGCGCGTCGGTTGTCCTGGAGGGTACCGTCAGAAAGTCGCTCGAGCGGCTGCGGGTCACCGCACAGCTCACGTCGGCCGACGACGGACGGTTGCTGTGGTCCGAGCGATTCGATCGCACCGTTAGCGACATGTTCGACATCCAGGATGAGCTGGCCGACATCATCGTGACGACGCTGCGAGGAACGTGGCTCGCGGATCTCGACCAGCCTCTGCCGAAGCGCTACACCGAGAGCATCTCCGCTTACGGACTCTACCTCAAAGGTCGCTACGCATGGAACAAGCGCACGCAGGAGGGAGTTGCGGAGGGAATCGAGTATTTCGAGAAGGCGATAGCGGAAGATCCCGGCTACGCGCTCGCCTATACCGGCCTTGCGGATTCGTATGCGCTGCATGTGGACTACCGCAACGTTCACGTCAGCAGCGGCTTCGAGCGAGCAAAGGAATACGCGAAAAAAGCGCTCGAGCTCGATGATTCACTCGCCGAGGCTCATGCTTCGCTCGCATGGACGCTTTTCATTTACGACTGGGACTGGGAAGGCGCGACGCGTGAGTTCCGCCGCGCGATCGAGCTCGATAGCCGCTACGCAACCGCGCACCAGTGGTATGCCTTCCTTCTCGCATCGCGGCAGCGGCTGGACGAGGCGCTGGTCGAGGCGCACACTTCTCAGGAGCTCGACCCTGCCTCGGTTTCCATTCGCCGGTCGCTCGGCTACACCTATCTCTACGCTCGGCGGTACGAGCAGGCGTGCTACCACGAGACGCGCGCGATCGCCATGAACCCTGCGGGAGAGGAAAGCTACCGTGTGCTCGGGCTGGCGTTGACGCTTAGCGGGCAGCACGAGGAAGCGGAGCGCGTGCTGCGCGAGGCAACGACCCTGGCCGCTGCGGGAACGTACACGAAAGTGACTCTGGCTTACGCGCTCGCGCGAAACGGAAAACGCGAATACGGCGAAGCATTGGCTTTGGAGCTCGCCGAAAAGCGTGAGCTCGATTATGTGTCGCCTGTCGAGCTGGCGACGCTCCACATCGCCCTCGGAAACACTGAGAGTGCCCTGGACTGGATGCAGCGCGCCTACGACGAGCGAAGAGGCTGGATGGCCTATCTCAAGGTGCACCCGATCCTCGACCCTTTGCGTGACGAGCCCCGCTTTCAGGCGCTCGTGGCGAAGATGCGACTCTAGCTCGAGTGAACCGTGCGGCTCAGAGCTTGAGCTGCCACGTCTGGCCCACAAGGCCGCTTCCGAACAGCGTGTGCCGCTCCTCTTTGGCGAGCTTGAAGCCCCTGCTCTCGTAGATGTGGCGTGCCGAGTGGAGAACGTTGTTCGTCCATAGGATCAGCTTCCTGTAGCCGGCGCTTCGGGCGAACGCGATTACCTCGTCGACAAGGCGACTGCCGAGACCGAGGCCTCGCGCGTCAGGCTCCACCAGCAGGAGTCTCAGCTTCGCGGTGGTCCGGTTCTTCCGGACAACGAAAATCGAGCCGACACGTCTGCCGTCCAGCTCGGCGATCCAGCAGCGATCACTATCGGGATCGAAGTTGCGCATGAAATCGGAAACAATTCCCGCGACGATTCCCTCGAACCGCTCGTCCCAGCCGTACTCGCTCGAATAGAGCAAACCATGCCGTTCTACCACCCAGCCCATGTCGCCGGGACGGTGCGAGCGAAGTGTGATACGTCCGGCATCCCGGGCTTCGACATCCGGCGAAAGCAGGCCCTCGATTGCACTCATTGCGTCTGCGAGCTGCTGCTGCGCGGCAGCGGAAAGGGGCTCGAGCATTTTCCCGATCTGAATACTCGACCGGGAATCGAGGCTCTTGAATGCGGTGCGACCGGATGGAGTGAGACTCAGAATCTGCTGCCGGCCGTCCGCCGCCGAGCGCGAGCGGCGGATCAGGTGACGGCGCTCGAGTGAGCGAAGGCTTCTGCTGAGGTAGCCGAAATCCATGTCCAGCTTTCGGCTGAGCTCGGCTCCGATGACCCGCTTTCCCGTGCCCAGCTCGTACAGGATTCGGGCCTCGGCAAGAGAGAACGGAGTTCGAAGAAGCCGCTCCTCGAGAAGGCCGATCTGTCTCGTGTAGAACCGGTTGAACTTCCGCACCGATCGTATCGCCGTGCGCGTCGGTCGTGCCATCCGCTCCTCGCCCGAATTTCCTTCAAGGGAGCAGGATTAGTTGACTTTGTCAAGTATCGGCCGGACGGGACAAATTCCTGGCAATACCGCATATTTCGCCGCGTGAACCGCCCTAATGATGAAGCAAAGCGCTGGCTCATCTCGCTGCTTCTGGCAGCGCCGGCGTTCATCCCGCTCGTCGCCCACTACATCGGCTTCTCCAGGATAGGGCTCTGGCCGACCGGGTTCATTCAGAACGACATGCCGTATTACATGGCAAATGCGCGCGAGCTGTCGGATTCAGGCGGATTCCATCTCGCCTACGGCAACCCGTTCAGCTTTCGATACGAGACGCCGAGAATCTACTTTCAGCCGCTGACCGTTCTGTTCGGACTTCTCGAACGGGCCACCGGCGCCGACCCCGGAATTCTGTTCGCAGCAGTCGGCGTGATCGGCGCGACAGTCTGCGTCAGACTGGCGATGTCACTATTCGACCGGTTTGCTCCGCATGATCAGCCGGGCAGGTCCTTCGCGCTTGTCGCGTTCATCTGGGGCGGTGGGCTGCTGATGGTGGGAGGTCTCATCTTCAGCCTTCTCCACGGGGTGCACGCACAGGCAATGCTCTTCTACGATCCCGCGCAGGGATGGTGGTTCATGAACCTTGGCCGGAACCTGGTCTTCTCGACCGAGGCCGTTTACCACGCGATTTTCTTCGGCGCGATACTGCTCGTACTGGGAATGAGATACAAGGGAGCACTTGCCGCGCTCGCGCTGATGTCGGTAAGCCATCCCTTCACCGGGATTCAGCTTCTTCTGATAGTGATCGCGTGGAGCCTTGTCGAGCTGCTGCTGATACGAAGCAAAGCCGTTCCCCTCTGGTTCGCCGTCGCATGCATAGGCCTCGCCATCGCCCATGCCGCCTATTACCTGATGTACCTCAATTCGTTCGCTGAACATCGCATTCTACAGGAGCAGTGGACTCTCCCGCTCGTTCTGCCGCTCGAGAGCTTCGTGCTGGCGAGCATACCCGTGCTTGCGTTCGTAGTCTGGCGAATGCGGTCCCGGGAAAGAGCACGAGCGATTTTCAGCTTACCGCAGAATCGGCTGCTTGTTGTGTGGTTCGGAGTGACGCTCATTCTCATCAATCACGATCTTGTCATGAGACCCGTGCAACCGGTGCATTTCACCCGCGGATATCAATGGATTCCGCTGTTCCTGCTCGCGGCTCCAGCGATGATGGCGATGTTCGCGCGGCTCGGAGCTCTGCGCCGTCGCGGGATCGCGATGCTGGCTACGGCGGCCGCACTCGGGATAATCGTCTCGGATAACGCCATCTGGCTTGGCATCCGCGGCGCGCAGGCTCTCGGGTTGGCGAGCAACCACTTTTCACAGGCTTTCGAATTCGGCAGCACCTTTACGCCACGCGCAAGATCAGCGCTGGGCTTCGGGCTGACCAGGGAGGAGCTCGAGGTCCTTCGCGTCATGAACGATTCCGCGAATCGCGGATTCGTTGTGGTATCCGCTGACCCGATACTCGGCTACCTCGCGACCGTATACACTCCCCTTCGCTCGTGGAGGTCGCATCACGCTAACACGCCCCAGAGTGAGCGGCGCGATGAAGAGCTGCATCAGTTCTTCAACGGCGAGCGCGCCGTCGCTGAATGGGACCGGCTTCCGGTCCTATTCGTATTCTTGCAGAAGCAGCCGTGGCGCGAGCGGATGAGCCTGCTGCGCGGGAACGAGCCCGCCGTAGTACTCCAGAATCCAGCCTATGTGGTCATCCGCCGGCCACCGCTGGAGGAAGCGCGAAACAACCGCGCTTCCTCCGTCCTGTTACAAGCATCGATTCGGATTGCATTTGACCCGTCGGGTCGCGGTCGACTGACTCCCTGACGGTGCCGTGATGAGGGTCACCGTATAGTTCGCCTTCGCCGCGAAGGCGTGCGACACGCTCACACCGCTGGCCGTTGCGCCGTCGCCAAAGTTCCAGCTGTACGAAGTGGCGCCGGTCGATGTGCTCGCGTTGAAAGAGCACGTCAGGCCTGAGCAGCTGGTCGTGAACCTTGCAACTGACCCATCCGGCGGCGGCGGCGGCGGTGGCGGTGGTGGCGGAGGTGGTGGCGGTGGCGGCGGGTCCGGTGGCGGTGGGGGCGGTGGTGGCGGTGGCGGTGGCGGTGGCGGTGCGGCCGTGTAGCTCAGCTTGTATATGGTTCCGCTCTGATCGTCAGAGATGTAAATGCCACCGTCGGGCGCAACTGCCGCATCGACGGGCCGGCCCCAGTTTGTCCCACCGGTCAGCCATCCCGTGACGAGATCCATCTGTGCAGCGGGAAGCTGCGTTGCCGGATCCCACGGGAAATAGACAACTTTGTAGCCAGTTTTCGCCGCGCGGTTCCACGAGCCGTGCAGAGGAACGACGGCGCCGTTCTGGTAGTCGCTCGGCGCATTTGTCCCTTGCAGGAAGATCAGTCCCAGCGGCGCCGAGTGCGCCTGGATTCCCTTGTCGATCCGGTCGGCGGTGGCGCAGTCGAGGCGCGTGCCATCGGCATTCTGCTCGACGTCGCGGTCGAACGGCATGTTGTTCATGCCGTTCGGCGTATCCGGATTCGGGTTGCAGAACGGCCAGCCATAATTCCCGCCGTCGCGAATTCGCGTGAACTCGTCCGGTGGATGGTTGTCCACGTACGACTGCATCACCTTGCCGTAGTCGTCAGTGCCGTCGCCGCTCCAGTCGTTATGGAACGGGTAGGCGATATTGTCGCGGTTGTTGATGACTACCCAGAGGGTGCTGGTTCCCGGAACGTGGGCTAGTCCTTCGGCATTGCGAACGCCGCGCGCGAACAGCCGACCGCTTGTCCCATCGGCGTTGTAAACGTAGATCGATGCTCGTACCGGATTGCTCTGCGTATCGGCGAGGCAGGCATTGCACGATGAGGCAATCGAGACGTAAAGCGAGCTCCCGTTTAGAGCGATGTTCTTGAGCGCGTGACCACCGCCACCCGGGAGAACCGGGATGACGACCTGTCGCCCCTGCCCGGTGAGGCCGCCGCTCGTATAAGTGTAGCGGGCAACCTTGTCGGTCTCGGCCACATACACGTATGTCGTGCCATTCAATGTGTGAAACACGATGTCGTGCGGCTGATTCAGTCCCGACGCCCATGTAGAGACGGTGGGATCAGCACCGTTCACTCCGGGACGTACGATCCGGATGCTGCCTGCGCCGGGATTCGACACGAGAACATCCCCGTTTGGCGCAACAGCCATGAAGCGCGCTCCGCCAATGCGGGCAAAGACCGAGATCGAGAAGTTAGGCGGGATGGTGAGGTAGCGGTCGACGTCGAATGGCGCCGTGCGCATACTCGCCGGCACCTGCACCAGCACAGTGAGCGAAGCCGCCGGAGGCGCCACCGCAGCGGATGCGATGCGCAAATTGTCCGTGTCGGGTCCGGTAACGGGCGGCGCGACGTCCTTAGAGCAACCGACAAGGATCAGCAGGGGCCAGGCGGCTCTACGTGCCGATGAAAGCTTCGACGAGATGTGTAGCGGCATTGCATCCTCGATGCGCGGTGAAATCTCTTGTTTCCGCCGCAACAACTGCGCCCGTTTGACGCGCGGTGATCGCCCGGGGGATCGCTTGCAGCGAGCGCCGGTGATTGCCATGTTCATCGGCTGGCTCATGTCGGTATCGCGATTCGATCTCTTTCCCGGAGGATTTTGATGCGCCGAATTACCCTGCTTTGCTCCGCTTTTCTTCTCATCGCGTGCGCGAAGACCGAGGACGCGCCGCCAGTGGATACCGGACTGGCAGTTGCGCCCGCCACTATCCCGGAGGCAGCGCCCGCTCCTGCGCCCATCGATCTCAAGACCGTCGCAGGGAAATACACATTCACGGGAAAGAACGAAGCCGGTGACACCACGCTCGTGACCTTCGAGCTCGACGCGCCCGCCGACACGACTGGTTGGATGCTCACCTTTCCAAAGCGGAAACCGATCCCGCAGCGCGTCATCGCTGTCGCAGGCGACAGCATTGTCCTCGAGGCCGGTCCTTACGCCAGCGAGATCTACAAGGGCGTTCAGGTCCGAACGAACACGGTCTACCGGCTACAGGATGGAAAACTCATCGGGCGAACTGTTGCCCGGTATGAAGGGGGACCAGACTCGGTCCGCATCATAATGAGCGAGGGAATCCGGAAGTAGGAGAGCCGGCGCATAGGCAAGATCCCGGTAGTTCAACTGATGAATCGGAAGGGCGCGCGACAACCTCGCGCGCCCTTCCGTGCCCCACCCCTCAGCGCGGGCTGGCCGTGGCGCTGCCCTGCTGGAAGATGATATCCACCGGAATCTTTTTCGCCTTCAACCTGTCGAGATCACGCTGCAGCTCGGGCGAGATCTTCCCGTACTGCTCCTGAAAAACGCCGAGTCCCTCGTAGTCTCCGTTTCCCTGCATGATGAGAATCCGGTTCGATAACGAGTCCATGCCTGTCCGGAATTTCGCGAAGTCGACCCTGTATCTGCCGCTCGCAGAGTCGCGCGCGAACGCTCCATTTTGTTGCAGGTAGTTGAACGCCGCGACGTTCGCTCGCCCGTGCGCACCAGCCCCGCCGAATCTCGCTGATCGGAACAAGCCCGCCATGAAGCTCACGTAGTTACCGCGAATGTCTTCGCCTGGGAGATCTCCCCTGGCGTTGAGAACCTGCACCATGTGAAGGCCGAGGATGTCTGCCTTCCCTTCCTCGACCGCGCCGTAGCGCTCCTTGAGTGCCGTGCGCACGGGACCCCTGCCGTTGATCGTATTCTTGATGCCAAGCCCGTGGGCAACCTCGTGGAACATCGTGTTCTCGAAGAACGCGTTGAAGTTGAGGAACGCGAGCTGAGTCTCATCGATCAGCTCCTGCGCAATCGGCATCAGGATCTTGTCGAACTTCGCCTGCATCACGTTCTTCAGCTGCAGCCGGCGGGTTCCCTTCCTCAGCTGAACTTCTTCATCGTTCGGAAGATTGATGGCGATCGTCTTCGCGCCCGAGTTCGCCTGCCCCGAGTAATAGATCGCATCGTAGGCGTTCAGATCGGAATCCGTTCCCGGCGTTTCTTTCTTGTATTCGGCCGCGACGGGGAGCCCTCTCTGAAGTGCAGGAAGCATTGCGGCGTATCTGGACAGGCGCTGGCTCCAGCTCCTGTCCTTGATGAGAACGAGTCCTTCGTTTGCCGCCTTGTAGCCGTACAGCTCATCCTCGTATGTCTCGATCGGCCCGATGACGATGTCGATCCCGTTCGTCTTCATATCCAGCCACGCCATGTCACTCGGCTGATAGTTGTCCGTAAGCAACGCATCCGCGCGCATCGCGAGATACCTCCGGAGCCCCCCGTCCTCGGCGAGAAGAGCGGCCTCCCGCAGCTTTGCAGCGGCGACCTCATTGTGCGCCTTGAACGCGACATTGTACGGCACCACCTCGAGCCCGCCTCCCGCGGCGCGCCGCACCATGGTGTAAAGACTCTTCAACGAATCCGCGCGCGCGGCGGGCCCTTTCGCGACGGCGGAATCGAACTCGGCCTTCGTGATGTCATGTGGATACAGATTGGCTCCCGGAGGGCGAGCACCGACACCGGGAACGAAGGCCACATTGTCGTCGAGCCGATCCCACGGACCGTAGTTGATCTCGATGAACTCCTTCATCTGCGCATCGGTGACGGAGGCGATCAGTGAATCGCGGCTGCCATAAGACTGGATCCAGTAGATGGAGTCCATCGCCTGCGCCGCCTGGATGAGGAGCGGGATCATCTGTCGTTCCTTGACGGTGAGCGGCGTCGTATCCGCTACGAGCGCGACCGTCGTGTACTTCGCCATGCGGTCGGCGACCGATTGCGCGGCGCTGCTCGAATCACGTGCAGAGTCCGCGGAGCCGGTTGAGGCGCCCTGCTCGAGGCAGCCTGTCGTGACCGCGACAATGCCAAACGCTACGGCGATGAGGATCCGATACGGCATGGTTTCTCTCTCCGGAATACGTGCGCGATAAAGCAGAACACCAGCTACCGATTTCCGCCTGAAAGTTCGACCGAAATGCGGTGCGGGCAGGTTGACACGCGCATGTTCCGCGCCGTACCCTAAGGCTCAACCCTGAGCCTACACGAGCCATGTCTACGACCCGCCGCGACTTC
>Ga0079218_10000454_pt1 | contig 12251 bp, 15 predicted proteins | sample NCCompost_FD_77181 | JGI IMG/M metagenome (GOLD analysis project Ga0079218, IMG submission 77181) | Agricultural soil microbial communities from Utah to study Nitrogen management - NC Compost | ecosystem: Environmental > Terrestrial > Soil > Agricultural land | place: USA: Utah | collected... | reverse complement strand
GTGACCACGGTGCGCGCGACCAAGTCGCACGGCGGCAAGGCGTTCAAGGATCTGGCGCAGGAAGACTTGGTGGCGCTGCGCAAGGGCGCCGACAACCTGGCGGCGCACGTGAACATCGTCAAGCAGTACGGGCTGCCGTGCGTCGTGGCGATCAACAACTTCCCGACGGATACGCCGGCCGAAGTGGCGCTCGTGCGCGAGCTGGCGCTGGCCGCCGGTGCCGAGACCGTCGTGACGCACACCGGGTTCTCGAACGGCGGCGCCGGCGCCACCGAGCTGGCCACGGCCGTCGTGACCGCCTGCGACAAGCCGAACACGTTCCAGTTCCTCACGCCGCCTGGTACGCCGATCGCCCAGCAGATCCAGGCGATTGCCACGAAGCTCTATGGCGCCGCCAACGTGGACCTCGAGTCGCAGGCGCGCAAGGATCTCGAGCGCATCGAGAAGCTGGGTCTGGGCACGGCGCCGGTGTGCATGGCCAAGACGCACCTGTCGCTGTCGCACGACGGAAACCTTCGCAACCGTCCAGCGGGCTTCACGCTGCCCGTGCGTGCGCTGTTGCCGAGCGCCGGCGCGGGCTTCGTGGTGGCGCTGTGCGGCGAGATGCAGCGCATGCCGGGCCTGGGCAAGACGCCGGCGTTTCACAACATTGACATCGACGCGAACGGGAATACGGTCGGACTTTTCTAGCTTGTAGCTGGTAGCTCGTAGCTTGTAGCCTGCTACTGGCTACGGGCTACGAGGTACCGGCTCTTGGCTACCAGCTACCGGCTACCAGCTACTAGCTAGCACCTGGAGGTTCCATGGCCGAGTTACCGTCCGCGACGCTGTGCGCCTGGTTCGAGCGGGTCTGGAACGACGCCGACGAGGCGACGATCGACGCGCTGTATGCGGAAACGGCCGTAGCCCATGGGCTGCCGTCGCATCCCCTCCCGGGCCCCGAGGGGTTCAAGCCGTTCTATCGCAGCTTCCGTGCGGCCTTTCCCGACATCCACATCGAAGTCACCCACTGCGTGGCCGAGGGTGACCTGGCCGTCGTTCGCTGCCGCGTCACCGGCACGCACACCGGCGACGGGCTCGGCGTGGCCGCCACCAACCGCTCCGTGGATTTCACCGGCATGACGATGGCCCGCGTGGTCGAGGGGCGCATTCTCGAAGGTTGGAACTCCTACGACTTCATGGGGATGTACCAGCAGCTGGGCCTCCAGCCGCCAGCCGCCGCCGACGTGAGCTGACGGCGCTCGTCACTCCCGCACCTGAGCCGCCGTTGCGCCCCCGGGCGCGCCGTCGGACAATCAGCGGCGTGCCCGCGAACCGCGATCGCGCCTTCGGTCCGGACGTCGAGATGCGGCGCGCGACGCCTGCCGACGCCCCGGCCATGGCGCTCGCCCACCTCGATTCGATTCGCAGTCTCGGTCCGGCTTTCTACGAGGCCGAGCTCGTAGACGGCTGGTCCGCCGCGGTCACGCCCGACATGTACGTGCGCGCTATGGCGGAGGGCGAGGTGTTCTTCATCGCCGTCGCGCCGCTCGACGGACAGCCCGCCGTGCTCGGATTCTCGTCGTACGTGCCGGGCCGCGGCGACGATGGCGCGTCCGTCTACGTGCGCGGGAGCGCCGCGCGGCAGGGCCTCGGCCGCGCGTTGTGGCGGCTGGCCGAGGCCCACGCTCGCGCGCAGGGCGCGGCCGCCATCACCATCGAAGCATCGCTGGCGGGTCTCGCGTTCTATCGCGCCCTCGGGTTCGTCGAGATCGGGCCGTGCGACGTGCGCCTGCACTCGGGTGCTTCGATCCCCTGCGTGGTCATGCGGAAGCCGCTCGCCGGCCCGGGGGCGGAGTAGGATCGTCCCAGGCTCCAACGAGGTTTCCATGCGACGACGTGTCTCCCTGCTGTTCGTGGCCGCCGTCTTTGCCGCCACGCCCGCTGCCGCGCAGACGCGGGCGGGCTCCGTACCGCTGCTCCTCTCGACCGCCTGGCTCGAGGAGCATCTGCAGGAGTCGGACGTTGTCGTGTTGTACACCGATCAGGGCGCGCACGACGAGGCGCTCATCGCCGGCGCGCGGGCGGTGCCGCACGAATCGCTGATGACGATGCAAGGCGGCCACGGCCTGGCCTCCACCGACGTGCTGGTCGAGGCGCTGCGGAAGGCGGGTGTGTCGAACGACTCTCATGTGGTGGTCTACGGCGAACCGCTGTCGGTGGGCTGGCTGTTCTTCGTGCTCGAGTACCTCGGCCACCCGCGCGTGTCGGTGCTCGACGCGAGCATCACGAAGTGGCGTGCCGAGAACCGCCCCTTTGCCCGTACGCCGGTCGCGCCGCCGCGCGGCACGTTCACCCCCTCGCCGCGCCCGCAGTTACGCGCCACGGCGGACGACGTACGCGCGCAGGCCGCGGGCGGCGGCGGCGCCGTGCTCGACGCGCGCAGCGCCCGGGAGTACGAGGCGGGGCACATTCCCGGCGCCCGGCTTCTGACCTGGCAGGACGTCTTCGTCGATCCGCGGCAGCAGGTGTTCAAGAGCCGCGACGAGCTCGTGGCGATGTTCCGCGCCGCCGGCGCCGCGCCGGGCGCGACCGCCGTCACCTACTGTCAGATCGGCCTGCGGTCGAGCGCTCTCTACTTCGCGGCGCGCCTCGCGGGGCTTGACGCCCGCAACTACGTCGGGTCGTGGAGCGATTGGACGGCGCGCGGCCTGCCGGTCGAACCGGGCCGCTGAGCCGGTCGATGCCGCTGCCGCCGGCGTCGATGCTGCGCGCGATCAAGCTGGCGCACACCGTGGTGTGGGCGCTGCTGGTGGCGATCATCCTTGCGATACCGGTGATGGCCTGGCGTGATCGCTTCACCTGGGTCGCCTGGCTGACGGCCGTGATGCTGGTCGAGGTGCTGGTCCTCGTCGTCAACGGGTGGCGCTGCCCGCTCACCAGCCTGGCCGCCCGCTACACCGACGATCGGCGTGCGAACTTCGACATCTACCTGCCGCATTGGCTCGCCGCCAACAACAAGCGGATCTTCGGCACGCTGTTCGTGGGAGGCCTCCTGGTGGCGATCACGCGATGGATTGGGCAGTGAGCTGGGCCCTGGTGCTGAGCGGCGGCGGCACGTCGAGTCTGGCGTGGCAGACCGGGCTGCTGGCGGGCCTGCGCGAGGGCGGCGCCGATCTCACGCGTCCCACCCTGGTGGTCGGCACGTCGGCCGGCGCCATCACCGGCGCGCGCGTGGCCGCCGGCCGCGGCCTGGGCGATCTGTTCGCGCGGCTGTGCGCGCCCGGCACCGTGGCAGTCTCCGCGCGAGGGTGCGTCGCAGAGGCTGAGCCGTGGCCGGACGTGCCCTTGGAGCTCACCGCGTTCGACGCCGAGTCCGGCACGCTGTGCGTGTGGACGCGTTCGTCGGGAGTGGCGCTGGCGGATGCCGTCGCCACGAGCTGCGCGCCGACGTTCGTCAACGCACCACAGTCGATCGAGGGGCGCGTCTATCGCGGCGCTGATGCGGTGTCGCCCACGAGTGCGCAGCTCGCGTTCGGCCACCGTCTCGTCATCGTCGTTGCCAGCCTGCCCGCCGATGGTTCGGACGCGCTGGACGATGAAGTCGCGCAGCTCAGGGCCGGCGGCAGTCATGTGCACGTGATTCGGCCCGCGGCAGCGTCGGCGCTGCGGCCGGATCCGCTCGAGCCGGGCGGCGCCGCGCCGTCGGCGGAGGCCGGCTACACGCAGGGCCTGTCGCTCGCGGCGACGGTGGGAGCGTGGCTCGAGTCGTGCGACGCGCTGGTGCCGGTGGTGGACGTCGAAGATCTGGCCGCGCGCTTCGCGGTCCCCTCGCTGCGGAAGGCTGAATGGACGCACGTGGCCCATCTGGCGGTGGGCGCCTGGCACGTCGATCGGTATGGCGCCGAGGACGCCTTGACCCGGCTGCGCGACGGCATCCGGCGCCTCAACGTCAGCATCGGCGGCGCTAACACGCCAAGCTCGGGCTATCACGAGACGATCACCGCGGCCTACGTCCGGCTGCTGGCCGCTTTCCTCGAGGCGAGTCCGCCCGGGTTGCCGCTCGCGGCGCGGGTGGATCGGCTGCTCGCGAGCCCGCTTGTCGAGCGCGATATGCTCTTCACCTTCTACTCGCGCGAGCGCCTGCTGTCGCCCGAGGCCCGCGCGCGATGGGTGGATCCGGATCTCGCGCCGCTGCGCCTCGACGCCGTCGCGGGATCCCAAAGTACGTAGTTGCGGGGTCTTGAGACCCGCCCGTGGAGGATCAATGCGTGTCCGCGCGCCGGCCGTCGTCGCCGCACTGCTCGTCGTCGGGGTGGTGGTCTGGTCGCAGGGCCAGACGCCGGTCTTTCCAGACGCACGCGCCAGCGATCCGGTGGCGCTCGGGTGGATGGCGGGGTCGCCGCCTCCGGCGGACAAGACGGTCCGCTTTGCCGACGGCAGCTTCTACAAGTTTCCGCAGACGCGATGGGCCTTCTCGCACATGCGGGAGCTGGTGCCGACGGTGGCCGTCTCGCGCGGACCGGGTCCCGTGTCGGCGCTGCCGCGTGCCGAACGGCGCGACCTCGACGCCGTGACGTTCACGCCCATCGGGCAGAGCCACCCGATGACGTGGGGCGCCGCGTTCGACGCCAACTACACCGACGGCATCGTCGTCCTGCACCGCGGCCGGATCGTCTACGAACGCTACGCGGGCGCGCTCGCGGCCGAACGCCCGCACATCGCGTTTTCGGTGACCAAGTCGTTCGTCGCGACGCTGGCCGGCATCCTGATCGCGGAAGGGCGCCTCGACGAGAACGCCACGGTCGGGAGCCTCGTGCCCGAGCTGCAGCGCAGCGCCTTCGGCGACGCCAGCGTGCGCCAGCTGCTCGACATGACGGCGGCGCTCGACTACTCCGAGGACTACGCCGACGAGGACTCGCCGGTGTGGAACCTGGGCCGGGCCGTCGGCTTCCTGCCGATCCCCGCCGGCTACACGCGTCCGCCCACCGCGTACCAGTATCTGGCGTCGCTCACCAGGTCCTCTCCGCATGGCGAGCGCTTCATCTACAAGACACCCAATACCGACGCCCTCGGGTGGGTGCTGCGGCGTGTCAGCGGCCAGCCGCTGAGCGAGCTGCTCCGCGATCGGATCTTCTCGAGGCTCGGCGCCGAACAGGACGCCTACTTTCTCGTGGATGCCACCGGCGTGGAGTTTGCGGGCGGCGGGCTGCACATGGCGCTGAGGGATCTGGCCCGTTTCGGCGAGGCCATGCGTCTCGACGGCACCTTCAACGGCCACACGATCGTGCCGAAAGCGTTCGTGGACGACGTCCGCCGCGGCGGCGACCGCCAGCGGTTTGCCGGCGCCGGCTACAAGACGCTGCCGGGCGGCAGCTACCGCAGCATGTGGTGGGTGCTGCACAACCCGCATGGGGCCTACTCGGCGCGCGGCATTCACGGCCAGGCCATCTACGTCGATCCTACGGCCGAGATGGTGATCGCGCGCTTTGGATCGCACCCGCTCGGCGGAAACGTGAACCTTGATCCGACCTCGCTCCCTGCATACGATGCGCTCGGGCGGCACTTGATGGTGAAGCCTTAAGCCTTAGCCTTAAGCCCTAAGCCGACAAGAATCAGTATGCGGATCGCCGCGCTCTACGACATCCACGGCAACCTGCCGGCGCTCGATGCGGTGCTCGCGGACGTGCGGCGGGCAGACGTCGATTGCATCGTCGTCGGCGGCGACGTGCTGCCAGGGCCGATGCCCCGCGAGGCGATCGCGCGCCTGCAGTCGCTCGACGTGCCCACTCGCTTCCTGCGCGGCAATGGCGATCGCGAGACGCTCGAGGAATCGCCCGATCGGCCGTCGCGCATTCCCGACTCGGGACGCCGGCAGTTGCGCTGGTGCCGCGAGCAGCTCGACGAGGCGGAGCTCGCGGCGGTCGCCGCATGGCCCCCGGACGTTCGCCTCGACGTGCCGGGCCTCGGGTCCGTGCTCTTCTGCCACGCGACGCCGCGCAGCGACGAGGAGGTCGTGACGCACCTGATGCCGGAGCCGCTCCTCCGGCCGATCGTGGAGGGCGCCGCCGATCTGGTCGTCTGCGGGCACATCCACGTGCAGTTCGACGTGATGGTGGGCCGCACGCGCTTCGTCAACGCCGGCAGCGTCGGCATGCCGTTCGAACAGCCGGGCGCCTATTGGTTGTTGCTCGACGGCACCGTCGAGCTGCGCCGGACCGCCTACGATCTGGAGGCTGCGGCCGCCGACGTCAGGCGCACCGCGTTCCCGGACGCCGAGCAGTTCGCGTCGGTGTACATCCTGCAGCCGCCAGATCTCTTGCAGACGTTCACGCAGTACGGGCTCGAGGCGCTGAAGGCCGCCGGTCATGGCGCGTGAGGCGGCCGCGCGGGCGCGCGCGTTCTGCGAGCGGTTCGGCCTGCGTCTGCCGATCCTGCTCGCGCCGATGGCAGGAGCCTGCCCGGCGAGCCTGTCGATTGCGGCCGGCAACGCGGGCGGCATGGGCGCGATGGGGGCGCTCGTCAGCACGCCGGACGAGATCCGGCGCTGGGCGGCCGACGTCCGCGCCGGGACGGCCGGACCGTTTCAACTGAACACCTGGATGCCGGATCCGCCGCCGCGCCGCGACGCCGCGGCCGAGGCGCGCGTCCGGGAGTTTCTGGCCGGGTGGGGCCCGCCGGTGCCCGCGGCCGCCGGCGATGTGGTCCTGATCGATCCGGCGGTGCAGTGCGAGGTGTTCCTCGAGCTGCGGCCCGGCGCGGTCTCGTCGATCATGGGCCTGCTGCCGCCGGCCTACGTCGCGCGGCTGAAGGACGCCGGCATCCCCTGGTTCGCGAACGTGACCACGCTGGCAGAGGCGCGGGCGGCGGCGCAGGCCGGCGCCGACGTCATCGTGGCCCAGGGCTTCGAAGCGGGTGGCCATCGCGGCGCGTTCGACGCCGCCGCGGCCGAACGTCAGGCCGTCGGTCTCTTCGCGCTGGTGCCGCGGCTTGCCGATCACATCGAGCTGCCGATCGTCGCCGCCGGCGGCGTCGGCAATGGCCGCGGGATCGCCGCCGCGCTCACGCTCGGCGCCAGCGCGGTGGCCATGGGCACGGTTTTCCTGCGCTGCCCTGAAGCGAAGACCCATCCGGCGTGGGCCGCCGCGCTCGACGGGCTCGAGCCGGAAGACACGGCTCCCACCCGCGCGTTCACCGGCCGGCTCGCCCGCGCCATCGCGACCGACTACGTGCGCGCAGCCGCGGCGGCCGGCGCGCCCCCGCCGGCGCCGTATCCCGTGCAGCGCGGCCTGATTGGGGCGATGCGGGAGGCGGGCGCCGCGGCCGGCGATCACCATCGCATGCAGGTGTGGGCGGGGCAGGCGGCCGCGATGGCGTCGCCGGTGCCCGCCGAAACGCTGGTGGCCAGCCTCTGGCGCGACGCCGAGCGCCATCTGTCATGACCCCTCGCGAGCTGCTGGCGTTCATGCGCACGCACCGCGTGGCGGTGCAGGCGTCGGTCACCGAGGCGGCCGGTGCGCAGGCGGCGGTCGTCGGCATCGCCATCACCGATCGGTTCGAAGTGGTGTTCGACACCCTCGGCTCGTCGCGGAAGGCGCAGAACCTGCGGGTCAATCCCGCGATTGCTCTCGTGATGGGCGGGCTGATGCCGGGCGACGAGCGAACCGTGCAGTACGAGGGCGTGGCTGACGAGCCCGGCGGCGACGAGCGCGAGCGGCTGACCGAGGTGTACTACGCGGTGTATCCCGACGGACGCGACCGATTGAGCTGGCCGGGTCTGACCTACGTTCGCGTGCGGCCCCAGTGGATCCGCTACAGCGACTTCGGACAGCCGACCCCGCTCATCGTGGAGTTCACTGCTCGAGAGCTCGGGCTCTGAGACAAAGGAAGGGAGCCGCCGATGAACGCGGTCTCACGCGACGACATCCTCGCCCGCATCCGGGACAAGCGCGCGGAGGTCGAGCGTTTTCTCACCACCGCGTCGCCGCGCAAGCGGCGGCTGCTCAACACCACCATCGTCGGCGGCAGCGTGGCCGCGGCGCTCACCGCCGGGCCTGCCGTCGGCGGGCAGCCGTTCACGGCCTGGCTGACCATGACGCTCGAGCTGACGTCGCCGTCGTGGCGGCTGCTGTGCGGTGCGGCCTCGGTGGCGTCGATCATGGCCACCGTCGCGACACAGGTGCTCAAGTCGAACAACCTCGAGCAGAACATCGGACGGGCGCAGAGCGCGCGCGCCCGGCTCGAAGTGCTCGAGACGAGCGTCACGCTCGGCCAGATCGAACCGCCGCAGGCGGCCGCGGAGTTTCTCAAGTGCGTCGAAGACGCGGCCTTTCTCGAACGCTGATGCTCGCCCGGTGCGTGGCGGTGTTCCTCGCCTGCGGCAGCCTGCTCGGCGCGCAGGCGCCGGCGGTGGACGGCGATCCTGCAGGCGCGTTTGCCTCGCTGTCCGGACGGCGCCTCTGGTACGTGGACACCGGCGGTTCCGGGACGGCCGTGGTGCTGCTGCACGCGGCGAGCGGCAGCAGCCTGATGTGGGAACGCCAGCTGCCGGCGCTGCGCGGTGCGGGGTACCGCGTGATCGCCTACGACCGCGTCGGCTGGGGCCGCTCCGAGCTCGACGAGGGGAGTGCGCCAGGCACCGCGGCCGACGATCTGCAGGCGCTGCTCGCTCTCCTGCGGGTCGAGCGGTTCCACCTGGTGAGCACGGCGGCGGGTGGCTTCGTCGCGTTCGACTACGCGCTCTCGTTTCCGGAGCGGCTGCGCAGCCTGACGGTGGCCAACAGCATCGGCGGCGTGCAGGACGAGGAGTATCTGGCGCTGGGACGCCGTTTGCGGGGCTTCCCGCAGTTCGACGCGCTGCCGGTCGAAGTGCGCGAGCTTGGCCCGTCGTATCGCGCGGCCGACGCCGCCGGGACGGCCCGCTGGGTCGAGCTCTCGCGCCGCAGCCGCACGGCGCGCGCGCTGCCGTCGCCGCAGACGTTCCGGAACCGCATCACGTTTGCCCGGCTCGAGACCATGCGCGTGCCGACCCTGCTCGTCAGCGGCGGCGCCGACCTGTATTCGCCGCCGCCGATGATGCGGCTGTACGCCGATCACGTGCGTGGCGCCCAGACGCTCGTCGTGCCGGAGGCCGGTCATTCGGCGTTCTGGGAGAACGCCGAGCTCTTCAATCGTTCGCTCCTCGCCTTCCTGGCACGATACTAGGAGGACATGGAGCACAACCCGCGCCTGTTCACGTTCGTCGGCGGCAACGCAGGACCCTGGGAAGTGGTGTCGCAGCGCGCCGTCGCTGGCGACGGGCTGGAGGCGGTGGAGCGGCTGCGAATCGTGGCGGGGCAGGCACCCGAGGAGAACGCCGGCGGCTGGAGCCTGCGCGGGGTCACGAGCCACGACCGGTACGTGACGCGCGAGGAAAAGGCACGGCTGGTGGCGGCGCAGCCGGATCTCGGCCGTTCCGAGGCCACCGCGGCGGCGCTCATCCCCATCCGCAAGTCGGCGGCGTGGTGGGCGCTGACGCAGGACGAGCGGCGCGCAATCTTCGAGGAGTCGTCGGCGCACATCCGCATCGGTCTCGACTATTTGCCGGCCGTTGCGCGCCGGCTGCACCATTGCCGCGACCTCGCCGAGCACCCGCCGTTCGACTTCCTCACGTGGTTCGAGTTCGCGCCGGCCGACGCCCTGGGGTTCGACGAAATGCTGCGCCGCCTGCGCGAGACGCCCGAGTGGCGCTACGTGGAACGCGAGGTCGAGCTCCGGCTGCGCAAGACGCCCGAGTAGCGCGAGCAGGCAGAGTGTAGAGGGCGGTCTTTAGACCGCCCTGGACGGAGGACGCATTGTCGATCAACAGCGCCGCCGATCGGCGGGGACTGGAAGGGGCAGGCGTGGTGGTCCGGCTGACGCTCGACGCGCTGGCGGCGTCCGTCCGGCCCGGCGTCACGACCGGTGAGCTCGATGCCATCGCCGCGGCGGTGTTCTCGGCGCATGGCGCGCGTTCGGCACCGGCCCTCGTCTACGGGTTCCCGGGCACGGTGCTCATCAGCATCAACGACGAAGTCGTGCACGGCGTTCCCGGGTTGCGACGGATCGCGCGCGGCGACGTCGTCAAACTCGACGTCACGGTGGAGCTCGCCGGCTACATGGCCGACGCCGCCCGCACGGTGGTCGTGGAGGGCTCGACGGAACAGGCCCGGACACTGGCGCGATGCGCGGAGCGTGCCTTTGCGGCCGCGCTCGACGTGGCCACGGCCGGACGCAAAGTGCGCGAGATTGGGCGCGCGGTAGAGCGCGTGGTGCGTGACGAAGGGTTCACGGTGATTCGAGGCCTCACCGGGCACGGCATCGGTCGCACCATTCATGAGCCGCCCTCCGTTCCGAACCACTTCGACCCGTGGCAGCAGGACGTGCTCACCGAGGGGCTCGTGCTGACGATCGAGCCGATCATCTGCGCCGGGCGCGACGCCGTGACGGAGGACGACGACGGGTGGACCGTTCGCACGCGTGACGGCAGCCTGGCCGCACACCACGAGCACACGCTCATCATTACGACTGGGCGGCCGGTGCTGCTGACGGCCGCTTGAATCACGCCGGCCGGGTGAGGCAGGTAGGGCGGGTAAGGCGGGTAGGGTGCTAGGATCCGCCGTCATGAGGACCACGACTCGACTCGTCGCCGCGCTGCTGGCCGTGTTCATGATCCCGGTCGCCGCGCAAACACCGGAACCGGCGCCGGCGTTTCCCGGCCAGACGGATGCGCCGCCGCCGGCCCGCCCGTCGGCGCCGTTCAACGTCGAGACGATCGCGACCGGGCTCACCGGCGCCTGGGCCGTGGCGTTCCTGCCTGACGGCAACTACCTGATCACGCAGAACGGCGGCACCATGCGCCTCGTGAAGCCGAACGGCTTCGTGTCGGCGCCGCTTGCCGGCGTACCGGGCGTCAAGACGATCGGCGCGCACGGGCTGCACGATCTGCTGCTCGACCCGGACTTCGCGCGCAATCGCACGCTGTATTTCACGCATTTCGCGCCGCCGCCGGGCGAGGCGCCGGGCGCCTGGCCGCTGCACTTCCTCTACGAGGACGTGTGGACCAAGTCGCTGGCCGAGCGGCGCCTGCTGAACATCGGCATGGAGAAGGTGGCGCGCGCCCGCCTGAGCGAGGACAACCAGCGGCTCGAGAACGTGCGTGATCTCGCCGACGGTGCCGAACGACGCATTCAGATCGGGCGCGACGGCAACCTCCTCGTCACCGGCGCGGATCGCTTCCGCTTCTACGACTCGGACCTCGATGGCAACGAGCGCAACGCCGTCCTCGATCCGGACGAGCGCCGCAACTTCACGGGCGGCGTGCTGCGCGTCGGACGCGACGGCTCGATCCCGAAGGACAACCCGTTTCTGGGGCGCGCCAACGTGTCGCCATGGGTCTACGCGTTCGGCCTGAAGGATCCCGAGGGCGCCGCCATCCATCCGGTGACCGGCGATCTCTGGGTGGTGGACCATGGCCCGCAGGGGGGCGACGAGATCAACATCGTCCGCGCGGGCCGCGACTTCGGCTGGCCCGACGTGACCTACGGCCGGCAGTACGACGCGCGCCAGACCGACGGTCGTAAGAACGTCAAAGTGGGCACCGGTAACACGTCGATGAAGGGCGTCGAAGAGCCGATCTATTACTGGGTGCCGTCGATCGGGCCGTCGGGGATGACGTTCTACACTGGCGATCAGTTTCCCGAGTGGAAGGGCAACCTCTTCATTGGGGCGATGCCCGGACAGCACCTCGTCCGCCTCGTCCTCAACGGCGACCGCGTGGTGGCCGAGGAGAAGCTGCTCGTCGATCGGAAGCAGCGGATCCGCGAGGTCCGGCAGGGGCCGGACGGCAATCTCTACATCTTCCTGGGCACCGACCTGGTCCGCCTGACGCCGAAGAAGTAGCGCGCATGCGCGCGGTGGACATCACAACGGCGCCGCATTATCGCTGGGGAGCGGCCAGCGACGGCTGGCGCCTGCTCGAAGGTGCGGACCTCACCGTCATCCAGGAGCGGGTACCGCCGGGTGACGCCGAGCGCCGTCATCGGCATGCCCGCGCGCGCCAGTTCTTCTACATCCTGGCGGGCGACGCGACGCTCGAGATCGACGGCCGCGAGGTCGTCTTGACCGCGGGGCAGGGGATCGAGGTGCCGCCCGGCACGCCGCATCAGTTCTTCAACCGGTCGGCCGCCGACATCGAGATGCTGGTGATCTCGTCGCCGCGGTCGCACGACGACCGCGTGGACATCTGATGCTCC
>Ga0079218_10000453_pt1 | contig 12252 bp, 9 predicted proteins | sample NCCompost_FD_77181 | JGI IMG/M metagenome (GOLD analysis project Ga0079218, IMG submission 77181) | Agricultural soil microbial communities from Utah to study Nitrogen management - NC Compost | ecosystem: Environmental > Terrestrial > Soil > Agricultural land | place: USA: Utah | collected... | reverse complement strand
TGACTCGTGAGCGACGCAAACTGCGCCTGGATTGCGTCGCTTCGCGTGTGGACGGCATGGCCCAGGAACGTCATCACCACCGGCAGGAGCACGAGGGGCGCCAGTGTCACCGCCGAGAGCAGCGGGCTGATGTGCACCATCATCGGCACGACCAGCAGCGCGCGGACGACGGTGTCGACGAGGTACATGAGGGCGGGGCCGGCAACCATCCGAACCGCGAGCAGGTCGTTCGTTGTGCGCGCCATCACATCGCCGGTCGGGTATCGGTCATAGAATTCTGCGGATAAACCCTGTAAATACCCGTATAGGCTATTGCGCAGGTCGTACTCGACCCGCCGGCTGGCGCTGTTCAGGAGGTCGCGCATTCCGTAGCGCGCAATTCCTCCCGCGGCAGCCACTGCCAGGAGCAGCGCGACGGCATCGCGCACATCGGCGAAGGCGCCCCCGGCCGTGATGATGTCGATGCTCCGTTCGACGAACCGTGGAGCCAGCGTGTTGAAGAAGTTGGAGATGAGGATGAGCCCGAGGCCGATCAGGTACGTGAGCCGGTATGGGCGCAGGGCGGGAAAGAGGGTTTTCAGCTCGCGCATCGTTCTTGCAATGTCGAGGGCCCGATGACGGCGAGCAAGTTCACAACTTCGAGGAGGAGCTGATGTCGAGAAACACACTCGCGATTCTCGGGCTGGCAGCCTTGGCGGCGTGCGCGGACGGCGAGCGCCAGGACGCTGCCACCGCCGACAGCCTGAACCGGGACCTGCAGATGGCCCCGGTCGATTCGAACGTCGTGCTGGACGACCGGCCGGCGGACGCGAGCCCGACGACGACTCCGTCCACGCCCGCCCCGACGCCGCGGACCACGACCCCGCGGAGCACGACGCCACGCGCCACCACGCCGGCGCCGTCGAGCCCCGCGCCGAGCGCGCCGGCCGCGCGGACGCTTGCGGCGGGGACGGAGGTCAACGCCACGCTTTCGACCGAGATCTCATCGCGTACGCACAAGCAGGGGCAGACCGTCACCGCGCGCACCGCGCGTGACGTCAAGGACGCGTCGGGCCGGGTGGTCATCCCGGCCGGATCGACGGTCAACCTGACCATCACGTCGATCCGCGAATCCGAGAACAAGAGCGACAATACCGGTACGCTCACGCTTTCGGCGACCAGCGTCGAGCTGAACGGCACGACGTACAATCTCGATGGGCGTGTCACCGGCCTGGCGACCGAGCTGCGGGACCGCGGCACCAACGCGGGTGACGTCGCGAAGGTCGGCGCAGGAGCCGCCGCGGGTGCGGTGGTCGGCCGCGTGCTTGGCGGCGGCACCAAGGGCGCCGTCATTGGTGGCGTGCTTGGCGGAGCGGTCGGCGCCCAGCGTGCCAATGAGACGCAGGATCGCGACGTGATTCTGCCGGCCGGCAGCACCGTCGTCATTACGCTGGACGAGACATTCTCGAGGTCGTAGCGCCACGCGGTACGACGCAGGCGCGAGAAACCCCGTCGGGCTTCCCGGCGGGGTTTCTTCTTTCCTGCCGTGCGAGTGTTGCCTCTCAGAATCCCGCGCCAGCTCCTCCATATCGCGGGTCGCTTACTCCCTGCCAGCCATTCGCCGTTCGCATGATGGCCTCTACGTCACCGGTGTGCCCGCCCTCTTCGACGGTATGCCCGAGCGCGCGGAGCGCCTGAATCGTTCCCGGCGTGAAACCGCCGCGCTCGAGCCGGATGACATCGGGAAGGGCCTGATGATGCATGCGGGGGGCCGCTACGGCATCAGGAAGCGACATCCGGTGATCGATCACGTTCGAGATGACGTGGTAGACCATGGTGATGATGCGCGGACCACCCGGCGTGCCGACGACGAGCAGAAGCTGTCCCTGCGGGTCCAGCACGATACTGGGCGTCATGGCGGAGAGCATGCGCTTGCCGCCGGCGATCGCATTCGCCTCTCCCTGCACCAGGCCGTACATGTTCGGCTTGCCTGGGACCGTCGCGAAGTCGTCCATCTCGTCGTTCAGGAGGAACCCGGCGCCCCGGACGCTCACAGCGCTTCCGTAGCTGTTGTTCAGCGTGGTCGTGCAGCTTACCGCGTTGCCCTCCGCATCCACGACGCTGTAGTGCGTCGTGGAGGACCCCTTGCCGGCAACCGACTGGAATTCGGTGGTCCGCGAGGCGCGGTCACCGATCTCCGCGCGCAGCTTCGCGGCGTGTTCCTTCGAAAGCAGCCGATCGAGCGGCATCTGCACAAACGCGGGGTCGCCCAGGAAGTGGTTCCGGTCGGTGAATGCGCGGCGCATCGCCTCGGCTTCACGGTGGAGCAGGGCTGCCGTCCCGAAGGGAGGGAGAGGGTCGTAGCCCTCGACGATGTTGAGAATCTCCCCCATCGTCACCCCGCCGGACGACGCGGGAGGCATCGAGTAGATGGTGTGGCCGCGATACGAAACCTTGACGGGCTCGCGCCACTCGGCGCGGTACGCGGCGAGGTCGTCATGGGAGATGAGCCCGCCCCCGCGCTGCATTTCCGCCACGATGCTGTCGGCGACCCAGCCCCGGTAGAAGCCGTCTCGGCCCCGATCGCGGATCGCCGTCAGGGTCCGGGCGAGGTCCGCCTGCCGCCAGCGCGAGCCGGGCGCCGGCGCATGGCCACTGTCGGGAAGGAAGTAGCGGCGCGACGCGTCGAAGAGGTACAACCGGTCGCGATCGCTCTCGATCGATCGGAAGCGGAACGAGTCCACTACGAAGCCGTCCCCGGCGAGCTTGATTGCGGGATTCAGAAGGTCGGCGATCGGAAGACGGCCGTGCCGAGCGTGCGCCTCCAGCATTCCTGCGACAGCGCCCGGAACCCCCGCCGCAAGATGTCCGGTGATGCTCAGGTCCGACGAATTCCCGAACGCGTCGGTGTACAGGTTGCGAGTCGCGCGACCGGGCGCCTTCTCGCGGTAGTCGATCGTGGTGACCGCGCCGTCACGATTCCGGATTACCATGAATCCGCCGCCACCGATGTTCCCGGCCTCCGGATGGACGACGGCCAGCGCAAATCCGACGGCGACCGCGGCATCGACCGCGTTGCCGCCACGCCGAAGGATCTCCGCGCCGACCTCGCTCGCGATGGGGCTTCCCGAGACGACCATCGCGCGGACGCCCACCGTGACCTTGGAGCGGCCGGCGTGTCTCCACTGGGGGTTGATGCCCTCGACGGCGGCGGCGGCAGCAGGCGCGGCAGGCTGCTCTGGAGCACTGCGCGGAGCGCAGGCCGTGAGGGCGGTCAACACGGCGATCGCTCGGCCAACGAGTCGCAGGCGCACGCGAACCTCGGAGCGGAAGGGAGGGAGTGCCGGAGGTTGCCCCCGGCGTTCGACGGATCCTAATTTAGCGCGGGCGCCACCCTCGCACACTCCTCCTCAAGGTCATGCCCGATACCTTTCGCGATCCGCGCCTGACCGAACGCCGCAATCCCCGCACCCAGAGCATCGACGTCGCCGCGCCGCGCGAGATCGTCGCGCTGCTGAACGCCGAAGACGCGCTCGTGCCCGGCGCCGTCGCGGCTGAAACCGACCGCATCGCAGAGATCATCGAGCTTGCCGAAGCGGCGTTCCGCGCTGGTGGACGGCTCCTGTACGTCGGGGCCGGCACGAGTGGGCGCCTCGGTGTGCTCGACGCCGCCGAGTGCCCGCCGACCTACGGAACGCCACCGGGCATGGTCGTCGGGATCATCGCGGGCGGCGCCCCCGCCCTCGTCCGTTCCGTCGAAGGCGCCGAGGATGACGTGAACGCCGGGCTTCAGGCGATCACCGAGCGCGACGTCGGCGCGAAGGATCTCGTCATCGGCATTGCGGCGAGCGGGACGACCCCGTTCGTTCGAGCGGCCCTGTCGCAGGCGCAGACGGTCGGGGCGCGGACGGCGATCGTCACCTGTTCCGAGCCTCCGCCACTCCTGCGCGAGACGTGCGACGTGTGCGTTTTCCTGCGAGTCGGCCCGGAGGCGGTCACCGGCTCCACCCGCATGAAGGCCGGCACGGCAACCAAGCTCACGCTCAATACGATCACTACCGGAGCGATGATCAGGCTGGGCAAGGTCTACGGAAACCTCATGGTCGATCTCCGGGCCTGGAACGAGAAGCTCGTGGACCGGAGTGAGCGCATCGTGATGGAGACCACGGGCCTCGGTCGAGCCGAAGCTCGGCGGGTGATCGACGCGACCGGGGGTCGCGTCAAGCCGGCGATCGTCATGGCCCGTCGCGCCGTGGACGCAGCGACTGCCGAACGCCTGCTCGAGACGCATGGCGGCCGACTTCGCGACATCGTGGGAGATCCACCACCAATGGAGTCCGCATGACTGAACGGCCATCGCTCGTGATCGGGCTCATGTCGGGTACGTCGCTCGACGGAATGGATGCGGCCATGGTGCGATTCGGCGATGCGACCCATGCGACGCTCGTGGGATTCGTGTCGCGGGGCTACCACGATGGCGAGCGGCGGCTGCTTCGCCACGCTCTGAATGGGGCTACCGCCGCGGATCTCGCGCGCCTGCACATCGCCATCGCGGAATGGGCCGCCGAGGCAGTGCAGTCACTCCTCGAACAGACGCAGGTACTCGCCACCGACGTCAGTGCGATCGCGTTTCCCGGCCAGACCATCTGGCACGAACCGCCGACGGTCTCCTGGCAGCTCGGCGAGCCGGCGGTGCTCGCCGAGCGGTTCGGAGTTCGCGTCGTCAGCAACTTCCGCGCGCGGGACTGTGCAGCGGGAGGACAGGGTGCTCCGCTGGTGCCGATTGCCGACGTGCTGCTCTTCGGCGGCAGCGCCCCGCGCGTGCTCGTGAACATCGGGGGGATGGCGAATATCACGTACGTACCGCGGCGCGCCGAGGAGACCGGCGCGTTCGCGTTCGATACCGGTCCGGGCATGGCCATCGTCGACGCGGTCGCGCGACTGGTCGCTCCGGATCGTGCCTTCGACCGCGACGGCGAGCTCAATGCCCGGGGACGGCCGGATGAATCCCTGCTCGCCGAGCTGCTCGCGGACCCGTTTTTTGGGAGCCCGCCTCCCAAGAGTACGGGGCGCGAGCTGTTCGGGGATGAGTATGCGCGGAGAGTTCACGCCCGGGCGCCGGGTGCCGATGGCGTGGCGACGGCGGTCGAGCTCACCGCGCGCTCGCTGGCGGACGCGATCGTGCGGTGGACCCCTCCGGCCGAAGTAGTGGTGTCGGGAGGCGGCGTGCACCATCCGGGGCTGATGGCCGCGCTGCGGCGCCACCTCGACGCGGCGCGCGGCGCGTCGGTCTCGCTTCGGCGGTTCGACGAGCTCTTCTTCACTGGCGACGCGAAGGAAGCCGTCGCGTTCGCGCTGCTCGGGTATCTGACGCTTCACGGCCAGCCCGGCAACCTTCCGTCCGCCACCGGTGCCGCGGGCCCCCGCGTGCTCGGTGCTGTGACGCCGGCGTGACGCCCCTCGGCCGCCTCGTTCTCCCGGCACTTCGCTGGTCCGATCAGACACAGTACGCACACGAAGAACCGGTGATCGCCGCGGCGCTCGAGGCTGGAGCCGGCGGCTTCATCGTGTTCGGCGGTCCCGCCACCGAAGTCCGTTCGCTCACGGCGTCACTGGTGGAACGCGCGGGCCGTGCCCTGCTCATCGGAGCCGATCTCGAGCGCGGCGCCGGCCAGCAGTTCGCCGGCCTGGCCGAGATTCCGCCGCCCCGCGCGCTCGCGTCGCTTCGCGATCTCCCCGCGATTCGAGCTGCCGGCGCGATCACGGCGCGTGACGCGCGCAGCGTCGGGATCAACTGGGTCTTCGCACCGGTCGCGGATCTCGACCTCCTGCCTGACAACCCCATCGTGCAGACTCGTTCCTTCGGATCCGACCCGACCGAGGTCGCGCGGTGCGTTCGCGCATGGATCGCAGGGTGCCAGGGTGCCGGTGCACCTGCGTGCGTGAAGCACTACCCCGGGCACGGCCGGACGAGCACCGATTCCCATGCGGAGCTGCCGGTCGTCGAGGAAACGGCGGCGACCCTGCGGTCCACCGACGGCGCCCCGTTCGACGCGGCCATCGACGAAGGTGTGGCAGGGGTGATGACGGCGCATGTCGCCTATCCGGCCCTCGACGAGTCGCGACGCCCGGCCACCGTCTCGAGGCCGATCCTCGAAGGCTTGCGCGCGGCAGGCTTCGCCGGCGCCGTCGTGAGCGATGCGCTGATAATGGAAGGCGCGTTCGCGGGTCGGAGCGAGGCCGCAGCGTATGTGGAAGCGGTGCGAGCCGGCGTGGACCTGCTGCTTTACCCGAAGGACGTCGTCAGCGCCGTCGAGGCGCTCGAGCGGGCGCGCAGCGATGGCACGCTGACCGCCGCGCGCATCGCCGAAGCCGTGCGGCGGTACGACGCGCTGCTCGAGCGCGCCTCGCAGCCCGCACCACCGCCGGGCGAGCTTCCGGACACGACCGCGCTCGCGGACCGTCTCGTTGCCGCCGGCCTGCGACGTGGCGCTCCTCCCGTGCTGCGAGCTCCGCTGGAGCTCCTGGTCGTCGACGACGATGTCGGGGGCCCATATCCCGCGAGCCCCAGCGACTGGGTCGCGCTGGGGCTCGCGGAGTCGGGCATTCGTCTGGGCCCGGGAGGCTCCCGCGTCGTGCTCGCGTTCGCGGAGCCACGTGCGTGGAAGGGAAGGGGTGGCTTCGGCGCGCAGTCCCTGGAGACCCTCGCCGCAGCGGCGCCAAGCGCGGACCTCGTCGTGCTGTTCGCGCATCCGCGGCACGCGGCCGACGTCCCGCACGGCCCCCGACTCCTGCTCGCGTGGCATCGCCAGCGCCTGATGCAGGAGGCAGTTGCGCGGTGGCTCGCGGCCGCTGTCAGCCGCTGACCGCCGGCGCTTCCTCAGGCCGCTCGGCGCGCCGGAGGAGCGGGATGAGGGCAAAGGCCGGAAGTCCCAGCAGGAAGGTGAGCAGGAAGTACGGCGCGTACCCCATGCGCTCGGCCAGCCCTCCCGACACTGCGCCCGCCACACTCCGCGTGAGCGCGAGCAGCGCCGACAGCAGAGCGTACTGTGTTGCCGCAAACCGGCGCTCCGCCACGGACATCAGGTAGGCGACGAATGCCGACGTGCCCATCCCCGCCGCAAAGTTCTCGAACAGCGCCGCTCCGACGACCGCCCATTTCGACACACTGAATGCCGCCGCCGCCCAGTACCCGAGACTCGAGAATGCCTGCAGTGCGCCCAACATCCAGAGCGCCCTGCGAATCCCGACCCGGCTCGTGATCAGCCCGCCAAGCACGGCGCCGCCCACCGTCGCCAGGATGCGGCCGGTGGTCAGGAACGCGCCGATCTCCTCCAGCGTGAGGCCGCGGTCCACCCAGAAGGGCCGCATCATGGGCTCGAGCAGTGCGATGTCGAGCTTGAAGAGCAGCGCAAACAGGACGACGGCGGGAATGCCGGGGCGCCGAAGGAGTGCGCGGATCGGCTCCCAGACCGTATCCCGGCGCGTTGCGTCGCGCCGCGATGAAGGCATCCCGAGCGACGCCGCGGCGAGCGCACCGAGGAGGAGCGCGCCGACCGTGAACGCGAGGTCCCAGCTGAACCGCCCGGCGATCCAGAGCAGCGCGCCCCCGGCAGTGAACATCGCGATGCGATAGAGCGCGATGCGGACGGAGTTCGCGACGCCCAGCTCGCGCTCCGTGGTCGACTCGATCGTGTAGGCATCTATCGCGATGTCCTGCGTCGCCGAGAGCGTCACCATCACCGCGAGCAGCAGCCAGAAGCCCGGCGCGATGCTCCGGACATCCGCATGGCCGACGACGAGCGTGAGCAGGGAGAGCACGGCGAGGCAGGCCGTGATCCAGAGCCGGCGGGTCCCCATCCGGTCCACGAGTGGCGCCCACAGGAACTTGAACGTCCACGGAAACGTCACTGCGCTCACCAGGCCGACCTCGACGAGTCCGGCGCCCTCGGTGCGGAGGTACACCGGGATCGTTTCGTTGATGAGGCCGTACGGAAAGCCGGAGGCGAACGCGACGGCGGCGATCCACGCCAGGCGCACGCGGAGCGGCGCGTCGAGCGGCGCCCGCCACTCGGTGCGAGGCGCGGTCAGGTGAGGAGAAGCAGGAGCGCGGCGAGCGCAGCGAGCGCGGCAGCGCCGAGAAGGAGGACGCGCCCGCCGGGAACTGCGGCCGCCCTTCGGCCCTCGGAAAGGGGCTCCGGAGGCAGTGGCGACGCGTGCTCGCCGGTGTCCGGCTCGTTCCCCGCGACGGGGAAATTCTGATAGCCGACTGCGGCGGTGCCATCGGGCTCGGGGAACCCGTCGCCCTCGAACCGGGCCGCAACGACCGTAATGTTGTCGGGACCGCCTCGTGAGTTCGCGAGATCGATCAGCGTACTGCAGAGCATCGCCAGATCGGTCTGGTCGGAAGCGAGCTCGCCGATCTCCTCCTTCCGCACCAGGCCCGACAGTCCATCCGAGCACATGACCAGCACGTCACCGCGGCGAAGCGTCTGCTGGCTCAGGTCGACGCGCACCCGCGCGTCGGGGCCGAGCGCCTGCAGGATGATGTTACGTCGCTCGCTCCGCTCGGCTTCCTCTTCCGTCAGCTCGCCGGCATCGACGAGCCGCTGCATGAGCGACTGGTCGCGCGTGAGCTGGATGGCACGGCGCTGCCGTACCAGATAGCCGCGGCTGTCGCCGATCTGCGCGAGGTACAGATCGGTGCCGAAGACACCCGCGACGGTAACGGTGGTGCCCATCCCGCGGACGTCGGGGTGCTCCGCGGCATAGCGGAAGAGCTCCGCATTGGCGAGCTCCACGGCCTCCCGGATCCGGAACGCGAACCGGGCGCCGGAAGTGTCGGCATCGTGCGTCCAGGTAGTCGAGAGGTGCCGGTAGATGATGTCGGCCGCCATCGCGCTCGCGAGCTCACCAGCCGCGGCACCCCCCATGCCGTCGGCAACCATGAAGAGCGAACCCCGTGGTCCGATCTCGTGGCTGCGGACGTCGGGCATCAGACTCGCCTTGCCGGACGAGAGATCGGCGACCAGGAAGGTGTCTTCGTTGTGATCGCGGCTCTGCCCCAGGTCGGTCTTCCCGAAGACCGACACCCGCAGGGAGTCGCTCACGCGGAGTCTCCACGCGGCAGGCGCACCGGCGGCCTCGGGAGCGGGGCGGGATCTCCGACCGGAGGATTCCGGCCTGGCGGGGTGGTGCCGGTGTCGCGTCGGACGGAGTCCCGCCGGTTGCGGGCAGGCGACGGCGGTGTGGCAGTGTCCGGCTGCACAACGGAGGTCGTGTCGGGCGGAGGCGCGAGGGTCGGCATCGAGCCGGTCGCGGAGTCCGTGCCGCCCGCAGCAGCGTCGGGGGGCACGTCCTCGTCGCGGCCACTGCACGCATACATCAATACGGCGGCTCCGGCGATGACGGCGAGCTCGCGCAGCTTCACTCGATGGCCTTCCTGTCGGGATCGGGGCTGCGGGAATCTAGGAATGGCCGATGGGAGCGTCAACGTCGGTTTGACGTAACTTTCGGCAGATAGGTACCTTGGACGCATGCCCTTCCGGCTTCGCTCCGGCCTGCCGCTCCTAATCGCCACCCTGTTCGCCTGTGCCCATGCCTCTGCTCCGGGCGCGGTGTATCCGGCCGAGCCTCAGGACGCGGCACTTCCACCGATCGACTCCGTCAGCGGGCCGATCACGCTCAGGGTGCAGTATCCGGCTGCCGGCGCGGTAATCGATGCGACGGATTCCAGCTTCATGTTCGGCACGACGTCGACCGGTAATGCGTCGCTGACGATCAACGGCCAGCCGGTGCGCGTGGCGCCGAACGGCGCGTGGCTCGCGTGGGTCGCTCTGCCGCGAGACTCGGTCATGCGCTTCGAGCTGGTTGCGCGAACCGCCACGGATTCCCAGCGGCTGGAGCTCGTCACGCGGCGCCCTCATCGCTTCGTGCCGCCGCCGGGACGGACCTGGATCGACAGCACGTCCATCCTGCCGCGCGGTGCGATCGAATGGCCTCGGGACGAGTACCTGCCGGTCACGGTGCGGGCGGACTCAGCCGCAACCGTGGCGCTCGTGCTGAACGATTCTCTCCGGATCCCGCTTTCTCGCGAAGCTCGCACTGATGACGCGCCCTGGGGCATCCGGGCGTTCGATCGCGACACCGCTAACCTGCGGCGCCCTGTGCGCCTGGACCGTTTCGCCGGTGCCATTCGCGGGCGTGCGATCACCGACTCGGCCTTCATCGAGGCGATCTCTGGCACCGATACCGCGCGAGTGCGCTGGCCGGTCCGGGTATCACTGCTCGATACGCTGCCCATGTTCGTCGAGCTGGACGACGATACCGCGCAGACCGGCACCACGGATCGCATCACGATCGGTCGTGCGGTCCGCGACGGCACGTACCACTGGTTCTGGCCCGCCGGCACGCGTGCGCTGGCGGCGGGGCGCTACAACGAGCATGTGCGCCTCCGTCTCGCCGCGGGCGTACATGCATGGGTTCCCGCGTCGGAAGCGCGCCCCGTCGCGGGACAGGCTGGAGCAGGCGCCGTTGCGGGCTCCGTCACGATGACGCCGCTCGAGGACCGGCTGCGAGTCCGGATCCCGCTGAGCTCGTCCGTGCCATACGAGATCCTCGAAGAGGAGCACTGGCTCGACATCACGCTCTACGGCGCGAGCGGCGACGTGAACTGGATGCGATACGGTGCCAGCGATTCCATCGTCCGACGCGCGGCATGGACGCAGGACGCCCACGGCGTCCGGCTCCGGCTCGAGCTCGAGCAGCCGGTGTGGGGCTTCCGGTCGTACTGGGATCGCGGCGACCTCATCGTCGAAGTGCGCCGGCCACCCGCGATCGATGCCGGGCGTCCGCTCGCCGGCCGCCTCATCGTCGTCGATCCGGGGCATCCGCCGCTCGGCGCTTCCGGCCCGACCGGGCTCACCGAGGCCGAAGCGAATCTCGCCGTGTCGCTCCGCCTCCGGCAGCTGCTCGAGGACGCCGGCGCTCGCGTGATCATGACGCGTACGACGGGCGTCCCGATGGATCTCGGCGCGCGGCCCCGGCTCGCCGATTCGGTCGGTGCCGACATTCTCGTTTCGATACACAACAACGCATTGCCCGACGGCGTGAACCCGTTTCCGAACAACGGCACGAGTGTCTTCTACAACCAGCCGCGCAGCATTCCGCTCGCGATGGCGGTCCAGCGCGCGCTCGTGCGACGTCTGGGCCTCCGCGACCTGGGCGTCGGCCGCGGAGACCTCGCGCTTGTGCGACCCACATGGATGCCTTCAATTCTTACGGAAGGTCTGTTCATGATGGTGCCGGAGCAGGAGGCCGCGCTCCGGTCGGTCGAGGGTCAGCGCCGGTACGCCCAGGGGGTGTTCGAGGGAATCCGGGAGTACCTGCGGGCCCGGGCCTCCCGCTGACGTGGTGCAGGGGGGGCCGCTTCGCGCGTCCCCCGCGATACAGCTGATGATGGACTCCCACATGCCGGTCTCCCGTTACGCCTTCCGCCTCGGGTGCGTCGCTCTCGTCGCACTGCTGGGGGCGCCACGCCTTGCGGCTCAGTCGCCCGCGGACCGTGCGCAGCTCGAGCAGCTCCGCGATTCGCTCGCGGAGCTTCGTGACACCGTCGCGCTGTTGCGACTCGAATCATCGATGATCGAGGCCACCAAGGCGGATCGCTCGAACGTCATGCGGCACCTTCGACTCGGCTTCGTCGCCCTGCGGCTCGGTGAGCTCGGCCGGAAGTCGCACTATGACGATGCCGCATCGGAATTCCAGTGGGCGATCGACCTCCAGCCGACATGGCCGTATCCATGGTTCGGGATGGGGCTGGCGGAGTACGGGGTCGGCGATTCGAAGGTGTCGGTCGTCGCCGGGCTCCAGTCGATGCTCGGACGCGATGCGCTGACCCGGTCGGCACTGGCTTTCGCGAAGTCGGCCGAGGTCGACCCCGCATTCGTCCAGGGACTCGTCGAGCTGGCGGCGACGGCGCTCCGCCAGCGCGTCAACATCAAGCTCGACGTCGCGCTCGCGGCGATGCGCCGGGCTGCCTCGACGAGTGCCGGTTCGCACCCGGAGGTGCTGCTCGCGCGCGGCCGCGTGGAACGGGAAGTCGGTGACGCCGACTCGGCCATCACGGCCTTCCGCCGCTACGTCTCATCGGGCGCGAATCGCGCGCTTGGACTCTATGAGGTCTCGCGGACGCGGCTCTGGGTCGGCGACCTCGACGGCCAGCTCGCGTACTACGAAGGCGCCGGCTACGACGACTCGGCCGCCGTCGCCGCG
>Ga0079218_10000452_pt1 | contig 12253 bp, 9 predicted proteins | sample NCCompost_FD_77181 | JGI IMG/M metagenome (GOLD analysis project Ga0079218, IMG submission 77181) | Agricultural soil microbial communities from Utah to study Nitrogen management - NC Compost | ecosystem: Environmental > Terrestrial > Soil > Agricultural land | place: USA: Utah | collected... | reverse complement strand
CGCGATCGACGACGTGAATCAGGTACCGACGTTTCCGGCGCCGATCGACCCGAAGCAAAAGGAAGCCGTCGAAGCCGGCCTTCGCAGCGCCCAGCACGATCTGCCAATCGACCTCAATGGCCGGGTCCTCACAGCCCTCGACCACTTCCACAAGGGCCGCGGACGAAACACCATGAGCGTCGGGCTGGAGCGCGTCGGGATGTATCGGCCGATGATGGAACGAATCCTCAAGGAAGAAGGGGTACCGCTGGACCTCGTATTCCTGGCGCAGGCGGAAAGCGCGTTCCTTCCTCGCGCCATTTCCCGCGCCAAAGCTCGCGGTATGTGGCAGTTCATCTCGTCGCGCGGCAAGGAATACGGACTGCGGCAGACCTGGTGGATTGACGAGCGGTCCGATCCGGAGAAGTCGACGCGCGCCGCGGCGCGCCATCTCAGCGATCTCTACGAAGAATTCGGCGACTGGTACCTGGCAATGGCCGCCTATAACGCGGGTCCTGTCCGAGTTCAGAATGCGCTGAAAAAGACCAAAACCAAGACATTTTGGGAGCTGGCGGACAAGAAAGCCCTTCCCCGGGAAACGATCAACTACGTCCCGACGATTCTCGCCATGGCGATCATCGGCAGGGACCCCAGCGAGTATGGATTCAACGTTGAGCCGGATCCGCCCATGGAAACCGACCGGGTCAACCTGGAAAAGGCGACGGATCTTCGCGTCATCGCTGAAAACCTCGAGTTGTCAGTGGATCGACTGAAAGAGCTGAATCCTCACATCTTGCGCTGGACCACGCCGCCCGACGATCCGGAATTCGAGTTCATCCTGCCCAAGGGGTACTCCGAGCGGTTCGCGGAAAAGGTTGTGGCTATGCCAGACAATGAACGCATCATCTGGCGGTATCACAACGTCAAAAAGGGCGAAACGCTGTCGTCTATTGCCAAACGCTACGGGGTCGCTGTAAATGACCTGACCCAGGCAAACCGCATCACCACGAAGACGTCCCTCAGTATCGGCCGTGAACTCCTGATTCCCATGAGTGGCAGCACCCGGCCACCGACTGCTGCCGTGGCTTCCAACAAGGCGCCAGCATCTGCCAAAGTCGCCGCCCCTGCTCCCGTACCCGCGACCTATAAGGTCAAGCGGGGGGATACCCTGACCTCGATTGCCGCGAAATTCAACCTGACCGTCAATGATTTGAAGAAATGGAATAAACTGACGTCATCACGGTTGGATGTCGGGCAAAGGCTCGCTCTTGCCCCACCGAGTGTGCGGCAGGCGAACTGAAGATTTACCCTATCCTTCTCAAAAACGGGGCGTCTAACGCCCGTATCTATGGAAGCAGTGTTGGGAAGAGCCGAACAAGCCGCGTACGATTCTGACGAAGAAAAGCTCCTCATCGAGCAGGCGCAAAACGGCAGTCGAGAGGCTTTTGAAGAGCTCGTCCGGAAGCATGACCGCGACATCCTGCGGCTTGCCTTCCACATGCTTGGAAATCGCGAAGAGGCGCGAGAAGTTTTCCAGGAGACCTTCCTTAAAGCCTACCGATCGCTCAGCCGGTTTCGGTTTGAGTCGAGCTTTTATACGTGGATTTACCGTATCGCCACGAACGTCAGTCTCGACCACCTTCGAAAACGACAGACGCTCAAGGAAGAGATCTCCTACGAATCTGACACCGAAAGTAACCCGGACAGGCCCGCGTTGAAAGACACGCTTGCGGCTACGACGTACTACAGCAATCCGGAGCGCCGTCTGTACGGGAAGGAAGTCGGTGAAAGAATCCAGGAGGCCCTAAAAAGCCTTTCCGAAAAAGAACGTCTTGTATTTGAATTGAGGCACTATCAAGGCCTTCGACTGCGGATGATTGGCGAAATCATGGGCAGTACTGAAGAGACTGCCAAAAACTATCTGTTCCGCGCCACGCAGAAACTCAGGGCGCAATTGGGAAAAGTATGAGCTGTCAAGAATACCAAAGACAGATTGTGCTCTCGCTGTACGAAGAGTTGCAGGAAGGCGAGAGATCAGGCCTGGACACCCACTTGCGCGAGTGTACGGGGTGCCGCCAGGCCTACAAGGAACACCAGGAGTTCTCCAGCGCGCTGGCTGAAGACGAGACAGCATGGGAACTACCGGCCGACCTGCTCGTGGAATCCCGCCGTGCACTGGCAAATGAACTCGACAACATCGAAAGAAAACGCTCCTGGTGGCGGATGCCCGCGTTCTCGGTGGTTTTCACCCCGATGCGCCTTCTCGAGTCGGCTACGCTGATCGCCCTTGGACTGGCTTTCGGTGTGTTCATCAGCAACCAGCAGGGAGCGCCGACTCCAACCGGAATCGATGCGACGATTGCATCAGTCCCACAGAATGGCCGGGTATCCAACGTCAGAATTGTCAGCACGGATGCCTCCACGGCGACCGTGGAATTTACCGGTGACGTGGTGCAGCCACTGCGGTTCACAGGACGCCTGGAAGACGACACCACACGCCAGCTGCTGTTCAGTGCGGTTCAAGACTCCATGAACCCGGGCTCGCGGATGCAGGCGGTGGAAGTGCTGGCTCGAAAGTCTTCCGAGCCGTCAGTTAAGGAAGTTTTGATTCACGCTCTACTGAACGATGAAAATCTGAGCGTGCGGCTCAAGGCCTTCGAAGGATTGAAACCCTTCGCCGGCGATGAAGACGTACGGACGGCGTTCATGGAGGCGCTGATGAAAGATCCCAACGATGGCGTACGCGTTGCGGTCGTCGATGCTCTGGCGCCGTTTACGAAAAGCGAAGCCATGGCGAACAGCATCGAAGCAGTAACCCGTTATGACGAAAACAACTATGTCCGGCTGAAGGGACAAGGTCTGATTCACATGGTAGGTGCCCAGAGATGAAGCTGCGGATCTGTGCTCTGGCCGTCCTCGCCGCCTTGCTGCTGCCGCTGAGCCTGTTCGCCAAGTGTCCCATCTCTCCGACCGGAACACTCGTGCTGCGCGCTCCCGCCGGAAATCTGATACTCGAAACCACTGCATCCGACTCGGTTGAAGTTGAGGTGTCCAATCGCCAGGTCAGCGTGCAGGAAACATGCAAGCGTGATGTCGTCGAGATCACCGCCAGCGCCCCTGCCAGTATAGGCATTCCCGACTGGAAGATTCGCGTACCGAAAACCGTGACTTTGGACCTTACCACGCAGGCCGGAAACATTCACATCATGGATACCGATGGCGAAGCTCTGCTGAGAACCCCGGGCGGCAAAGTCATCGCAGGCAACATCAAAGGCAATGCCTTGATCATTGGGACCGAAGTCCGAACCGCCAACATCGGCGGAAATGTTGAAATCCGTGGAAAGGGCGGACGGCTGACGGTGGGAGACGTTGGAGGTAACGCGGAGTTCGAAAGTCCTGGCGGCGATATCATCGCGGGAATCGTCAGAGGGCATGTGAAGGCGACTCTTGGCAGCGGTTCAGTCAGCATCCGCGAATCAAATGGCGATGTGGTGATAACGACCATGGCCGGCGACATCAAGAGTGAATACGTTCGTGGCTCGTTTGACGGTCGGACGGACTCCGGAAACATTCACATCGAGCGCGTCGGCTCATGGGTTCGAGCCATCACCGGCGTCGGCGATATCTTCCTCCGGCTTATGCCGACAAACTATGCCGGGGATTTGCACGTTACCGCCGAAGCCGCTTTCGGCGACATCACCCTCTTCGTACCGAAGGCAATGAAGGCGACCATCGATGCCGTCATCGAAAGGCCCCCATTGAACGGTAAAGGCAGGATCTTTTCGGACTTTGTGCTGAAGGTCCCCGCCAACGCCTTTAAGAGCCTCATTCCCGGCGGACCCGATCGTCAGGGAGCAACGCTTAACGGCGGCGGGAACAACATCAAGGTTCGTACGTCAGTAGGAACGATCACTATCCGAGAGGCGAACTAGTTCCTTCCTCGGACGACACCCGTTCGCAGCAACGCCGGATCCAGCACGCGATCGATGACAGCCTTCATTTGTGCGGCCGTTACACCGCGCACTGCAGCCTCATACCGCGGCACAGATTGAACTCCTGCTCCCGAGATAATCGCTCGCGCATACTCCAGAACGCGCGCTTCTCGTGTCTGCAGCGAGGATTCGCGAGCCCCAATCGCAGACTCTGCGGCTCGCTTGAGTTCGTCGGCGGTTACCCCGTCCTTGCGAAGCCTCGCATGTTCGGCATCGAGCACGGTGCGGACTTCAGTCTCCTTCTCGGGAGAAAACGCGGCGTACGTGTAGAAGCTCCCGCCGCGAGAATCGGCGACGTTCGTGGTTCGTACGGTGTACGCCAATCCCTGCTTCTCGCGGATCGCTTCAAAGAAGCGGCCCCCGCCACCGGACACGATGTGGGACAGCAGCTCCAGTGCGTAGCGCTCATTCGCAGCGCGATTCAGCCCCGGGAAACCATAGACGAGCGCCGTCTGCTGCCGGTTCTCAGCCTCGACCGCCTGTGCCGCCTGGCTTGCCGCCTGTGGGCGCGGTAGCGTCGACAAATCGCGCGTCTCGAGATCTTCATTCGTCAGCGCGTCGGCGATAGGAGCGACAAGCGCTGTGCCGCGCGTGTCTCCAACAATCACGATCGTGGGAAGGATCTTCCTCTCGTTGCTCGTGAACCACGTCCGGACCTGAACCGCCGTCAGTTTTCCAATACCTTCCTCAGTACCGACTGCAGGACGCGCGTAAGGAAACGTTCCATAGACCGATTGCAGGAACAGGCTCACCGGAAAGGCGACGTTGTCATCGCGCCGGTTGCGGATGCGGCTCAGCTGTAGGTTGCGCTCCTTCACGACTTCAGGCTCTTCGAACAGAGGATCCTGCAGAATCTCCACTAGAACCTGGACGGCCTGATCCATTCGACCGGCGAGCCCGTGAAGCATGTAGCCGAAAAAGTCGGGCTCGTTGACGACCTGAATCCGCGCACCCGCGTTTTCCAGCCGGCGCGAGATCTGGTTCGAATCAAAACTTTTGGTGCCCCGCATTGCGCTCCGCAACATGAGTTCGGTGATGCCTGCGTTTTGAGGCGTTTCCAGAAGACGTCCGCCTGGAAAGAAGATTCCAAACGACACGATCGGCAATCGATGATCTTCGAGAATGTAGACTTCAGGCCCGCGCAGGATCGAACGGCGCTGAACGGCGCCGACCATATCCGTCACGAGCCCGTCACCCCTCTGAGGAATCTGAGCAACGACCGGCGATTCCTCCTGGGGAGGACGCGCGACGGCGCCTTCCACCTTATCAAGAACCGCAGCCTTGTAATCCGCAGCGGTCAGATTGCGATCTACAGACTCGGGCAGGTACTCAAACACACTGAGGTTTGCCGTCGTGAGGTATTTACGCGCTGCGTCCGTCACTCGCTGGGCCGTCACCCGCTGGATGTCATTCAGATACGTGGATGAGATCGTCCAATCACGGAGCGCTTCATAATAAGCGAGACTCTCACCAATGCCGTCGACGGTCTCGAGCTTTGCAAAGCGGTTGTGTGCGATGGCGATCTTTGCCCGCCCCAGGACCTGATCCGTCACACCGAAACGCTTGATGCTCTCAATCTCGGCGAGAGCGGCGGTCGCCGCCTCCAGGGGTGATGTCGTTTCCAAATGAACCTGGAAGTAGCTCATGTCGAGAAAACCGCGGAGCTCAGCAGATCCCGACGTTATCAAGCCTTTCTGATCTCTCAATGTTTCCTGTAAACGTGACGAGCGGCCGGCTCCGAGAATTGCGGCAAGGACCTCGAGCGTTCGTCCGTCCTCTGAAAGGACCCCGGGAACGTGGAAGCCCATCGCCAGATGCGCTTGCTGGATCGGTCCCCGCCGGAACGCGTAACGGACACCCTCCTGTGCGGGTTCCGCCGGAGATGCATCGCGCTCCACCTTCGCGTTTGCAGCCGGCGCATAGAGCTTTACGATGCTCTCCATAACCTTTTCCCGGTCAAACGCGCCGACAACCGTGAGCACGATGTTCGAAGGCTGATAGTACTTTTGGTAATAGGCCGTAACGTCATCCGCCGTCAGTCCACGAAGACCCTCTGCCGTACCGAGCCTCCAGCGCTTCATCCGGTGCTCGGCGAATGCGGTTTCAAATAATTTCTCGGCAGCAAGGGCGGCAGGATTGTCCAACTTCCGGTTGTTTTCCTGGAGAACCACCTCAACCTCGCGCTTCAGTTCCTGCGGATCGAATGCGGGGTGCAGAAGAGCATCAGACTGAATCTCGAGGGCGGCCAGAGTATTCGCTGCGGGCACCACGGTGTAGTAAACCGTACGGTCGTAGTCGGTGTAGGCGTTGAGAACGCCACCCAGAGATCGCGTTTGCCGTGCAATCTCACCGGCAGGGCGCTGCGCGGTCCCTTTGAAAAGCATGTGCTCGACGAGATGTGAAAGGCCGCTCAGGCGGTCCTCCTCGTCGAAGTATCCGGCCTTCACGTGGGTTGTGATGCTCGCAAGCGGGACCGCATGTTCCTCACGAACGATAACGGTCAGGCCATTCTTCAGGATGACTTTCGTCGTCTGACCCTGATCCTCACGAAACGTGTAAGGGCCCGCGATCTCCCGTTGAGGGGGGACTGCAGCCTGCAGCAATACAGCGAGTACCAGTTTCCACATGGCGTTTTGCTGAGTTCTATTTTACCCGCCACGCGGAAAATCCACGTCAGACTAGTTATTTCTATTTTTTCGGGGGATTAAATCGGAGATCTCGAAACTGCACGATTCCCGCATTGGAAACCCGAAATTTCGAAACCTTAAATCGGACTTGTCCAGCCCGGTAAGGGACAGTGCAATTTAAGGTTTGGAAATTTCGGGTTTCCAATGCGGGAATCGTGCAGTTTCGAGATCTCCGATTTCTCCCATCTTAGAGTTCCTATTTCGACCGCACCTCAATGAGTCGTGATCCCTCATCCACATACTCGAGATAAACCTGCACCGCACCGGGCGTCGGAAAATCGCCGAGGCGCTCCGCCCATTCCACGACGACCGCCGCATTCGAGTCCTCGAAGATTTCGTCGAGCCCGAGGCCATCAAGGCGTCCGGTCTCAATCCGGTAGAGATCGATGTGGTAGATCTTCACTCGTCCGCGGTACTCATTGATCAGGGTGAACGTCGGACTCGAGACATCATCGACGTCCTGCAGACCGAACCCTTTCGCCAGTCCACGCGTCAGTGCGGTCTTCCCCGCTCCGAGATCGCCATACAGGAGAATGTGCGCGGGAAGCGTCATCGATTCGGCAAGGTCCTTTCCGATTCGAAACGTTTCGTCTTCCGACTTCGAGATCACTCTCGCACCCGCTCCCACGCGGCACCGATGTAATACAGCAAGTCGGTCGCCACCAGCGATTCTTCTCCAATTTCTTCGGCGGCAACATCGCCCGCAAGACCGTGGAGATAAACCGCGAACATCAGACGTTCGGAAAACGTGCCGAGGTTCTGCTGGGCAACGATCCCGGACAGCATTCCCGTCAGAATATCTCCGACACCGCCGGTTGCCATTCCTGGATTTCCGGTGCCATTGATATAGACCTGACCGTCGGGTAATGCGATGACGGTCCGGAAACCCTTAAGGACCACGTACAACTCCTGAGCCGCTGCGAAGCCGCGAGCGACATCGACGCGATTGCCGTTAACGTACGCGATGTCGCGATTCACAAGGCGCGCCATCTCGCCAGGATGCGGCGTGACGATGACCGGTCTTTCGGACCGGCCTCGCAGTTCCGACGTATATCCCACAAAAGCATTGAGGCCATCCGCATCGAGCACGACCGGAATCGATGCCTCACGCAGCGCGATCCTCGCCATCGCCTGCGTTTCCGGATGAGTACCGAGACCGGGTCCGAGCCCGAGTACAGTTTTTTCGTTCATCAGTTGCTTCATGGACGCATTCGCAATGGTGCCTGCAGTTGTTTCCTCGAGAGACTCTGTCATCAATTCGAGCATGGAGGCAGCGATCAGAGCCTGGCAACTGGACGCTGTCGCTACAGTGACGAGTCCGGCACCCGAACGTAGCGCGGCCTGGCCCGCCATTGCCGCTGCGCCGCTTCTTCCCCGCGATCCTCCAACAATCAGCACCTTGCCGTAATCTCCCTTGTGCGTGTCTTCCTGGCGTCGGTGCACCGCTGCGGGGAACTCGTCCGGCGTGATCAGATTCAGGTTGTGCTCCGGGGAGTGAATAAGCTCGTCGGCGTTTCCAATGTCCACGACGATCACGTCTCCGGCATATTTGTTGGCCGGCGGGAAGACGAGGCATTGCTTCAGGGCGGTGAACGTTACCGTGACATCGGCCTGTATGGCGGGCCCGGGAATTTCCGCGCTGTCCGCGGTAAGCCCTGAGGGCACATCGACAGCGAGAACGGTCGCATCCGAAAACAGATCAGGAAGACTCTCGATGACGGCGCGATATAACCCATCAACCGGACGCGTGGCGCCTGTGCCGAGCAGAGCATCGATAACGAGCGATGGCTCATCCTCGCCGCTGAACTCCGACCACTGGTCTTCGTTCACGATGATCGTCGGAGAAACGCCGCGAGCTTTCATGCGCGCGAGATTCGTTGCGGCATCGCCGCTGATGTCGCCTTCACTGGAGAAAATCAGAACGTGTGGAACGCAACCCCGATCGGCAAGCAGCCTCGCGATGACGAATCCGTCTCCGCCGTTGTTGCCCTTCCCGCACAGAACATAGATCTGAAGATCGTCGAGGTCCTCGAACCTTTCCTCGATTGTTTCGACGACGCGTTCACCGGCATTTTCCATCAGCGTGAGCGTGTCTCCGGACAACTGATCGATGTTGCGGAGCTGGTTCGCGCTGAGAATCTTCATAGAACGTCTGTGCTAAGCTTTCGAGGCGATGCAATTGTCACACGTCAAAGAACTCGAACAGAAATACATTCTGGGAACGTACGCGCGCCATGACGTTCTTATCGAGCGTGGAAGTGGCGCTTATCTGGTCGATGCTGCAAACAAACGTTATCTCGACCTGCTTGCAGGTATCGGCGTTAATGCGCTGGGCTATAACCATCCCCGCGTCAAACAAGTTCTGCGAAAACAAATCAAGCGTCCGCTGCACATCTCGAATTTGTTTTATCACGAGTATCAGGGCCGCCTCGCCGAGAAGCTTTGCAAGATTTCCGGACTGGATCGCGCGTTCTTCACCAACAGCGGCGCGGAATCCATCGAAGCGTGCCTCAAGTTTTCGCGCGCCTGGGCCGGGCGAACCGCGACGAACGGGTCGGGCCGCAAATTTCGCGTGCTCGCGATGGACAACGCCTTTCACGGCCGAACGCTGGGCGCGCTGTCGGCAACATCCAGCAAGAAGTATCGAGAGCCATTCGAGCCTCTGGTTCCCGGATTCGAGTTCGTCGAAGCGAACAACATTGCGGACCTCGAAAAGAAGTTCACTCCTGACGTCTGCGCGGTGTTGATCGAGACGATTCAAGGTGAGGGCGGAGTGCGGCCGCTGAAGGAAGAGTTCTATCGCGCCGTCCGGCACCTTACTTCCGAGCACGGCGCATTGCTGGTGGCGGACGAGATCCAGTGCGGGCTTGGACGAACGGGCCAGTGGTTCGCCTTCCATCAGTGGGTCGATCCCTCCGACACGCGCATGCTGCCGGACATGATTGCCTGCGCCAAGCCGCTGGGACTCGGAATTCCGATGGGCGCGGTCATCCTGAAGGAACACGTCGCTTCCGCAATCAAGGCGGGTGAACACGGAACGACGTTCGGCGGCAGCCCCCTTGCATGCCGGGCAAGTCTCGAGTACTTCAAGATTCTTGAGGAAGAAAAGCTGCTCGATCAAATCCGTGAAAACGGCGCTTACTTCAAAAGCCGCCTGGAGACATTAAAGGATCTCCCGGTCGTCAAGGAAGTCCGCGGGATTGGCCTGATGCTCGCGGTCGAGCTGAATGTGCCTGGGAAAGACTACGTCAGGAAGATGCTCGAACGCGGGTTCATCATCAACTGTACACACGATACGAGCCTGCGGTTCCTGCCGCCGTTCATCATTACGACCAAGCAGATCGACAAGAGCGTGCGCGCGCTCCGTGAGGTGCTCGCAGAAGCGTAGATGGCAGAGCCGAAGCTCATTCACCGCGAAGTCGCTTTCAAAGGACGTCACGTTCAGGTTCGCGTCGACGAGATCATCGATTCTGCAGGCAACAGCACGAACCTGGAGATTGTCGTCCATCCTGGCGCGGTCTGCGTAGTTCCACTCCTCCCAAACGGCGATGTGGTTCTGGTCCGACAGTACCGCCACGCTACTGGCACTCACCTGCTGGAAATCTGCGCGGGCGGTTTGAATCCGGAGGAAGATCCGCTTGAAGCGGCGCGGCGGGAACTCGAAGAGGAGACCGGTTATCTCGCGGGCAATCTCGTGGAACGCGCCCGTTTCTGGACGACGCCGGGATTTACAACCGAATTCATGTACCTCTACGAGGCGACGGACCTGGTCAAGACACAGACAAATCCCGACGACGATGAAATCATTGAAGTCGAGATCGCAACACAGCAGGAAGCCCTCCGAATGGTCGACGATGGCAGGATCCAGGACGCCAAATCCATCCTTGGCCTGCTTCGTGTTCTCCCCAGAAGATGACCCAGTGGCGTAAGAATCAGCTCGCCACCACGATATCCGCGGCTCTGATCTTCTTCGGGTACACGCTCGTGATGCCGTTTCTGCCATCGTTCGTGCGCGAACTCGGAATCACCTCGAAGGCCGGAGTCGCGTTCTGGAGCGGATTGATCCTGAGCGTCAGCCCGTTGGTTGCGTCTCTTTGTGGCCCGATCTGGGGCCGTATGGGAGATCGCTGGGGCCTGAAAATCATGGCACAGCGCGCCACGGTGGCAAACGCGTTGCTCTGGTTCAGCATGGGCTTCGCCCAGAACATTTATCAGTTGCTGGCGTTGCGCGCCGTGCTCGGTTTGCTCGGTGGCTTTAACAGCGTTTCCGTGGCCCTGATCACACACGCCGCGCCTCGAGACAAGGTTCCGCAGATTGTGGGAACGCTGCAGGCGGTTCAGATCCTCGCGGCCGGGGTAGGGCCGCTTGCCGGAGGCATCCTGGCGAACATCATCGGGGTGCGGTACACGTTCTTCGTAACGGGAATTATCATGCTCGGATCCGTCGTCAGCATTTTCTCGCTCTATCGCGATGTTCCGGGCGACAGCGAGAAGACACCACCGGCGAAGGAAGCGTCCTCGTTCTGGCGGCGTCCGCAGTTTCTCACAGCGATGCTGGTCCTGTTCTTCATCAACATGGCAGACCGGACCTTCGGTCTCACCGTGCCGCTGTTTCTGGAAGAACTGGGAACGACGGCCGCGTGGGTCGCCGGCGTCGTGATTTCACTCGCAACGTTTGGAGAAGCGTTCTCGGCGTGGGTCTCGGGAAAGCTCGCGTCCAAAGTGAGCCTTCAGCGCCTGATCTCCGCACGACTGGTCGCGAGCATCGCTGTGTTGCTCCCGATGGTCTATGCGTACTCCACACTGCAGTTCTCCGTGCTGCGCGTTTTTCTCGCCCTGCTGGCAGGCGGAATGCTCACGTTGACGGTAACAGCCGCCAGCGACGTTATTCCTGAAGAATATCGAGGCACTGGATTCGCGCTCCTGCAGTCGACGAGCATGCTCGGTGGCGCCGCCGGACCGCTCGTTGCGGGGGGACTTGCAGGATGGAGCATTCGCTCGGTGTTTGTGTTCAATGTGGTCGTGTACGGGCTGATGGTGGCATTTGTGAGGAGAAACCTCCGTCGATGAGAGAGTTATAAAATCTAAGATTTCTGATATGTTCCCCCCAAGAACGGGAGGTTCCCGATGCCTAAACGATTTCTAATCGCCCCGCTGACCGTCTTCATCCTGTTAACCATCACGCTCTCGGGACAGCAGTCTTCTCTTCGTAAAGTGAAGATTAACTTTCCTACACGGAGCGCAGCGTCGTGGCCAATGTTCATCGCCAAAGAGGGCGGCTACTACGCCAACCACGGACTCGACGTTGAACTCGTCTTTGGCGCAGGCAACGTGGGCGTGGCGATGATTGCCAGCGGTGAAGCGGTGATGACGAACTCGTCGATGGAACAGGCGCTGCAAGCCGGCTCGCGCGACGCATCTCTGGTCCTGATGGGTAGTTCGCTGAACAAGGGAATGTTTTCGCTGATGGCATCGAAGAACTTCACGTCGGTCAGTGAGCTGCGGGGAAAGCGCCTGGCGGTGAGTCAGATTGGCGATGCGCCGTACAACTACACGCTCGCGCTGCTGGCGAAGTTCAAAATGACCTCGAGAGAT
>Ga0079218_10000448_pt1 | contig 12284 bp, 10 predicted proteins | sample NCCompost_FD_77181 | JGI IMG/M metagenome (GOLD analysis project Ga0079218, IMG submission 77181) | Agricultural soil microbial communities from Utah to study Nitrogen management - NC Compost | ecosystem: Environmental > Terrestrial > Soil > Agricultural land | place: USA: Utah | collected... | reverse complement strand
GTGCGCGTCTGGCAGCGCGAGCGGAACGGCCAGTGGAACGTGGTGATGGACGTCCATCCGCCAGGTGAATGATAGAATTGACGTTTTGTCGGGTCAGCCGATCATCAGACAGAGAGGACGCCAGTAACCGTGGCCAAGCGTACGAAATCCGCCCTGAAGGCAAACCGCCAGAACATCAAGCGACGGGAGCACAACCGCGAACTGCGATCGCGCCTGCGCACCGCGCTGAAAGCAATCCGCGCCTCGCTCGATTCCAATGACGTTGACGGCGCCAAAAAGGCGCTCGGCGCGACGGTGTCGATCGTCGACAAGATGGCGACGAAGGGCATCATCCACCGCAACACCGCCGGCCGCTACAAGTCACGGCTCACGGCGCGGCTCGCCAAGTCAGCGTAGTGAAGGGCGACCGCCTCCGCTGAAGCTTCGGCGGGGTGCCTCGCCGCACAGTTCCACCACCAGCCGTTCCAGCAGAATCCGCGGATCGCCGCCCGACGATTTCAGGGCGAGGTCCGTGCGGAACAGCGCATCGACGGCCGCCCGCACGCGCGGCTTCGGCAGGCGCTCGGCCGCCACCCGAAGCTGCCCGAGGACCATCACCGGCACTGCCCCGCTATCGAGCGCCGCCGCCAGCTGCGTGAGCGCTTCCGCCGCATCGTTGTCCCTGATCGCGTTGGCGATCCCGAAGTCAGCGGGCGTTTCGGGGCCCGCCGGGACGGACTCGCGGACGTCCGCCATGGTGATCGTGGCCTGGCCCAGGGCGTAGAGAACCACGCGGTCGAACGCCGCTCTCAGCCGGACGATGTCGAGCCCGGCCCGTTCGATCAGCGCCCGCACGGCCGCCGGCTCGAACGACACACGCTCGCGCGCGGCGCGCGCCTTCACCCAGCGTTCCGCGTCCGCCCCGTCCTCGATCGTCCCGCAGTCCACGACATGTGCCTCCTTGAGCAGGAGCTTCACGATGTTGCGCCGCCGATCGAGGGCGCCGCAGACGAGAACGACGGTTGAATGGGGCGCTGGTGACTTGACGAACGCCGCGAGCCGCTCCTGGTCCTCCTCCGCGGCCTTGCTCTCGCGCTTCGGGATCAGCAGCTTCTCCGCCTCGAGGACCACGACGACACGCCTGGGCACCATCATCGGGTGGGTGTTGGCGGCGTCGATCACCTGCGCGGCCGAGACGTCGGCGCCGTAGAACCGATCGACGTTGAACGCCCGCAGCCCCTCGTCGACCAGTTCGAGAAATTGCGCGGCGATGTCAGCCTTCTCGACTTCGTCGGCGCCAACCAGCACGTAGAGCGGTGCCGTCTCGCCCGAAGCGATGTCCTTGCGCAGCGCGGCAGCGGTTACGACCGGCATCAATCGAGGGGGCCACGGAGACACGGACACACGGAGTGCAGAAACGTTGATTCTTGCTCCGTGCCTCGGTGACGCCGTGGCTCGGTCATCAGAAGGCCTCCAAGATGGAGGACACGACATACCGCGCCAGATCCGTAGCCAGGCGATCGATCGCCGGCCCTTCCTGCTCGATGAGCACCGCGCCCTCGAGCTGCGTGCCGCTGCGCGTCCGCACGTCGTATTCCTCGCTGAACGTCAGCGTTTCGTTCGACCAGAGCACTTCGCCGTTGCGCGAATCGGTGAACTGCACGCGCATCGTCACGGTGAATCGATATCGCGACGCCGATGCGAGCTGCTGGTCCAATCCGACCGGCTGGCTGACGAAGCCGGTAATCGCGCCGGACAGCACGGCATCGGCGCCTCCCGGCGCCGGCCGGATCTCGTATTTCCTCCCGCGCTCGATGAATTCCGTGCGCACCTTCTCGGTGATCACCTGATCGATGCGCTGTATCGGCGTGCGGTTTTCAAGCAGCGGGATCCCGACAACGCGGATGTCAGCCGGCAGGAACGAACCACGACCCGCTAATGCGTAGCCGCAGCCGGATATCACGACTGTGCTGACGACGACGAACGCCAGTGCGGATACCTGTTTCACCTATCCCACCACCACCGATACCAGCCGGCCCTTCGCCACGACAACCTTCTTCACGGTCTTGCCGGCAAGGTGTCCCTGAACGCCCGAGTCCGCCAGGGCGATTCGCTGCAGCTCGTCGTCGGAGATGTCGACGGGGACGGTGACCCTGCCGCGCACCTTTCCGTTGACCTGGACGGGAATCACGATCTCGTCCGCCTTCGCCACGTCGGCGTTGAATTCCGGCCAGGACGCGGCAGTCAGCCCGCTGTCGTAGCCGAGCATTTCCCACATTTCCTCTGCCGTGTGCGGCGCAAACGGCGCCAGCATGCGGATCAGCGCCTCGACGGCTTCACGAACGACGCAGATCGTTTCCTTCCGCTCTACCTTCCCGGCGTGTTCCACGTCTTCGTCGACGCGCCGCGCAGGCCCGCCGGTGACGGTCTTCTCGCTGAACGCATACAGCTCGTTGACCAGCTCCATCATGGCGGAGACTGCGGTGTTGAGCTGCTGGCGCTGCTCGATGTCGGCGGTGACCCGGCGGATCGTGTCGTGCGTCTTCCGGCGCAGCGCCTTCTCGTCGGCGTTCAGCGAATCGCAGGCGTCCGGACTGTCGATGCCTTCTCCGGCAATCGTCTCGTTCCAATGGTCGACCAGCCGCCACACACGTGCGAGGAAGCGGAAGCTTCCCTCGATGCCGGCGTCGGTCCACTCGATCTCCTTTTCAGGCGGGGCGACGAATATCACGTACAGCCGCAGCGCATCCGCGCCGTATTTCTGCATCATCGCGTCCGGGTCAACGACGTTGCCCTTCGACTTGGACATCACCGCGCCGTCCTTCAGCACCATTCCCTGCGTCAGCAGATGCGTGAACGGCTCGCTGTGATCGACAAGGCCCAGATCGCGGAACACGCGCGCAAAAAACCGCGAGTAGATCAGGTGCAGGATGGCGTGCTCGACACCGCCAACGTAAAAATCAACAGGCAGCCAGTACTTTACCGTCGCCGGATCGACTGGCGTCCGGTCGTTCCGCGGATCGGCAAACCTGTAGAAGTACCAGGACGAATCGACGAACGTATCCATCGTGTCCGTCTCGCGCCGGGCCGGACCGTGGCACTGCGGGCACGTGACGTTCACGAATTCGGGAACCTGCGCCAGCGGCGAATCGCCGCGGCCGGTGAATTCCGTGACTTTCGGCAGCAGCACGGGCAACTGGTCGTCCGGGACAGGGACGGTGCCGTCCTTCTCGCAGTAGATCATCGGAATTGGCGTACCCCAGTACCGCTGGCGCGAGATTCCCCAGTCCTTCAAGCGGTACTGGACCGTCGCGTCGCCAATGCCGCGCTCCCTGGCGAGCGCAACCATCTTCCTCTGCGCGTCCTCGGACGGCAGCCCGCTGAACTCGCCGGAGTCGACGAGCATGCCGTAGGCGTCGGCCGCTTCCGTCAGCGCGTCGCTCGACTGCGGTTTTCCATCGGCCGTGACGACGACCCGGATGGGCAGGCTGAATTTGCGTGCGAACTCGAAGTCGCGCTGGTCGTGTGCCGGTACCGCCATGACTGCACCGGTGCCGTAGTCACCGAGAACGAAATTGGCGACCCACACGGGTACCGTGTCGCTCGTGAACGGATTCACGGCGCGGACACCCGTATCGAACCCGTCTTTCTCGATTTCGCCGCTGATGCGCGCGGCGCGATCCTGCGTGCGAAACGCCTGGACTCTCTTGCGAAACGCCGCCGGGTCCGACGAGTGCTCGGCGAACTGAGCCACCAGCGGATGCTCCGGACCGAGCAGCACGAACGTCGCCCCGAAGATGGTGTCGATCCGTGTCGTGAACACCTCGATACGCGTTGCCGGATCGCCGTCGACCGCGAAGCTGAGCTGAGCGCCTTCCGATCGCCCAATCCAGTTCCGCTGCATCGTCAGAACCTTTTCGGGCCATTGCGTCAGGTCGCGGGTCTGGTCGAGCAGTTCGTCGGCGTAGGCCGTGATGCGGAAGAACCACTGCTCGAGGTCGCGCGTTTCAACCGGGGTCCCGCACCTCCAGCAGCCGCCGTCAACGACCTGCTCGTTGGCGAGAACAGTCTGGCAGCTCGGACACCAGTTGACCGACGACCGGCGTCGATAGGCCAGACCCCGCTCGAACATCCTGATGAACAGCCACTGGTTCCACTTGTAGTACTCGCTGTCGCAGGTGGCCAGCTCGCGCTCCCACGCGTAGCTGATGCCGAGCCGCTGGAGCTGCCCCTTCATGTGCGCGATGTTCGCGCGCGTGGATGCTTCCGGGTGAGTTCCGCTCTTGATGGCGGCGTTTTCCGCGGGCAGGCCGAACGCGTCCCAGCCAAACGGGTGCAGCACGTTGCAGCCGCGCATGCGCTTCGTCCGCGCCAGCACATCGCCGATGCTGTAGTTGCGGACGTGCCCCATGTGCGCGTGCCCTGAGGGGTACGCGAACATCTCGAGGCAGTAGAACTTCGGCCGGGCCGGATCGACTTCTACTTCAAAGGCGCGCGTATGGGTCCAGCGGTGCTGCCACTTCTTGTCCAGATCTTGGGGTTTGTAGTCAGGCATGGGAAGGCCACAGGGCCCAGGCCACAGGGCGCAGGCCGCAGACCTCAGCACGCACTGAGGCCTGAGGCCTGATTCCTGGGGCCTTCTAATTATAAAGGCCAGTACTTCGCTAAGTGCGGTTTTACGGCCGCGATCGCGGCCTCTCCGCGCGGAGCGTCAGTCTGTGGCGGCGCCGCCGGCGCTCGATTGCCTTCGAACGCCGCGATGACCGAGCGCAGCGAGTCCGCGATCCCCCGGAGGTGATACCCGCCTTCCGTGAGCGCGACGATGCGGCCGTCGCAACACTCGTCGGCAATCGCGACGAGCCGCGCCGTCAGGCGGCCGAAGCATTCGGCTTCGAGGCGCATCCCGGCCAGCGGGTCGTCCTTGTAGGCGTCGAACCCCGCCGAAATCAGGAGCAGCTGCGGCTTGAAGGCCCTGAGGATCGGCCAGGCGACTGCGTCGTACGCGCGTTCGTAGTCGCCGTCGGTGGCGCCAGCCGCCAGCGGGAGGTTCACCGTAAAACCGGCGCCAGCCCCGGAGCCCACCTCGCTGGCAGCGCCTGTTCCCGGGTAGTAGGGATACTGATGCGACGACACGAACAGCACGGACGGATCGCTGTAGAAACTCCACTGCGTGCCGTTGCCATGGTGAACGTCGTAGTCGACGATCGCCACACGCGACAGTCCGCGGGCCCGCGCATGGGCGGCGGCAACGGCGATGTTGTTGAAGAAGCAGAACCCCATCGCCCGGTTTCGTTCCGCATGGTGGCCGGGCGGCCTGACCAGCACCAGCGCACGCGTCCCGGCGCCGGCGTCGAGAACATGATCGACTGCCGTCACCGCGGCGCCGGCGGCGAGACACGCCACGTCGTACGTGTCGGGCGAAGTAAACGTGTCGGGATCGAGCGCGATTGCCCGGCCCGCCGTTTCACGAAGGAATGTGAGGTAACTGTCGTCGTGGATTCGCGCGAGATCCTCGTGGGTTGCCGGCCCTGGATCGCGGACAGACCCGCCATTCCTGCGAAACTCGTCGGCAACCACCTGCATCACCGCATGGCGCTCCACCCGCTCAGGGTGACCCGGTGGCGTGAGGTGATCCGCGAAGCGGTCAGAAGCAAAAACAGTCAGCGCCATCTCTACTTCGCAGCCAGCGCTCTCTTCACGCGCTCCGGCGTGAACGGAACCTGGCGCAGCCGCACGCCGGTGGCATCGAAGATTGCGTTCCCGATTGCCCCCGCGACGACGGTCACTGCCGTTTCGCCGGCGCCGGCGGCAGGCATGTCCGGGCGGTTGATGAGGACTGTCTCAATCACGGGCATCTCGTCGCTGAGATAGAGCGGCCTGTAGGTTCTCCAATCGACCGAGGTCACCCGCCGCGCGTCCCAGGTCACTTCCTCGAGGAGCGTCCGGCTGATGCCTTGAATCGCTCCGCCCTCCAGCTGGTTGCGCAAGCCGTCGGGATTGGAGATCGGCCCTGAATCGTTGGCAATCACCAGACGCTTGACGGCGACCGCGCCGGTGTCCCGGTTCACCTCGACGTCGGCGACCATCGCGCAGTAGCCGTTGTTGCCTTCGTAGAGCACGCAGGAGATGCCACGACCGTTCGCGATTCCCGTGCGGCGAATCAAGGCGGGGGCCGCCCCCGGCAAGGCTCCGGCGCCCAAGGGCGACGGGCGCGATTGCCAGTTCGCCGCCTTTGCGGCCGCGTTGACGACCGCGATCAACCTGGGATCGCTGAGATGTTTCAGCCGGTATTCGACGGCATCGACGCGGCGTGAGGCCGCAATCTCGTCGATGAACGATTCATGGGCGAACGTATTCTGCAGCCGATCGGGAGAACGCAGCGGACCCGTGAAAAACGGCGACCGCACGCTGTGAATGACCACACGTTCCGAGGCAATTCGTCCGGTACCTCCTGCGCGGCCGTTGACGGTGCCAGTCACATAACTCGGCACCGAGTTGTTGCCGTTGGCAAATGCCGTTGGCGCAGGTGCCGGGCTTCGCGGCTGAAATGCCGCCGGTTCGAATCCGGCCAGCGTCCCGGTTACCTGGTTGCCGGGCGTTCCGGCGCCCGGCCGACCGCCGCGGGTCGGCGTCCACGCCTCGTAGTCCCAGGCGACGATCGTACCTTCCTGATCGACCGCGGCGCGCTCTTCGCTGACGTAGGCGACGCCGTAGTTCTCCCACGCCATTTCGTCGGCGCGTGACAACTGCACGCGAACCGGCTTGCCGACAGCCTGCGACAGGATCGCCGCGTCGTAGGCGACGGTATCGGCGCCGTTGATGCCGTAGCAGCCAGGCCCCTGCTTGAAGACGACACGGATGTTCTCGGGCCGCAAGCCGAGCACCAGCGCCACTGAACTCCGCAGCGGCCATACCGCCTGAGATGCGGCCCAGAGCGTGGCCTTGTCGCCCTGCACATCGGCAACAGCGCAGGCGGTGCCAACGGAGCCGTGCATCTGGTATGGGTAGAGGTACGTCGCGCGAATGATCGTGCCGGCCTTCGATAGCGCCGCGTCCACATCTCCCGAATCCACCATGCGCGTATCGCGCGTCGGCGCCTCACCGCGCAGACGCGTATGGAAATCGCTCTGTGGTGACAGCGCAGCGCCAGGTGTCCAGGTGACTTTCAGCGCGGCGGCAGCCCGAAGGGCCTGCCACGGCTTCTCCGCCACAACGCCAACAAAGTTGTTCTTGACGACGACACGGACAACTCCAGGCATGTGCTCGATCGAACGACGATCCACCCCGGCGACAGCGCCGTTGGTCGATGGCGGACGCACGACGCGACCGTGGAGCATTCCGGGCACGCGGACGTTATGGACAAACTCGAACCGCCCGGTCACCATTGCCGGGATCTCGACGCGCGGGACCGGCGTCCCCAGAACGGTCCAGTCCGACGCCGACTTCCGCTTGGCGTTCGGGTTCAGCGTCAGGTTGAACGTCCGGCCGCCTATGAGCTCCGCGTAGCTCACGCGCTTCGCGAAGTCGCTCGCGGCGCTGATTACCCCGTCTCTGACAGCCAGTTGTCCCGCAGGCACGCCCAGGCGTTCCGACGCCATCGCCACCAGCGCCTCGCGCGCCGTGGCACCGGCCAGCGCCAGGTTGCTGTTGTTGAAATTCGCAGGATGTGACTGTGCTCCGGATGTCGTGCCCTGATCCGGCGTGACCGCGGTGTCGCACTGCACCAGCGTGACGCGGCTGAAAGGAACGCAGAGCTCCTCGGCGATGAGCTGTGTCTGCGCGGTGTACAAACCGTGGCCCAGCTCGCACTTGCCGGTGAACGCGGTGATGCTGCCGTCGGCCCGTATCGCGATCCAGCCATCGAGCTGCCGGCTGCCCGGACCATTCAATCCCTGCGCCGTAACCGTCGTCCCCAGCGCAAGATTCTCCGCCAGCCGTGCCGCGCCGACGCTGACGATCAGTGCGCCCGTTCGGACGATGAAGCGGCGACGGTTCACGCTTTCACTCCGCGCGCGTAGCGCATGATTGCCTTCAGCATCCGGGTGTTGGCTCCGCACCGGCACAGGACTCCGGACATCGCCTTGCGGAGCTCGGCTTCGTTCGCCTTCGGATTCCGATCGAGGTGGGCCTTGGCCGTCAGGACAACACCGCTGAGGCAGAAGCCGCACTGCACGGCCTGCTCGTCGGTGAAGGCCTGCTGAATGGGGTGAGGCTTCTCCACGCTGCCCAATCCCTCGAGCGTGGTCACCTCGGCGCCAGCCACCGTCGATACCGGAGCGATGCACGATCGCACTGCCTGCCCGTTGATCAGCACGGTGCAGCATCCGCACTGGCCGAGGCCGCATCCGAACTTGGGCCCGTTCAACTGGAGATCGTCGGCGAGGACGTACAAGAGGGGTGTGGCCGGGTCCACGTCGACCGTCTGTGGCGTGCCGTTCACTCTGAGCGTGATGCGACTCATGATCTGGCGCGGCCGTGGCGCGCATTCGCAACGGTAAACGACCCCTCCTGACGAGCGAGCGTCGCATACTTGATCGCGCGCAAGACATTCACGGTCAGAAGCTACCACACCCCGGCAGCATCGTGAGGCGAACCGCGGTTGTGGCACAATGCGCACCCATGGCCGTTACCCTCGAGTCGCAACTGCCCGCCGCGTCCCCGGCACGCACTCATCGCACAGCGCTGGTCGTGCTGTCGTTGGTCTTCCTGGCGGGTGCGGTGTTCATCGTGGTCGCGGCGCTGCCGTATTTCGCCCTCAACGAGGCGCAGTTCGATCGCTACTGGCCGCGCCGCTGGTGGCTGCTGGCGCATATCTCGACCGGCATCGTGGCCCTGCTGTCCGGCCCGTTTCAGCTGTGGCTCGGAATCAGCGATCAACGGCCGCGACTGCATCGCCGGCTCGGATACGTCTACATGACGGCTATCGTCCTCAGCGCGGCGACTGCCTACTATCTGGCGTTCACGACTGACCTCAGTGTCGCATTCGGTTCAGGTCTGGCCGGTCTGGCAACCGCCTGGCTGATTACAACGGGCATGGCGTTCACCGCGATCAGGCGGCAGCTGTACGACCAGCACAAGGAGTGGATGATCCGCAGCTATGTGGTCACGACGGCGTTCGTGGCCTTCCGCATCATGTTTCCGCTGCTTCAGACGAGCGGGGTCGGCAACGTGCAGGAACAGCTCGCCATGGCGGCGTGGGGTTCATGGGCCCTGCCGCTGCTGATTACCGAAGCGGTCCTACAGGGCCGCAAGATTCTGGCTGTGAAGAGCGCCTGACAAGTCCGCCTGAAGGCGGACACTACGTACGGTCGTAGTGTCCGTACGGTCGTAGTGTCCGCCTTCAGGCGGACCTGACCATTTCCTGCGCGCGGCGCTCCAGATTCGCCAACCGCTGCTCCAGCTCTACGCGCGCAGATTCCAGCTGCGCGTCGGTGGCGTCCGCGCCGACGGGCATGGGCTCACCAACAACCAGCGCCACGTTCGTGAACGGTTTCGGAATCTGAGTCCGGTCCCAGCTGCGCAGCGTCCACGCGCGTGCCGCCTCGAGGTGAAACGGCAGGATCGGATTTCCGGTGGCATGGGCGAGCCAGACGGCCCCGGGCTGCGCGCTGTGCGCCGGCCCGCGCGGTCCGTCGAGCGTGAAGCCGGCCGGCTTGCCCGCTCTCATCGCGCGGATCAGCTGCACCATCGCCCGGCGTCCGCCCCGCGTTGTCGAACCCCTGGCGGTTCCGTAGCCAAAGCGCTCGATGATTCGCGCGATCCATTCGCCATCGAAGTTCTCGCTGGTGATGACGACGATGCCGCGGCGGCGGAAGTAGAAGGTGGCCGGGAGAATGCGGCCGTGCCAGAAGGCCATCACCGGCTGGCGCCCGGACGCGATGATCGCGTCGTAGTGGTGCAGGCCCTCGACATGGAACCGCAGCGTCTGACCCAGAACGTTGATCAGCGGATATCCCAGGCCGGCGATGAGCGACACCTGCGCGCGCTTCCACGCGGACGCACGCCAGTCGTTCACGCCAACTCCCAACTTTGGGACTTGGGAGTTCACCTTACATTCCATTGTATTGCGGCCCGCCGCCCCCCTCGGGCGGCACCCAGGTGATGACCTGATAGGGGTCCATGATGTCGCACGTCTTGCAGTGCACACAGTTCGACGCGTTGATCTGCAGCCTGGGCGTGCCATCCGCATCGCGCGTGATCTCATAGACGTTGGCCGGGCAGAACCGCGTGCACGGGTGGCCGTACTCCGGACCACAAATTGAGCTGCAGACCTCGGTATGCACGAGGAGGTGCGCCGGCTGATCCTCGTCGTGCGCGGTGCCGGAGTAATGCACGTTGGTGACCTTGTCGAACGTCAGGCGGCGGTCGATCGCTGTCTCATTGCTCGCGCGCAAGTCGCGTTGAGGTGAAACGGATGTATCCAGCTTTCGCATCCGCGCATGACCGGCGTCGCCGTGAAGGTCGACGGGTGACCAGCCGCGCGTCACCAGCGAGACGCCCGAGAAGGCGAGGCCGGCCAGGAGGCCGTGACCAAATGCCTGATGCACGTGGCGAACGGGATACAACTCGGCTCGAACCGGACTGGCGTCGATCTTCCGCTGATACCGCTCCAGGCTGGATGCCGACGTGTCGTTCTCGCGGACGGCTTCGAACGCCGATTCGGCCGCCAGCATTCCCGTTCGCATCGCGAGATGAATGCCCTTGAGCCGCATCGAGTTCAGGAAGGAGCCGGCGTCTCCCGCAATGAGCCCGCCATCCATGTACGGACGCGGAATGGTGTTCCAGCCACCTTCCGGCAGCGCCTTCGCGCCGTAGCGCACCATCGTTCCGCCGTCGAGCAGCGACGCGACGAATGGATGCTGTTTGAAGCGGTTGAACGCCATGTGCGGATCGAACAGCGGATCCTTGTAGTCGAGGCCGGCCACGAAGCCAACGGACAGCTGCCCATCTCCCATCGCGTAAACGAAACCGCCGCCGAACTCCTCCAGCCGGAGCGGGTAACCCATCGTGTGCATGACGGTTCCGGCTGGAAGGCGGCCAGCGGGAATGTCCCACAGCTCCTTGAGGCCAAGGGCGAACTGCTGTGGCTGCCGCCCGGCGCCGAGCTGGAGCCTGCGTTCCAGCTCCTTGGTCAGGTTGCCGCGAACGCCGTCGCAGAAGATCGTGACCTTCGCCACCACGTCGACGCCCGGCTCGAACGTCGGCTTCTGCTCACCGTGCCGCCCGATCCCGCGATCTCCTGTCCGCACGCCGACGACGCGCGAACCATCCATCAGGATGTCCTGTCCGGCGAACCCGGTGAAGACATCGATGCCTTCGGACTCCACCTGCTGCGCCAGCCAGCGCGTGAAAAGGTTGAGCGAGATGATGAAGTTACCGTGATTGCTGAGCGGCGGCGGGATGATCGGAAACGCGATGCGGCCGGCCTGCGTCAGGAAATAGACGTGATCGGCAAGCACCGGTACGGCAAGCGGTGCACCCTTCTGCGGGAACTCCGGCATCAAATCCCGAAGCGTTGAAGGATCGAGCACCGCCCCCGACAGCGCGTGCGCGGCGGGCTCGCGCGACTTCTCGAGCACGGCGATCGACATCGGCTCGCCGCCGTGCTCCTTCTGCAGCTGCGCCAGCCGCAGGGCCGCCGACATCCCGGCCGGGCCACCGCCGACGATGAGGATGTCTACGTCGAGTGTTTCGCGTGTCACTGGTTTTCAACCGCGAAGGGCGCGAAGAACGCGAAGGCCGCGACGCACACAACCCAAATTGTAGTTTTTCTTCGCGAGTTTCGCGGTTTAAGACTTTTCGAGCTCGGCGATCAGTGCCGGCACGACCTCGAACAGATCGCCGACAATGCCATAGTCCGCGACTTCGAAGATCGGGGCGTCGGCGTCCTTGTTGATGGCGACGATGGTGCGCGCGCCCTTCATGCCGACGAGATGCTGGATGGCGCCCGAGATCCCGAGCGCGACGTACAGCTTGGGCGCCACGGTCTGACCCGAACTGCCGATCTGCCGTTCCATCGGCAGCCAGCCGTTGTCGCAGATCGGGCGCGACGCCGCGAGCTCCGCACCCATCGCCTTCGCCAGCTTCTCGGCGACGGCGATGTTCTCCTGCGACTTGATGCCGCGGCCGACGGCGACGATGCGTTCGGCCTGGCCGAGATCGACGGCCTGCTTCGCCTCTTGAAAGGGCGGCTCCGGCTTCTGCCGGATCGCCGAGGCGTCAATCGGCACGGCCACCGGTGTCACCTGGGCGGAACCGCCCTTTTGCACTGCGTCGGCGCGGAAGGCGCCGATCTGGACCGTGAC
>Ga0079218_10000446_pt1 | contig 12325 bp, 11 predicted proteins | sample NCCompost_FD_77181 | JGI IMG/M metagenome (GOLD analysis project Ga0079218, IMG submission 77181) | Agricultural soil microbial communities from Utah to study Nitrogen management - NC Compost | ecosystem: Environmental > Terrestrial > Soil > Agricultural land | place: USA: Utah | collected... | reverse complement strand
GGCGCGCCAGAATCATCAAAGGCTTACGCAGTGCGTGGGCCTTTCATTTTTTCTAGCGTAGGGAAATCGTAGGGTTGCTCTCTACGATCGCCCATGTCCGTTCGATTCGACCGGCAGCCTGCGAAAGATGATCGGGCGCCAAGTGTGCGTTGCGAAGCACCATCTCGAAAGACTTCCAGCCTCCAAACTCCATGAGCTCTTGCAGGCTCGTACCGCTCATTACGTGCCAACTCGCCCAGGTGTGCCGCAAATCGTGAAATCGAAATTTCTCGATTCCGGCTCGCCGCAGCGAGCGTTCCCATGCTGAGCCCACTTCCTGCATCGGCTCGTTCTGATACGTAAAGCACCACCGAGCATCGAGTCCCTGGACCGTCCGTAAGGCGAGGACTGCATCCTTGTTCAGCGGGATGCCGCGCCCTTCACCGTTCTTGGTCGTGCCAGGATCCAACCAAGCCACGCGCCGATCGAAATCGACTCGCGACCACTCTAGCTGCAGGATCTCGGACATCCGACAGCCAGTCGCCAGCGCAAATTGCACCACGGGGCGCAAGTGCACGGGCAATGCCTCATTGAGGCGGTCCGCTTCCTCGCGTATCAGAAACCGGATGCGCCGCTTGGGTTCCTTGAGCATGCGAACTCGTGGAACTCGTTGCAGCCAGTTCGCGCGCCGCAGCCCGGATCAGTGCAATATCCCTCGAACGATAGTCGACATTCAACGGCGCGATATCATGCGGCTGCTAGGGGAGACGCAAAGGCGCTTTCCAAACGTGCGGATCCTGGATCTCATTGAGTCCGTTTGCGATTCTTCCGTTTGTTATGCCGAGAGAGATGACTTGATCCTGTACGTAGATGACGACCACTTGTCGGCGAGCGCAAGTCGCAGCATGCTCCCTGCCGCCCGCGAGACACTGCGGGAAGTGGTCTCACCAAATTGAAGCAGCCGAGCTGTGCTCGAAGTCACTCGAATAGTTGCGCGCCTTGCACCGAGGCCAGCCCGCGCCACCGGCTCAAAGCATTGGCAATGCGACGATTGAAAGCAGAGCGGGCGGTGGGTTGGTCGACTTCCCAACGATCATCTTGCGGAGGAACGTTCGCCCGATCCAACTCCGTCAGGCGATACCGACTCGTCGTGATCTCGCGGCGGTCGTGACGGCTCCTAACCGCTTGGCTACACCTCAGTCGAGGTATTGCAGGATGCCGCCGGCGATGTATGTCGACCCAACGGCGCTAAGGTGATCCACGTCGCGATAGACGTATCCCACGCCCTCCAGATAGCCGTTGCACCAGGCCTTATCACAAAAGAGATCCGTGGGATCGAAGAGCTTGACGTGCGGATAGTCTGCAACTATGCCGCGGACGAATTGATGGTATCTGGCGGTGCGCATATCAAACTCCGCCCGTGGAATTCTGCACTCGTGTGGCTCCGCCGATCTCACCAAATCGCCCAGTGTTAGACCAAACACGCGCAACTCCTTGGCGGAGCGAAAGCAGCTCTCGATCCCCAACTCCGGAGTGTCGATGACGAAGACGATGTACTTATCCTCCCGCCCCGCAACCATCTCGAACGTATTTCTCATACCGGTCTCGAAGATTTCGTAGCGGTCTGTTATCTCGGGATGATCGATTAGCTCGACGCCCTGACCAAGCAACCTCGCGGGGTCGGTGTTTCTGAAAGTCGTTTCGTCCAAATAGACCGGTCCCATCGTGCTCATTACGAGATTTCTAAGCCAAGAGGTCGCAAGGAACTCGTCGAGCGCGGAGTTCGTGAACTTTGCGCAGTCACCTGGCGTGAAGCGGCGGTCAAAGCGATCCACGTTGTGGAAGGGGATGCACCCGGGCGAAGTCCGGTCGACAACCTTTGCGGACATCAGCGCATCCAGACCGCTCAGCAGATGTTTTGCGTGGGAGTCGCCAATTACCATGGTGGGTTCGACCAAGGTGTTCTCCGCATTGGTGTCGACAACGCTGGGATAGGCACGGGGAAATCCGTTGCTCAGGTACCCAAGCAACCCCAAGGCGACGAGAACAAACGCCCCCGCGGCTGAAGCGATCCAAACTTGCCGGCGTGCAATCCGACTCTTCAGGCGAAACGGTGTTTCGACATACCTCCAGGTCAGGAACGCCAGGACGGCGGAGAGAGCGATCAACCCGAGCATGACGAGCGCTGGCGGTTTCTCCGGGAGCGCGTGCCGCGTGAAGGCGAACAGCGGCTGATGCCATAGGTAAAGGCTGTAGGAGACAAGTCCCGTGCCGACGAGCGGCTTTGAGCTCAGCACGGCATGAACGATCGTACCCGGGGTGGCGCACAAGATGATCAGCAGCGTGCCGACGGTGGGGACCAGCGCGTAGAGGCTCGGGAAAGGCGTGCCGCGGTCATAGACGAATACGGCGCCTAGGATCAGGACCAAGCCCGCCGCGCTCATCGCGTTCTTGACTTTCGGCGTCGCAGCGACCGATCGCCGTTGCAGATAGAAGGCGGCGAACGCGCCCGTCAGCAACTCCCAGCCGCGCGTCGGTAAGAGATAGAACGTGGCCGCAGCCCGATGATAGGCGCCCCACTGCGCGACCAGAAGGCTCAGCGCGAAGACAACGGCGAGCACCGGCACGACGTGCCGCCGGCCCAACTTAGAGGCGAGCATCAGGAACAGCGGGAAGAAAATGTAGTACTGCTCCTCGACCGCGAGACTCCACGTGTGAAGCAGGGGCTTGAGCTCTGCGGACGTGTCGAAGTACCCGCTCTGGTACCAGAAGAGGACATTGGACCAGAAGGTGGCGACCGCGACCAGGCTTTGGGCGAACGACTTCATGTCGCTCGAGGTCAGCCAAAGCCACGCCAGTGGAATGCATGCGAGACAGACGAAAAACAGCGCCGGCAGGATCCGCCGCGCACGCCGCTCATAGAACCTGACGAGGCTAAAGCTCCCGTTGTCCAACTCGGCGATGATGAGCGTGGTAATCAGGTATCCGCTGATCACGAAAAACACGTCCACGCCGACGAAGCCGCCCCCGAAAAGCGCGAAGCCCGCGTGAAACAACAACACGGGGATGACGGCCACCGCACGCAGACCGTCGATTTCGGCGCGGTACCTCAACGCCTAGCCTGCTTTGCGCCGATCAGGTGAGATGCTCTCGAGCGCCTTGGACACATTGTTGAACCTCGTAGTCGTACTGGGAGAGGGCATCATGAAGTACCCATCTCAACAACCTGCTGCTGGCGCTTGGAACTGCCGACGCCGGTCCCGGCCCTCCTAGTCAGGCCCGGCGGAATCGACACCGTGGACGTGCCAATTTCCCTCCGTCTCGCCGGTGCGGCCCTCAAGGACATCGATCTTGACGCGGACGGAGGGCCACGGAAAGGGGGTGGCGGTTCGGTACCGCGACTGTTCTCACGCAAAGCGAGCGAACAAGATCGCACCGCGCCGACATGGGATAACTCTCAAACGGGATGCGACCAGTAGCACGAAACCAGATCAATTCTCACTAGTTCGATTGAGGCCGCGGTTCGCCCGCCCAGCAACTGACGAATACGCTGTGCAAATGCCGGCGGCGTCTGACCACCCGGTAGCCGCGTCCATTGCGCGCTCAAGAACTCCTCGGGGACGCGCGCGTCGACTTCGCGTGTCTCGTCGATCACGACAGGCACGAGGAAGGTCGCGTCATCGGCGATGTCCAGGAGCCGCCGCGTGGCGAGTTTCCACTCTCGGCGGAAGTATCCCTCGGTTCGCTCGTTGGTGTGAGTCGAGATCACCGGCAGAAACAATGCGCAGTCATGGATCTGCTTTCTGATCTGCGCATCCCAAGCGTCACCCGCGCGCAAGACGCTTTGATCGAGCCAAACCTCGATGCCTGCGGCTCGCAGGGTTTCGGAGATGCGCCCGGCTGCCTCTGCGTCCTGGGAGCAATAGGAGATGAATACAGCGCCGGTGGGGGTGGACTGCTCTGGCATCGGTTGTCGGCAGTCAATGGTCCACAGTTAGAAGAACTGTCACTTCGGCGCACTTCAGTATAGGCACAGTGGGGGAGGGCTGTAGCGTAGGGTTGCATCCACTCTCGGCGCGACTCGGCGAGTCTTGGCGAGGTGTCGGGCGAGGGCGGGCCACCTAACTTGTTGATTTGGATAAGTCTGTAAAATTTGCGGCGTCCTACGAACCAGGGGGTCGGGAGTTCGAATCTCTCCGGGCGCGCCACCTCTTTCCCTGAATCAGCAACGACTTAGCTGGTTCGACTGTGCCACGGGGCCGGTAGAGTTCGTCCCTACCATGCATTTGCCGGCTGGCACGCAACGGTTTCACATTGACCCGGCTAGTTCGTGACGGCTGGCAACTCAAGCAGGAAGGCACGGAGAAAAAGAACAAGCTTGGATCGAAAATTTCGTGGGAATTCCCCGACAATAAGATCTGGATCAAATCATGGGGAAGGTGGTCAATCGCTATGCGAATCCACGGACTTCACGAACGTGATGAGCCTTGGTACGTGGTTAGTCACGAGATCCTGGATGCCGACGGCGCGTGCGTATTGTCCTTAGGTCGTACAGATTGGGCAGACTGGGCACAGTCTGATGAGTTTCTTTTTGCAAAGGACGGGCGTCTGTATCGGATTCCACGTTTCGGAGCCAAAGGACCGAAGGAACCGGAAGAGTTAATTGATCTACGTGCACAACGGTTCGAGGCCGTTGTTGCACCAGAGTCGGCGACCCCTTGGGGCGGAAAACCCGTACTTGGCTCGCTGCTGCGCTAAATGGAGCCTCAACTAAGGACAAAGGCTATAAACGTGGCACATCGTTGCTGTGTGCCAAGTCATCGGCACACCGAACCACAAGTTATTGAAAAAAACGCACGTGCGTCACAAGATCGAATCTCTCCGGGCGCGCAACTTAGATCAGAGGCTTATGCGATGCGAGAGCCTTTTGATTTTCGAACGTGGAAGTCGGTCTTGATTGAAATCCATTGGAGCTCAGGTACTGTGAGCACCAGCTCGTTACTCCGCAATCAACAACTCAACAAGACGAGACCAAGCATGAAAATACGTGCGCTGATCGCCGTTACGATTGCGGCCGCAATCGGACTCAGCGCGGCATTGACCGCGCTCACCGCGCAGGCGACGGAGCAGGTCGAGCCGAGCGCGATCAACCGTATCTTGGACGAAGGCTTCGATCGCAGCCAGCTTTCGCAAATCGCAGCCCATTTAACTGATCGAATCGGCGGCCGCATGACGAACTCGCCGCAGATGCGTGAGGCCGAGAAGTGGACGCAGGAGCAGTTCCGTGCGTGGGGCCTGACGAACATTCACCTCGAGGGTTTCGAGTTCGGCCGCGGCTGGTCGATTGAGAAGTCGAGCGTGCGCATGATATCGCCACGAACCAAGGTTTTGCGCTCTATTCCGATCGCTTGGACGCCACCGACGAATGGCGTGCTGACGGCCCCCGTCGTGCTGGCGCCAATGCGGCGCGAGCGGGACTTCGCGAAGTGGAAGGGGACGTTGCGCGGCAAAATCGTGCTAATCAGCAAGCCGGAGCGAAGCTCGGAGCCGGACAAGCCGTCGTTTGAACGTATGACAGACGAAAGGCTGATTGAGCTCAGTGAATACCGGCAGCCCCGCCATTCCGAGGCGGAGATCGCCCGGACGCTCAAGGAAGCGAAGTTTGACGACCAACTCGATGCGTTCCTGGCGGAGGAAGGAGCGCTCGCTTGGGTTCGCATGTCGTACCGAGATGCTGGTCTGGTTACGGGCGAGGGGTATGGACATCGCGTCGGCATGACGCCGAAGCTGGCCGGGATCGAGCTGGCGGCGGAGGACTATCGCCAGCTTGCTCGTCTGACCCGGACGGATGCGGTGCCGACGATTGAGATCATCAGCGACGTCAAATATCACGACGAGGACACGAAAGCCTACAACGTTATCGCTGACATCCCCGGCCGCGATCCGAAGGCTGGCTATGTGATGGCCGGGGCGCACCTGGACAGCTGGGTCGCGGCCGATGGCGCGGGGGACAATGCCGCGGGCAGTGCGGTGATCATGGAAGCGGCACGAATACTGTCTAAGCTCAGCATTGGGCCAAAGCGCGCGATCCGCTTCGCGCTGTGGTCTGGTGAAGAGCAGGTCTTGGGCGGTTCGCTTGCCTACATTGAGAAGCATCTTGCGACGCGGGCTCCGTCGACGGATCCCGTCGCGAACGAGCTGCATCCCTACTACGGCTGGCAGAACCGGTGGCCGATCACGCCGAGCCCGGGCTATTACGATCTGGCAGCCTACTTCAACGTCGACAATGGGTCGGGGAAGATTCGCGGTATCTATGCCGAAGGCAATCCGGCCGTTGTACCCATCTTTCGCGAATGGTTCGAGCCCTTCGAAAGCATGGGTGCAGCGACGATTTCCTCCCAGCGCACTGGCGCAACGGACCATGAGCTGATGCAGGCGGTCGGCATTCCCGCGTTTCAATTCATCCAGGATCCGCTCGACTATGGTGCGCGCATTCATCATTCCAGCATTGACAGCTATGATCACCTGCAAATCGAAGATCTAAAGCAGGCAGCAGTGATTCTGGCGTCGTTCCTACTTAATGCCGCCAATCTCGAAGAGTCGTTGCCGCGCATGCCGCTACCGACGAGGCCGTCGGTTACGGACCCCTTCGCGTACGAAGATCCGGACGAAGAGGACGAGACGGCGGAATAGGGGGTCGCAGTCGCATTGATTCGCGTTCGGTGACGACCTAAAGACTAGGCAGTCAACTTCATTTGGACGATTATTGGGTTTGTTGTTAGATGAAATAACGCCAGAACTTGCCAGTGCGGTGGCCAAAGCGATTCTCTACGCGACGGGGAAACGGATCCGGTCGACGCCGTTCAAGAGTCACGATCTGAGCTGGAGTTGAGGCGGCGATACCCTTGTCTCCGTTCTGCGACGAGCGTGTTGAGGCACGGCTCGTCCGGTTCTGTTTTGCTAAAGTGAACCGGACGCTGGAGGCTGCGGCGGCGAAACTTCGCGCCGTTTGAGCAGTCCTGACAGGGAAGTTTGACAAGGAAGCACCACATGAAGCGCCGTAGCCTTGTGCTGGCCGCCGCATCCCTGGGGATCGTCGGCTGCGGTGGTGGCGGAAACATCCCGACGCCGACCCCGCCACCCCCGCCACCCCCGCCACCGCCCCCTTGCCACACCGGCCTCGAGACCCCGCGTGCGTTCGCGAACCTGTCGTTCTCGTCCCCGACCGCGATGCTCCAGGCGCCGAACGACGCTTCGAGGTGGTTTGTGGTCGAGCAGGGCGGAGTCGTCCGGACCTTCCAGAACGACCCGGACGCAACCGCGTCCACCGAATTCGTCGACATCAGCTCGCGCGTGCACATGGAAGGCGAGTCGGGGCTTCTCGGCATGGCGTTCCATCCCTCGTTCACGACGAACGGACTCGTCTATCTGAACTTCACGGAACAGGTCGGCGGGGAGCTCCGTTCGGTCACCGCGGAGTTCGAGAGCATGGACAGCGGCCAGACGCTCGATCCCGCGACCGAGCGAGACCTGCTCACTGTCGTGAAACCCGCCGCGAACCACAACGGCGGAAATCTGGCATTCGGCGCCGACGGACTCCTGTATGTCGGCCTCGGCGACGGCGGGAACTCCGATACCGCGCAGGATACCCACCGCCTCCTCGGAAAATTTCTTCGCATCGACGTCGACTCGCGGCCCTTCGGCGCGCCCTACGGCATACCGCCGGACAACCCGTTCGTCGGGGCGCCGCTCTGCAATTTCGGCGGCACCGGCGTGCTGGATTGTCCCGAGATCTATGCGATCGGCTTCCGCAATCCCTGGCGTTGGAGTTTCGACGGCCAGTCCGGAAATCTCTGGGTCGGTGACGTGGGACAGTCCTCGTTCGAGGAGATCGACATCGTCGCGCGCGGCGGCAACTACGGGTGGGACGTGCGCGAAGGCGCCCATTGCTTTCCGCCATCGACGGGATGTTCGACTGAGGGCCTCACGGACCCCGTCGCCGAGTACGGCCGCGACGTCGGATTCTCGATCACGGGCGGCCATGTGTACCGCGGCGGACAACAGACCCAGGTTGCAGGCAACTACGTGTTCGGCGATTTCGGCGGGATGATCGCCTGGCTGGAGCCGGACACCACGGGCGCGTTCGCAGTCCGCCAGCTGGTGGAAGAGGGCTGCACGCCGCCAGGTGCGGACGGTTCGCTCGCCCCTTCCGCCTTCGCGCAGGACCTCGATGGCGAGCTGTTTCTGCTCGACTACGGGACCGGGCAGATCCGCTCCCTCCAGTTCACGGAATAGACCGCTCTCCAGGGCTCCAACCTACGGGGCGGCCGAAATTCGCCGCCTCACCCAGCCTGTCGGGTCGAACCAGGCGCGAGGGCGCCGCGATGGTGGCGAAGTTGCGGAAACGTCTTACAGCAGTCGGCCCCCTCCGTAGCTAGTGTCGTGCAGACATCACCCGGGACTGCGGGACCGACTGCAGCAAAGCCGGCGGGAGGTAGCGATGTTACGAAGGTTCTTGCCGTTGTCGGCGATTCTTCTCGTAGTCTCCGGTTGCGGTGGCGGCGGGCTGCCAATCCCGGATATCGGATCCCCCGAGCCCCCGGGAACCCCCGAGCCTCCCGAGCCCCCTGAGCCCCCCGAGCAGGAGGCGTCCCCGGGCGGCGTTTGGCAGGGCACGTCGTCGCTCGGATTCGGAGTGGTGGGGCTCGTGAGCGAGTCCGGCCAGTTTCACTTGATACAGGGCGATGGCGCGCAGCTCATGGGGAATTTGTCGACTTCCGGCGACGAGTTGTCCGCGAGCTTCGTCGGCTATGTCCCCTTTGGTGAGAAATTCGACGACGGCTCGACGAGCGGCGTAGGCTCCCTGTCCGGAAACCTGGATGAGCGCAGCCGCATTTCTGCGGACATCAGTTTCACGACCTCGCGCGGGGCCGCGAGCCAATCGACGATCGCACTTTCTTACGATCCGATTTACGAGCGAGACTCGTCACTGGAATCGGTCGCCGGCAATTATCTGGACACCGAGAGGAACGTCGTTATCAACGTGAACAACGACGGCGAACTGTTTTCTCAGGACCCTGGGAGTCATTGCATCACCAACGGGACGGTGTCGGTCATCGATGCCACATTCAACCTGTACCGCGTGCAATACACGTTCTCGAATTGCAAGGGTCATGAAAAAGACTTGAACGGCACGGTTGCCGAGGGGCTCGCGACTCTCGACGACACCCAATCCCCTGAGGCGATGATCATGGGCGTAGAGGTCGCCGCGGCGGGTCATGCCTTCGCGGGCGTGTTCCCGCGGAGCTAGCGGTCCGAGCCCCGTCAGAACGCGCTCAACTCAATCGTAAGGTCATAGCCGTACACTGCGGCAACGCGCAGTAAGACCGGCTTTGCCCGTGAGACGTCGATCGAGATTTGATCTGCTCCACCAATGCAGCCAGTCGCGCTGACGCCGACAAGGTGTTGGCCTTCCTCGAGAAAGAGCCTGATTTGTTCGCTCGGCCGCAAATCGGCGACAAGGGTGCCGTCGACGTGGAGATGCGCCGTACATGCCAGCGCTGTCAAGCCCTTGTCGCGGGTCACGACCACGAGCGCGAAGCCTTCCTGTGCCCGGGTGAATTCGGGGGCGCGAATCCGGTCCGCCGGAATCGGTTTCGCGTAAGAGCTCGGCACCGGCGTCGAGGTGCAGGCGACAACCAATATCGTGACGCCGAGGAGCCAGCGGAGTCTCATGTAGCAAGAATATCGGCAGCGGTTGACGCACTGCAATACTGAGAAGTCTCATATCCCCAGATGCCACAGGTCGAGGTGCACTTTGCTTTGTCGGGAGGCGCGAATCGCATGAGGCAAACAATCGCCTCTCGGTCGGTCGCGCGTTATGACACCTCGACGTTGAAGCGGCGATACGGCCGGCGCATGCAGTGCGGAGCCGAGGATAGGCGGACAACAAAAAAGACAAGAAAGGAGGAGATAACTAGAAAAGATGCGGAAGCGCAATGTATCTCCTTCCCAGGTCTCCTGTGCCACCGCGATCAGTCCGAGGTTACCTTGGATGCGCGCAAAGCCCTTCTTGAGACGGCGAACCGCTTCGACCTTCCCAAGCCGATGGCCCACGACAGCAGTGACCGTATTGCTCACGGAATCCGTAACACTAACGTTTTGGAACTCTCAGTTCGAACTTGAGCGCCTCAGCTAGCCACTTCAAGATTTATGGCCTGTGACCGATTGTTGCCCAAAGCACTTTCCGTCACGAGCCTTAACGCGCACAATCGATCGGCATCCGAGCCGCCGCCCGCCATAGCCCACACGGCTTCGCGTTCGCAGGCAGAAGCGCTGCCTAGTTGGCGTAGAGGCGGGTGGCGGGGACGGCGGCGTAAGAGGTCTGACCTGGGCGCTTCCACCGAAGCCTGGCCACTGCCGCACCCCTGGCTGCCGCCCGGCCTCGAAGGCGTGATCGCCAAACGCAGAGAGAACGCTGCCGCATGTACAGGCCACGCTGCTACGATGCGGCTCGCCCTCCATGAAACTTGTCATCATCAGCGACACCCACGGCCTGCACGAGGAAATCGGCACGCTGCGCGGCGACGTGCTCATCCATTGTGGCGACAGCGGCAACGGCTTCACCCGTCAAGCCAGCGACGTCGACCGCCTCGACGACTGGTTCGGGCAGCAGGCGTTCGATCGGATTCTCTGCATCGGCGGCAATCATGACTTCGAGATGCAGGCCCGGGCCGAGCGAGGCGGTCTCGTGTTTCGTAATGCCGAGTACCTTCAGGACCAGGCCTACGAGTACCGTGGCGTCCGTTTCTACGGCTCGCCCTGGACACCCGAACTCGTGGACTGGGCCTACTACCTTGACGACGATGAGCTCCAGGACCGCTGGGAGTTGATCCCCGACGAAGTGGAAGTCCTGATCACCCACACCCCGCCTTTCGGCGTCCTCGATCGCAACAGCTCAGGCCGCAACTGCGGTTGCCCGGAGCTGCAGCGTCGCTTGTTGAATTTGCACCCCCGGATTCACTGCTTCGGTCATATCCATGCGAGTGCCGGCACCACGTCCATGAACGGCACGACGTTCATCAATGCCTCGATGGTTAATCGGCGCTACGAAGTCGCCCGCGCTCCGGTGGAGATCGAAATCTAGGGCGCGGCAGTAGAGACGCAAGGCTTGCCTGTAGCGGGCTGAGCCTCCGAAAATCGATTGATGCAGATTCTATCGGCGTGAAGTCGCTGCTTTGCGCTGCTGCTTGGGATATCGATTGCGCTTGCGATCCCCAGCGCGAGAATGAGTCTTGCGCCGCGCCTCCGATTCACGCTGCAGGAAGAGGCAGAAGCGTTGCTCCGCAAAATCCCAGTCGAGCCTGCGATCAATGAGGGCATCCAGATACTCACGACGCCGGTTCTGGTGATCGAGGTAGTACGCGTGCTCCCACAGATCGATAGCCAGTAAGCAAGTGTGTCCACGGGCCTCCGGACAAGCCGCGCCCGATGTTGTCAGGATTTTCACCTGCTTGCGGCTGTTCGCTGTCAGCCAAAGCCACCCGCTGCCCACGTGCGTCGCACCTGCCAGTGCGAACTTGTCGGCGAAGTTCGAGTAGTCACCAAACATGCGATCGAGCGCCTTGCCGAGTTCCCCACTCGGTCGCTTCTTCCCCGGCGTCAGGCATTGCCAGTAGAAGGAATGATTCCAGGCCTCCGATGCCGTCGAGAGAAGCTCCGTACCATGCGCATGCTCACATGCCCAGCGCACGATCTCGAGAGAATTCTTGCCCGCCAGTTTCTTGTGATCCCGCGCGAGCCGATTGGCCGATTCGATACATTGGGCGTGGTAAAAACCATGATGCATCATGGTCCTTGAGGAGATGACAGGCGAAAGTGCGCCGAGGACCCACGGCAGCGGTTGGAGCACGAAAGGCATATCGTGCGAACTTGTCGTCGGCTTATCGACTTGTGCCATCGTAGTGGTCGCAAGAATCGGCCGGGACGCGCCGTCGATCAGTGCAAGCTTGGATTTAGCCGTCTCGATCGCGCTCTCCAGGCGTAACTGCGCGCCTTCTTCCCACGCTGAGCTATACACTTCGCCTGAATCGAATTGCGCAAATGTCGTCGAACCGTTGCCCCGGTGCACCACGTCCGCAGGTTCGACCGTCTGCACGAAGGTGACCCGGTCGGGACCGGTAGTCGGAAAGTCAGCGGGCGTATCGCTCAGTGGCGGCAGACTTGTCACAGGGGCTGCCGGTGAAGCGGCTTCGATCGCGCCAGCCGAAGTATTGATTTCGGTAGACTGAGATCTGGCGGCCTTGGATGTCTGCCGTCTGCCTTTGAGGCGTGACCACGTGCTCTC
>Ga0079218_10000444_pt1 | contig 12342 bp, 8 predicted proteins | sample NCCompost_FD_77181 | JGI IMG/M metagenome (GOLD analysis project Ga0079218, IMG submission 77181) | Agricultural soil microbial communities from Utah to study Nitrogen management - NC Compost | ecosystem: Environmental > Terrestrial > Soil > Agricultural land | place: USA: Utah | collected... | reverse complement strand
CGAGCGGCTCAACCGAAAGTGAAAGCGAATGCCTCGATGCCCGGATCGAGAAACTCGATTTCGAAGAGCCGATCGCCGATGGCGTCGGGTTGCCGGACCAACTGGTACAGCCGCGGCTCGGTCACCGTGCCGTTCCCCCGCTCGTCAACGTCGACGCCATGAGCGGCGCCCGGCGGCTGTCCGTCGAGCAGGATGCGAAAGCGCACAGGCATTGCGGCCGGCTTCATGACCAGATGAAGATCGCGGGCGTGAAACCGATAGGCGATCCGCCCGCCGGCCGCGTGCAACACGGCAGCCTGATCCTGCATGGCCCAGTTGCCCGTAAGTGCCCAGTGATTGAGCCGCAACTTGCCCGGCGCGACATAGTTCCGAGGCTTGTTCCAAACGCTTCCACCGAGTGACGCAAAGTTCTGGGTTCGCTCCAATCCCAGGTAGTTCTCTGGAGACCCCAGAGTGTCCCAATCCGCGGCAGCTTCCACACCAACTCCATTGACCGACACCAGTTCGTGACTTATGCCGGTGGCTCCCGCCTCGGCGAGCAGCTGTTGGATGACACGCTCCGCCTCGACGAACCCGCCCTCCCCGATCCGGTGGTAGCGGATGCGCCCCGTGGCGTCGATGAAGTAGAGCGCGGGCCAGTACTGGTTCCTGAAAGCACGCCAGATCGCGTGGTCGCTGTCCACGGCAACCGGAAAGTCGACGGGCAGGTCGCTCACCGCGCGCCGGACGTTTACGATGTCTTTCTCGAACTCGAATTCGGGGGAATGCACGCCGATCACGACCAGACCGTCATCCTTGTATTTCTCGGCCCAGGTGCGGATGTGCGGCGCGGTGCGCAACCAGTTGATACAGGTGAAGGTCCAGAAATCGATCAGGACGACCTTTCCGTGCAGGTCGGCTGTCGCCAGCGGCGGCGAGTTGAGCCACTCGGTCGCGCCAGCGAGCGAGGGAAACCTGCCTTCGTTACGCAACCGGACGGTCGAAAGCTTCGTCCGGTCCGACCCCTCCTTCACACTTGAAATAGTCGCGATGGCAGCACCTAGCCCGCCCGCGAGAGCCGCACCGAGCAGGAAAAGACCGACTCTCACGCTGCACCCCTGATACTTATTTCGGCCGCGGCACGGTGGTTTTCAGACAAGTGTGATCGTGACATCGATGGCCATTTCGGGCGGCAGTGTGGCCTTCTTCACTTGCGGCATGGCGCGATCAGATCAGACGCACCCGACGCAATCGATTGGACCAAGGTATCGGTTTCGCCCGGGCAACGATTTGCCGGTGCTAGAGTGTGCGGGTGGCCTCGCAGGACTCCATCGTATATGTCGTGGATGACGATCGCCAGATTCGCGAATCGGTGTGCGCCCTCCTCTCCACGTACGATCTGAACACAATTGCCTTCACTTCGGCCACCGAATACCTCGCGCACCCTAAGCTGGACGTCCCGTCATGTCTGATCCTGGATGTGGAGCTTCCTGACATCAACGGGCTCGATCTTCAGAGCCGGTTCGAAGAGAACTTCCCCCCGCGGATTGTGTTCATCTCCGGACATGGCGACATTCCCACGTCTGTGCGGGCGATGAAGGCAGGAGCGGTAGATTTCCTGGTCAAGCCGTTCAGACAGGAGGAGCTGATGCGGGCCGTGCGTACTGCCATCGAACTCGATCGTGCTGCCAGGCAGAAAATGACTGAACTCGCCGAGTTGAATCGACGGCTCTCGTCCCTGACGCGGCGCGAACGTGAGGTGTTGCCTTTGGTCGTGAGTGGTCTTTTGAACAAGCAGGCAGCCGCTGAGCTCGGCATCACCGAAACCACGATCCAGATTCATCGCGGGCAGATCATGAAGAAGATGATGGTCGAATCCCTCGCCGAGCTGGTGCGCATCGCGGGGACGCTTGAGATACCGATGACCCGCTCGCGGCATGAGCAAAAGCGATGAGGGCGCTCGCAATCCTCCGATTCAAGCGCCGGCGGACACCCGACCATTGGCGCGCAGAGTGAACTGGAACACCGTGCCGCAGGGCGAATTGTTGCTGGCCCACAATCGGCCATGATGGGCCTCGATGATCGCACGGCAGATCGATAGTCCCATGCCCATGCCGTCAGACTTGGTCGTAAAAAGCGGATTGAAAATCTTCTCGCTGTCCTGGGTGCTGATTCCAGCGCCGGTGTCCGCGACCGATACGATCACGCCATCACCTTCGTAGGCTTCGGAACTGACGCTCAGAACGCGCGGCTCTTCTCTTGAGTCCATTGCATCGATTGCGTTCGTGATCAGGTTCAGAAGCACCTGTTGAAGCTGAACACGATCTCCCTGAACTTCCGGCAGTCGACCACACGGCGCGGCCTGAACTACGATCTTGTGCCTCTGCAAATCCGCGCTCTCCAAAGCAAGCGCCTCGCTAATCAGCTCGTTGACATCGAGCACCGACCGCGTGCTGATATCATGCCTGAACATCGCGCGAATGCTGCCGACCACCGCAGCGGCGCGATGGCCATCTGCAACGATCTGCTCGAAGGCTTGCTTGGCTCTGTCCAGATTGGGCTTCGAGCGATCCAGAAAACGAAATCCCGCGCTGGCACTCGTTGTCATTGCGGTCAACGGTTGCCTGACCTCATGGGCAATAGTCGCGGCGACAGCGTCTCCAGTCATCACACGCGCCATGCGTTCACGACGCTCGGCAAGGACTGCGCGGAGCAGCTTCCTATAAAGGGCTTCGATTTCGTACAGCAGAACGATCAGCACGAGGCTGCTGGAGATGAATCCGATGACGCGGACGGTGTACCACCCGACGCTGAAGCGAATCGGACTGGGATAGTAACTTAGAGGAATTTCGATCGTGTACAGGCACATTACGACCATCAACCAGAGATCAAGCACCGAGCGCCGTCGCAACGAGAGAATGACCAAGGCGGTAACGCTCAGCAATGCGACGGGCGCACCAAAATAAGGCCAAAGCGGGCCGAGATGAACAGAATCGAGCACCACGCGGGGCAGAAACACTTCGCCGCTGATGCAGAGAACCGCCACAGTCGCGACAAGCGCCCCCGTCAGGACAACACTGACGGCGATCGAGGCGCCCATCTTGATGTGCGGTACCCGCTTACCGGGCTCCGTGTTCTTCGACAGGGCATATCCGATCACGAACAAAGGCATGCCGGCGTGTTGGAAAAAGAAGAGCCATGACGTGCTCTGCATTCCTCCAAGAAGGCTGCCTGGCACAAACACGCTTGGAAACGTTAGGATCCAAGGGATCACGATGAGCGCCGTGTAGAGATATCCGCTCGCGATGATGAGACTCGCGCGTGAGCGAACGACAGAATATTGGGTAAACAGCAGAATGGCGGTGATCGAATCGCACACGAACATTGCCATCGCATAGGCTGGGACAAATGCGGGGATGGGCTTCGTTTGAACATCGGAGAACGGCCCGACCGTGATCAGGACATAGATAAGCAACAAGCCGAGCACAAGGAAGAGCGCCAGCCGTTTTTGCGCCGGACCCGGCGACAGGCTCGATAGAATGAGATCCTGTTCTTCAGGGACGATGACGGCAGTCTTCAGTTAGCGAGAGTCCGCATACTACGCTCGATTCTGGAATCCGGGCATTTAGCCGCTACCGATATCGCTGATGGCCGTAAGAAGCTCTTCGCCGTGGAATGGTTTTGTGAATAAGCGGTATTGACCCAATTCGACGGGTGATATTCGATCAAGCAGATCGGCTTGACCGGTGATCAGGATGACCGGCAATTCCGGACGGGCAGCTTGAACCGCTCGCAGCAGCCCGAAACCATCCATCCCGGGCATCCCGATGTCCGAAATCAGGCAATCGATTTCTAGTAAACATCCGCTGTCGAGCAATCCAGTGGCTGAGAAAAATGGGCGCACGGCATGGTCCGCTGATTCTAGGAGACTGGTGAGCGACTCCAGGATCCGCTGATCATCGTCGACCACTGCAATTTTTAAACCCAGAGGGCGGTCATTCATGAGCGTCTTTGGATTCCACGCCGTGCATTGTGACAATTGGGTCAACGGCCGTATATAACAGAAAGATGTGGTAACGCTCCCGCCTTCGAAGGGCGAGTATTTGATCGTATCGGTCGAGCGCCGCTCAGGTTTTACGGCAATGTCGATTGACCACCGATACAAGGCCATCATCCATGCCAGATGCCACACCTGTCGTATTTGTCGTTGACGACGACGATTCGGTTCGCCGCGCACTCAAACTGCTAGTCGATTCTGCGGGCTGGCTGTCGCGGCTGTTTGCTACGGCACAGGAATTTCTGGTCTGCCCGCGAGTCCAGGCGCCGAGCTGCCTGGTGCTTGACATCGGCCTACCGGATCTGAACGGCCTCGAGTTGCAGAAGCGGGTCGCCATCGAACGGGGCGACATGCCGATCATCTTCATCACGGGCCACTGCGACGTGCCAATGTCCGTGCAGGCGATGAAGGCCGGCGCCGTCGAGTTCCTGATCAAGCCATTCGACCACGAGGTGCTGTTGCGAGCCATTGCGAATGCCATCGAGAGGAGTCGCCTGGCGTTGGGCGTGGAGATCGAGAGGCAGACATTGCGTGCGGAATATGAGGCACTCAGTCGGCGAGAACGCGAAGTCATGGGACTCGTCGCGTCCGGCTTGTTGAACAAACAGGTTGGCGGCCAGCTCGGCATCAGCGAGATCACGGTGAAAGCACACCGGGGCCAAGTGATGCGTAAGATGGAGGCGAATTCGTTTGCGGACCTGGTGACGAAGGCTGCGAAGCTTGGGTTGTCGTCCTTGAGGAAGTCCACATGAAAAGGGCTCGAATCGTGACGGTAGCGATACTGATCGCCGGAAGCGTTTTGGTCCTGAGTGTGGCGGGGACGCAGCAGCCGGGACTCTAATCGCACCGATCTCCAACGGCAGGATCTCAGCAGTCCCGGACGCGAGGTCATCCAGACGCGCGTGGCGCTGGACCCGGGAGTGTCGTCCGCCCAGGCACTGGCATCCGGGCGAGGAAATTGTCTATGTCCTCGAGGGCTCGCTGGAGTATCAGGTCGAGGGCGTCGTCAGTGACGCTCGAGGCCGGCGAAGTTTTGTTCATTCCGGCCCGCACGACCATGCGGCGCGGAATGTCGGGAGCGTCATCGGGGCGGAACTTGCCACGTATGTCGTCAAAAAGACAGCCGCTCTTCGTGCGGGTCAATTGAGATGGGACGAAAATGAGCCCGCAGACTGTCTGCGGGCCCAGTACATCCTCCACTACGTGCGCAGTGATCTGAATCCCGCGCGCAGTTCTTCCGTGAAGATCTTAGGCTGTTCCCAAGCCGCAAAATGGCCGCCCTTGGCGACTTTGTTGAAGTGGACGAGCTTGGGATACGCCTTCTCCGCCCAGCTCCGCGGCGCTTGGTAGAGCTCGTCCGGGAACACGCTCACGGCCGTCGGGATGTTTACGCCCTTGGGGGATAAGTAATTGAACGTGTTTTCCCGGTAGAGGCGAGAGGCGGAGACGCCCGTGTTCGTTAGCCAGAAGTGGGTGCAGTTGTCGAGGACGTCGTCGCGCGTCAGACCTTCCGGCACGCCGTCAAAGGACCGCACAATCAGTTCGAGGCTCCGCGGGTCGTGGTCCAGTAGCCAGGCGGCCAGGCCGACCGGCGAATCCGCGATTGCGTACAGCGTTTGCGGGCGCGACGCCATGTACAAGGCGTATTGAACGTTCTTATAGGTGAACGTCAGCATGTCGAACGCGAGCTTCTCGTCGGGAGCGAGACCTGAAGGCGGCGGACTACCAGCCCAGGCCAGCTTGTCAATTTCGGGCGGGACTGTGCCAGCAAAGTTCGTGTGCATGCCGATCAATCCCGGCGGAGCCTGTACCGCCATCAGGTCCGTGACGACTGCGCCCCAGTCACCGCCTGTCGCCACGTAGCGTGTGTAGCCAAGACGATTCATCAACACCGCCCAGGCGCGCGCGATGCGGTCGGGGCCCCAACCCGTCGAGTTTGGCTTTCCTGAGTAACCGTAGCCCGGCATCGACGGGACGACGACATGGAATGCGTCCGATGCGCTTCCGCCGTGTGCTGTCGGATTGGTCAGTGGCTCGATGATCTTGAGCTGTTCGATTATCGAGCCGGGCCAGCCGTGCGTGACGATGATCGGGAGAGCGTTCTCGTGTTTCGAGCGAGCATGAACGAAGTGGATGTCCAGGCCGTCGATCTCGGTGATGAAGTTCGGGAAGGCGTTGAACTTCGCTTCGCACTTGCGCCAGTCGTACTCGTTTGCCCAATAGCGTGCGAGTTTCTCGACCGTCGCGAGCGGCACTCCCTGCGACATGTCCGCGACCGGTTCTTTCTCAGGAAACCGCGTGCTCTTGATGCGCCGGCGCAGTTCGGTCAGTTCCGCATCCGGAACATCCACACGAAACGGTCGCACAGCGGTCTTGTCGCTGCTCATCTGTTCTACAGCTGCATTCATGGCTTGACTCCTTTGTGAATAGAGAACTGAAAGCCCCAGCGAGCCCGCAGCGACGGTTGCCGCCGCGGCCCCGCAAAAGCTTCGGCGATCGTGATCGGGCGTTTCTGACATACGAGTGGCCTCCTTGGATGGACCATGCGGCCTCAGGGAGGGAGCAATCAATTGGACGAAAGTGTCGGTCGCCACACACGCACTTGGCCGCGCGTCGGCTATACCATCGTGCAATAGCCGCACGCACACGTGCGGTGCGAACATCTAGAGGACTATCTTCTACGGCATCCCCTTGGTTACACCTGCCATTTCGTCTGCCCCGATTGGACTCTGCCGAAGCGCTAGAACAAGGGATCGGCCCATCTTGCAACTGCAGGCGAAGGCGCCTGAGAGCTTCGTTCGGGACGAAATTGGCCGAGCTGCTGACGCCGCTAGTGCACTTTGGCCGCGAGTCACAGGAGAAAGGCGAGATGGAACCATTTCGCGTCGATGTGCCCGATGAGGTCCTCAACGACCTGTCCGCGCGTCTCAAGCTCACGCGCTGGGCCGACGACTTCGCCAACGAAGGCTGGCAGTACGGAACCAACACCGCCTACCTCAAGGAACTGGTGGCTTACTGGATCGACGGCTACGACTGGCGCAAGCAGGAACGCGCGATCAACGCGTATCCGCAGTTCCGCACCGAGATTGACGGCGTGCCGATTCACTTCATCCACGTGCGCGGCAAGGGTCCCAAACCAAAGCCGCTGATCCTCTCGCACGGCTGGCCCTGGACGTTTTGGGAATACCGCAAAGTGATCGGTCCGTTTAGCGACCCTGGCGCCTACGGCGGCGATCCCGCAGACGCCTTCGACGTGGTGGTGCCGTCTTTGCCGGGATACGGATTCTCCACACCGCTGCGCAAACCCGGCGTGAATTTCTGGCGCACTTCCGGGCTTTGGGTGAAGCTCATGGAAGAGCTGGGCTATCCGCGATTCGCCGCTCACGGCGCCGACTGGGGCGCGCTGATCACGGCCGATCTTGGGCATCGTTATCCCTCACGCGTGATGGGCGTGCACTTCACGATGATGCTGCCGCTAGACCTGTTCAGCGGCGGCACGCCAGCGCCCGAAGACTATGACGCCGACGAGGCGTCTATCGCCACAGGATTGCAGAACTTCTTCGCCACAGAGTCGGCCTATTCGGCCCTGCAAAGCACCAAGCCGCAGACGATCGCGGTGGCGCTAAATGATTCGGCAGTGGGACTGCTTTCCTGGATAGTCGAGAAACTCCGCAGCTGGAGCGATTGTCACGGCGACGTCGAGACGCGCTTTAGCAAGGACGATTTGCTGACCACGGTCATGATCTATTGGGTCACGCAGAGCTATGGCACGTCCGCGCGCTACTACTACGAAGCTGCGCACAACCCCTGGAAGCCGGTGCATAGGCGCATGCCCGTGATCGAGGCTCCAACTGGCATCTCGGTGCTGCCGGCGGAGTTCGCCAGTGCACCGCGCCGCTGGGTCCAGCGCTACTACAACCTCAAGCAGAAGCGGCATCACGCCAGCGGGGGACATTACGGCGCCTGGGAGGAGCCGGAGGCCATCATCACGGATGTCCGCGATTTCTTCCGCACGCTGACCTGAATGAGGGCTTGTCGATCGCCGTTTTCGACACGGAGCGCGAGCGCATCATCAACGCGTTGATGGAATGCGCGACATGTCCAATGTGACCCCAGAGGGACTGGCAGTAGCGCGGAGAGCCCGGCTCGGCGCGCCCAAAGCCGATGAGCCGGTAAGGATCTTTCTCTCGATCCAAACGGCCCTGCCCGACCGAGCCTATCCCGACCCCGAGCGCTGCAGAGCTGCCGGGACGGGCTGCAGGCTGAACCCGTACAAGGGTTTATGCAAGCCAATTCCGCAGGATCGATTCTCACAACTGCTTCGCACCCTTATTCCAAGTGCTCGCCCAACGCGTGAGTGTTCGACAAGAATCCCGAGGCCAATAGCAAGAATCCGGTATGCGCTCATGGCCCGGCCAAGAACGTGCGCATGGCACGCACGCGCATGTCATTCCACTGATCGGATCTGCCCTCATCCTGAGTCGCGAGGAGAAGGGAAAGGCGCCGAGACCACATTGACAACTACGACGTCATGGCATTGTTGACGTCCTACCGTGCGAGCTTGCCTCACCATAGACACTGCGACTGCCGGGAATGACATTTCGCTGCTTATGCGTACTTCGGGTCCCAGCCGAGTAGACCTCCTCAGGTCCGTCGTACGCATCGGGATTGATGCTGACCCAGGTCATGTCAACTGCGATGGCGGCCGCGCCACGCTTTCCGAATGTGGCAGGTGCAGGAGTGCGGCGAAGTCGTGCAGCTACTGAGGCCGCCGATACCTACAGGTCGCCGGGTGCCTCATCGTTGCAGGCGGTTGTACTTCGCGAGCGCCGCGCGTAGACGATCGTGGGGAAGCTCGATCGCGCGGTGACCCTCAAATCCCTCGGTGGTCCGTGCTGCGACCAGCGCATTGACAATCGCCTCCTCCGTTGCCTGAACAGTGGCCGAGAAAAACGGGGTTATGCGCTCGTTTGGCAGCATTGCGAGCGCGGGCAGGCCCTTCGGGTCGGCCGCGTGCGGGTTCGCGGTCGAGAAGGCAATAAAGATGTCGCCCGAACCGTTGCCAGCTACTCCACCGGTGCGGGCGATACCCATCGTGGCACGCCGTGCAATGCGTTCTAGCTGGTGCGGCAAAAGCGGAGCGTCGGTGGCCACGACCACGATGATGGAGCCGAGATCGCGGTCTGGGCGTTGCTGCGCTAGTGCGGCATAGGCGGGCTCGTCAGGGATCTCCTTCCCAACTGGTACCCCGGCCACCAGTAGCTCGGCGCGGCGCCCGAAATTAGCCTGCACCAACACCCCGACTGCGTAGTTGCCCGCCTCGTCTTTCACCAAGCGCGACGCTGTGCCAATGCCGCCCTTGAACTCATAGCAAATCATGCCGGTGCCGCCGCCGACGTTGCCCTCGGCAACCCGTCCGCCACGCGCCTCGTCGAGTGCCGCGTACGCGTTTTCCGGTTTCACGTGAAAACCATTAATGTCGTTCAGCCATCCGTCCCAGGTTTCGGCGACCACAGGCAGCGACCACCAGTCGCTCTTATCGAAGTCGTAGTGCTTTACTGCCCAGGCGATGACCGCATCGCGGACCACCCCAACGCTATGGGTGTTGGTGATCATGACCGGGCCATACAGCAGGCCAGACTCCTTGACCCAAGTGGTGCCGGTCATTTCGCCGTTGCCGTTTTGGCTAAACCAGCCGGCGAACACCGCCTCCGGCGGGCTGCGCTTGCCGCGCGGCAGTACCGCGGTGACACCGGTTCGAACCACAGGCTCGTTGCCACCCGAGGACCCGGAGACGTTAGTGCTGTGGCCGACCTCGACGCCCGGCACGTCAGTGATCGCGTTGAGCGGCCCTGGCTCGCCTTCCAAAGGCACCCCGAGCTCGCGGGCGCGCGGTTCGGCGGCAGAGGCGCTCACGGCAACCAGCCCCGCCACGATCCAGGCTCCAGTCCGGTGCATAAGGCGATCCATAGAATGACTCCAACGGGACATCGAACAGCGTCGAGCCTACCCGAGCCGCTCCACTGCTCAAAGCACAGCGCGTAGCCGATAAGCCGCATCAAGCATTACCTAAAGGATTTAACGCGTTCACGTCAGCGTTAATCATAGTGCGCCGGTTAAACGCATCCAATGAGATGCGAAACAATGCAACTTCCGATAAGAAAACCTCACTGGCATGTGGTAGCGATTGGTCGCCCGCATTTCTGCCACGGCTTCGCGTCGATACCCGCGAAAAAAAATAGTGCTGATGCGGGAAGGCCCGCGAGGTTTCCCCCGTGAGCCCTCCTGTGCCGGAACTCGTGAACCATCACGCCTTCGATCATCACGCTCGAGCTGACGCCAGCGAACAGATCGTTCGACGGGCCACGCACGCCTGCGTTACGCAGGTTCTGGATCTAGTCGGCGTCCAGTCGCAGCTTCGCCATCGCGAGCGGCGTCAGGAACAGGCGGAACACCTCTTCGCCGCCCGGGCCCGGGATGCCACGCACGTAGTGCGTCTTCGCGAAGGCCTTAAGGGCGATGATCGCCTTGTAGCTCGGGGTGTCCGTGGCCACGACCGCAGTCGTGTCGCCAGCGGCCAGAAACGAGCTTGCCCGCACGTAGCGGTTGGCCGTCGGGGCAGTGACGTCGGCCGCGTACTCCAGCTGAGGCAGCTGCGAGCCAACGCGGGCCTGGCCCGTGTTCTTGAACGCGTACGACACGCCAGTCAGCGTGAGGAACGCGATCTGGTCCATGCGGTCGCCGATCCAGTACGCGAGCTTGTCGCGCGACTGTTCGCGGAAGTTGACGACGGACTTCTGATCCGCCATGCGGCCGAGGTGCTGATTGGCGTGACGCAGCTGATCGATGCGGATCACCTGGTCGAACGACTTCATCGCCTCTTCGTTGCCTTCGAGGGTGTTGTCGCCCGCCACACCCTCGCCGACGAGATCGGCAACCAGCGTGATGACGGCGCGCGCGCCCTTCTCGTCCTTGGTCAGCTCGGGAATGCGCTGAACCATCGAGTTCGGGCCGGTGCCGGCGAATTTGTTGATGAAGCTCGCGTTGCGAGCAGCCGCCCAGAAGTCACGCGACCATACGGTCTTCTGTTCGTTCGTCAGGGCAGCGAAATTGGTAAGAGACACTGAGAACCCTTCCTTGGGTTGGTTGAGAAATGATCCGTTTTCGCTCAGCGTTTTCGCGGCTGGCGCGCGGGGAAGAGCGCGAGTTGAGTTCGCGACGCTGCTCTTTGTGTTGACCGACGTGAGCTACGCCGTAGGGTGTGATTGAATCAGACCGCTACGGTGGGCTGCTGAATCGCGCGGCGTCCGTGTGTCAACGTGAGCCAGCGCTGCGCACTCGGAATGAACTCGCGCCACGTGTTCGCCCACGGTCCGCGGAACGACAACACCCACGTGGACTCGCCAACGCCTTCGACCACGTGGTTGGTGTTGTTCCTTAGTTGGCGCCGCCCTCTCAGGGATGTTGCCATTTCGCGGGGGTGGAAGGCTGATGTGACATCGCCTTGCTCTCGTATTATTTGCCCACCCGCATTTTTCAGCCGACGCAATGGCTTACCAAGGTATCGGCGACACCATCGTGCAATCGACCGGCCCCCCCTGCCTCATGGTTTCATGCCGTCGTGCGTCGCGGGCCGATCCCGCGTCGCACGCACGCCATCGCGCCACCCTGCATCGAGACGAGGACATGCCCATGAACCCCGAGAACCCACCGACCAACACTTTGCCCACGCCGCTCACGCGCCGCGGCTTCATCGCCGCTTCGGCGGCCGTCCTGTCCGCGAGCCCGTTGGCATTCGCCTCGGCGGGCCAGCTGCAGCCGCGCCCCGCTGCCCCGGGCGCCGCCATCCGCCCGTTCAGGGTGAACGTGCCGCAAGCCAGGCTCGACGACCTGCGCCGGCGCATCGCCGCCACCCAGTGGCCCGAGAAGGAAACCGTGTCCGACGAATCGCAGGGCGTGCCGCTGGCCACCATGCGCGAACTGGCGCAGTACTGGGCCCGCGAATACGACTGGCGCAAGTGCGAGGCCAGGCTGAACATGCTGCCGCAGTTCATCACCGAGATCGACGGGCTGGACATCCACTTCATCCACGTGCGCTCGCGCCACGCGAATGCGCTGCCGCTCGTGGTCAACCACGGCTGGCCCGGCTCGGTCATCGAGCAGCTCAAGATCATCGATCCGCTGGTCAACCCCACGGCCCACGGCGCCGGCGCATCGGACGCATTCGACGTCGTGATCCCTTCCATGCCCGGCTACGGCTTCTCGGGCAAGCCCACCACCACCGGCTGGGGCCCCGAGCGCATGGG
>Ga0079218_10000443_pt1 | contig 12354 bp, 13 predicted proteins | sample NCCompost_FD_77181 | JGI IMG/M metagenome (GOLD analysis project Ga0079218, IMG submission 77181) | Agricultural soil microbial communities from Utah to study Nitrogen management - NC Compost | ecosystem: Environmental > Terrestrial > Soil > Agricultural land | place: USA: Utah | collected... | reverse complement strand
CCTGTTCCAGTCAGTTTGTTTTTGATCGAGGTAAGCGTAATCGTCGGCGAAGTTCTGCCACAGATGGTCAAAGTCTTCTTCATATTGCTGGCGCGAAAAGTTGGTTTGCCGCGTAGCGATGGCTTCAACAAAGAAGCACAACAGTAGGACAAGAGTTGAGAGTCTCAGCGCGAAAACTCTTTTCATCTTAAGACTCTCCCTAGGCCAGATTATCTGCTCGGTTCTATGTAACAAAGTTTCCGGGTCTTGGCCACCCAAACCGCCAGCCTGCCACGCGGGGCAAAATGCGTAGTCATCCTGAGGTCTAATTGCGATTCAGCTCTTATCTATCTTGCGGTGAAAACAAATAACAAGGGAAAGAGGAACGGAGACGAGCGAAAAGACGAACTGCTCCCCGCTCTTTTCTCTATTCCCCTTTCCTTTACGAACGCGCGAAGCTCGGATTGCTTCCCATGCCCGCCTTCCCAAAACTGCGGGCCTAATAGCTATTTGGGCGGTGGTGTGCCCACGCCCGGCAGCTTGAGAATATTCTCCAGCAACTTCTTCTGTGACGGAGGTTGCGGATAAGCATGGGTGAGCTGGAAATCAAGATCAGTTTTGGCCGCAAAGCCGTGGCAGTTGATGCAGCCGTGCGGTTCTTGTTCCGACTGCAGATAAGTTTCCATCGTGATGTTGGCGAGGAACTTCGGTTGATTGGGCACACCGATCGGCGTTGCCGAGGCTCCCCATTGCGCATCAATCAGTTCGTAATTCTTCCAAACATTGTCCGTCCGCAACGTTGCCAGTGCCGTTTGATAAATCCCATTGGTGGACGTCGCGGTACTGTTAAGCGGCACCAGGCGCATTACCTGAGTGGGAGTCATATCGCCTTCGGCCGGCGGCTGGTTGATCGGACAACTGGGACAGTTGAGGTTGAAGAAGTTGTACTGCTTACCGGTGACTGGTGCCGTGGCCTTATCGGGCGCATTGTCCACGTGCTCAAAAGTTGCCCACAGCCATTGCGGCAGTTGTGCCGTCTTCATCACGATGTGCAGGCCCACCAGACCGAGTAGCTGCTTCGAGCATTTGCCACTGTCCGGATCAAGCACCAACGCTTCGGTTGTGTAAAACTTGGTCGGGTCGTCGGGCTGCTTACTGCCCAGAAGGCCCATCACTTTCCACGCGGCTTTCACCTTGATGGTCGCATTTCGACTGCTGTTGTTGGACGATGAGGGGAAGACGATCGTTTTTCCCTTCTGATTGTTGCTGTTGTAAAAGCCGTTCGACACCACATAATCGTAATAGACGCGGTTGAGCTTAACCTCGTACCAGACGTTCATTTGGTTCTGATCTACCAGGCGATTAGTGTCAGCTTGCCTGTCGCTACTGACGATTTCGCCGAATTTGGAGGTCAGGATCAGCGTGCGTTTAGCCGCGAGCGAATTGGCTCCGGCAAGTGGCTGGCAGGCCGCGGGAACACTTTCCGGGGTGTCGAACGAAGTCGGCCGCGTTCCCGAACTGAGGTAGATGTCGTTGGTATCCTTGTAGGTCTCCCAAACCGTCGGACCGGTTGGGCTGATTTTCGGCTTCCCTCCTTCGCCGCCTTTGGTGAAGAAACCGCCGATTACATTCTGCGGGTCGGGAACGCCGCGCTCCACGATTGGGCTCGGCACGGGCCAATTGACGGCAATGAATGTGTCCCACGCCAGGATGTCGGCGAAGGGTTGAATTCCGATGGCACCAACGTCATGGGTAACCATATCTTTCGGCACGTTTGGACTGAAGACATAATTGGGCGGCGTGTACTGACGTCCTTGTTGCGCATTCTGCGCCAGGCTGATGGCGAAGACGGCGAGGGCTGCGCAGATCGCGGCGCTCGCAAAAGCCATTTTTCTCGGCATGGTTTTTTACCTCTCTTTTGCGGATGATCGAGCAGTTGGGCAGATGGAGGCTTTAAGGCTGCCTCAGTGAAAACAAGTTGCTGGATGGGTTCGAGGCGAGGTTGAAGGACTGCTCTACTGTGAGACCAGCATTGAGTGCGCAGTGCCATAGTAACTCATTTATCTAATCGCGCGGAGAGATATTACGATCGCGCTTGCAGGGGTTTGGTTTTGCATTCGTTCACGAGCTGCGCGCTACGCGCTTGCACCTGGCTACCTTATGCCGCTGCTTCGCGGCTTCTTGCTTTCCGTCGCACTCGCAACAAGTAGGGTTCAATACCGACTGTGTGAAGGCCCGCGCTGGCTCCCTTTTGAATCTTGAAACAAACCCAGGCGCAGCCAGACTCATCGAACTCGTAGACTCGCTTGTAGCTTCCGACAAGATGTTTGAAGACGGGGAGTGATTCAGCCCGGCATGCTGGAGACATACCGCTGAGATCAGGGACACCGATTATGCGAACAATGTCGCCAACTTTTATGGGTTTGCCGGTCGCATCTTTGTTGGCTAGTCGTTTCATTTGCCCAAATCATTTTGAGAGCAGCTGGATCAGGCGGCATTAAGGAGGACAGGATCGCTCTGACAGTCATCGCACATAAAGGAGTCCAACATCAAGCTCAATGAAGTGCCTCGTTTACGAGGTAGGCCCGCAGGGCTGTTAGGCCAGCCGTTGTACGGCTGATTAGGTGGCCAACGATTGGGTCCTTAGGCCGGTCCAACGGCAAGAACATACTTCACTGACCGCGTTGAGAATTACGGAGTTTATTTAACTTCTTTAGTTGCCCGTCATAGTGAAGATAAGCACCGAGGCCCAAAACGCTTAGTAGTGCAAACAGGCCTCCAGCAACCCAAGAAAAGTGCAAAAACAAAGCCCCGACGCCCACCAGCGAAGCGAAGCCTCCTGCCAATATGGCGGCAAGGTGATACCAAACCCATACGTCATATTCATATTTCATTGTTGTCAGGATACTGAGCACGTACATCGCCAATAATGGAATGGCTACAACAAAACAATAAAGGGCAACTGAAAGAGGTTTGTCCAAATGATTTAAGGTCATAAGCTGAAGGACAATGATTACGTCCAGACCCATAAGAGCGCCGAATACAATTTGATCTTCGACAAGGCTCTCCTTGTTGGTTTTATATTCCACACCTGTCTCGCTATCGCTATTGTCAAACACGGCTTTTGCTCCGATGCAAGGCGTTCGTTATGGAACAGTACGAGGTGGGAGCATGGTAGCTATTGCTAGAGACTGAGACAAGGAATATAAGGCGGCTGGCGGGCGAATGTGAGGGCAACAAATATACTTTGCAAACCTTGGTTAGTTATCAGAAAACGTGTCCCATTTTTTCTTGAGGGTTGGGACATATTACCAATCCGACTAGCGTATAAACGCGCTGCTGAAATAAGGGATCGTGTCGAGCGCCTTTGCTTGTTCGATAAATCTATCCAGCTCTGGCTTAATTTCAATACTACGATATACGTAGTGTACTGGAAAAATTCTTCATTTTGTAATGAACGGCCCGACATAGAAGTAAATCACAAAAGCTAATGCTCCCGCTGATAGTAAAAATGCACGCCACATTGCGTTCATAATCTTGTTACTACAATTGCGAGAGCGTACCCCCCCTATTAGCACAACTACTACTATGAAAAGACCCTTAACAGATTTCTACGGCTTTGAGCCATTGTCCTTTTCGTTCCCATGACATAGCGGAAAAGGTGGAACGGCTCGACGCTGATATAAGTCCCGCCCAATGTCCGCTTGAGTAGGCTCGAAAAGTTTTAAATTCCGTTGGTGTGGATATGACCGCCAACGTACTTCTCATAGCTGCTCGTTTTTTAGCTCAAGAATTCCCCGCACGTTGCGAGTGATGCCGACAAGCAGCCATGCCTGGGTGCAAAAAGTATCAGTCATTTGATTTCGGTGGTGAAATGTCCCGAAGGAGTTCAGCCTGCTGATTGTTGGAGCGTCTGGTTGTTCGGATTAGTTGGGTCGGATGAGTTGTTAAGTGTAGTTTAGATAAAGTTCATCGAGGTACTGTGCAAGCTCGATATCGTAGTGAGACGGTTTGTGCCCGATGTCCCACGTCGTTAACCAGACAGTAATGCTTCGCCAAATGTTTTCCCAATCAGGATGATGGTCTACCTTACCAATGTGCCTCGTGGCTGAAGACATGTAATGAATCGCATCCTCAAATGATGCAAACTCATAGGTGCGCATTAACTCGGTGCGTTTTTCCCCCTTCACGCCGACTCGAGCAATTAGCCGCCAGGCGCTATGTTGTTCCAGAAATTCCATCAACTCTTCATCTGTTAATGCCTGAGGATACTTAGCAGGTTTAGGGTAGAGAATTTGAGGTGTCGTTCGAGCAAAGCCTTCATGTTCTAACAAGGCCAACAATTGAGTTGTATCGATCTGCCACTGTTCTATTCGCAGCTCGAACGTCTGGAATTCCAGCAAAGGTCGAATGGCCTTAGGCAGTCCCTTGGCTTCGGGGAGCTCGGCCTTAGAAACAAGGACTGGAATTATTTTCAGCTGATTTTCCAAAGCATGAGCTATTTCTTTGCGTACCCAGTCCTTTGGGTTATCAAGTCGACGACTACCAAATTCGTCGTGTGCTCTGAGCCACTCTGGGCCTATCAGAACGATCATGACAGACGATTTCTTGAGAGCCTCCTCTAGGCTAGCCGGCCAATGATCGCCCGATTCAATTGCTTCAGTATCGACGAAGACCGTGGCCTTGCCGAAGTTTTGCTCAATCGTTTCGGCTAGCCAGCGAGCAATAGCGGAACCATCACGTCTGCGGTAGCTAATAAAGATTGATTTAGAGGCTGACAATTTATTCCCCTTTGGCGCCGATACCGTCTTTGCGTCTAAGTTAAAAGACTACCGGAGTCAGGTGCGCTGACATCCCGTTGATTTCCACACTCTCTATTGAGGCGCAAGCGTCTCTGGCTGAAGAAGACTGATCGCGGGCGCCTTCTTTTTGATTAACGCCGGCGTTGCTAGGTTTGAACATCATATTTCAGCTTAATGTTCAGGGCCGCCGCAACGGTTAAGAGTCCTGCCCAGTATTTAGCCCCATGCTTTTTAAGATCGGGCTCAAACAACGGCCGGCTGATCTCGATTATTTCAGTGAACTGAGGTCCGATGGATCCGAAGATGATTTCCTTTTCTGATAGGCTTTTCGTTCTGATTAGCACGCCCAGCCAATCGATCCAATTCAGCATCTGGAAAAGAGAGTCACGTTTTGTTATGGGGATCTCTTTGCTCTGGGAAGCCTCTTGAGCTTGCTTCACTTCGTAGAGGGCGTCGCTCCAGCCTCCTTCCCAACGCGAGCGAAACGATTCAGACAAATTAAGCGCAATCTGTAGATCACGCCCTGCCTTCGCTTCTTTGCGAGCAGCGTAAAGAGACCACGCTGCAACCGGAAACCCGACTATCTGCGCCAGTAAAGCCATTGTCTCGAGTACTTCTTTTAGTGTCATTGGTTAGCGCTGGGATGTAGAGTCGTTTTGACCTCGAATTGCAGCGTCAATCTCTCAGCCGTTTCAGCCTCTGCGGGGTAAAACTCGACTTCTAACCTGTGGGCCAGTTAACTTTTCAGACTCTCAACCTCTTGTGGCTACAACCTCGAGGTACTCACCATCAACCTGGGTTCTGTTGTCAGTGGCTTTATTATTCTGGGACCAAAGCTGTTCCAGATCGCTGCGCAGGGCAGCCTGGCCGTTGTTGTCGAGCGCAGCAAACGCGCGCTTTGTGGGTCCGTAATAGGTGCGGAAATGTTCGACAACTTCAGCGGGCGAAAAGGGAAGGTTGAAGCGGCACATCCGTCGGGTGATTCTCAATTCTGAAATCCCATTACGCAGTCGTTCGCGCACGGTCGCTTCGTCGCCCCATTTCACGGGTGACGGCATATTGGGTGGCGGCGGCACATGTTTCCCTGTCGCCTTGAACATTTGGCCAATGTGCCCTTCTGGTGTCCAATTCGCCATGGCGATCCTGCCTCCCGGTCGACAAACGCGTACGAGTTCTGCTGCCGTGATCTCGGGGCGGGGAGCAAACATAGCCCCGAACATTGTCACGACTACATCGAAGCTCGCGTCATCGTAGGGGAGGTTTTCGGCGTCGCCTTCATCAAACTGAATCGTCAAACCTTCAGCTGCGGCGCGCGCGCGTGCCTGTTCCAAAAGGTTCGTGGCGATGTCGGCGCCAGTTACGACGGCCCCCGCATGGGCGGCTGGTATCGTCAGATTGCCGCTGCCGCAAGCCACGTCGAGCACACGCTCGCCGGGCTTTAGGGCAAGACGATCGATGAATACCTGTGCTTCGGTTTCCAGTTGCTTGGCGATTTGACCAAAATCTCCGCTCATCCACATTGCCTTGAGCTTGGTCTTGAGAGATTCCATCTCAGTGTTAGGCGCACTCATGGGTTTTTTCCTTTCCTGGGTCGAATTCAAAATTGTATTTAAGATTCGGTCTCATCAGTCAGTCGACATTGTTTGAGGACGTAACGAATCATCAGAAAGATTAGAAGGCCACGTCCCAGAATCATTGTTACAAAGGCGGATCCCGTCGCATAGAACATTGAGAGCAAAGTATCCAGCGTAAAAAGTATGCCTGCCGCCCAGAGAGCTTTGACCGAGCCCCGCCGGACCATAATTCCCAGCACCACATAGATGATCGCTTGCAACAGAAATCCTACGGCCAGGGACAAGGCATTGGGATCGGCGCTGCTGCCAGCAAAAAGAAGTAACGAGAACATAAAGCTGAGCGCCCCAAGACCCACGAACAAGATCGAAACCTCTCGCATGAAGGCTGGCGAGAGCAGAATATCCTTAATCGGCGTCATCAGTATGCTAAGGCGTTGGCGGCAGTGTAAACACGTGCCAGTGCGGTTTATCTGCCATTACCCCTTCGAGCTAACCGCGCTGAAGCATTAACTTTCTTCTTTCGGGCGGTAGCGAAGCCTCTCTCCTAACCCGTCTTCCAGTGACCTCCAAAACACCGACCGTGCCGTGACCACTAAGTCAGACTGTTTATTACCGCGCGATCTAATAAAAATGCTGCTGTTGGGTAGACCCTGAAGCGGACCTCCAAAAAAGTTGATAGCGAGCCGGACTGCTCCGTCAGCCAGAGACAGCGTCCCTGAGCTGATGATTGAGTCGCAGCCATCAGCCGTAGGCGTGAAATGGAGATCTGTCACTTCTTCACATTTTATTTCAATGACGGACAACGGTCGCGCCTGCCGCTGGAATAAGAGCAGGGCTGAAGTGTCGAGGTGTGGGGGACAGCTCATAGCAAGATTTCCCCCAACATATGTTTCTGTCGCCAGCGAGATTTCACGCAGGCAGGCATCGTGAAAGTCGCCAAAGTCGATCAGTAGTTGGTCGATTGCCGCTTGCGAAAGGAGACTGTTCCACATAACTTTGCACGAAGACTGGTGATGGATCCTACGCCGACGCAGCACCTGGCTATCATATTCTCACCTGGCTTTAGGCAGGTGGAAACTTGGTCGGGAATCAAACGGGAAACCGTTAAACGGTTTCAATAACTACCTCCTAATACAGTGCACCTGACTGAAGTCAGGTGTGAATTAGAGGAAGGCACTTTTGATCAAAGCCGTTCCACCTAATCGTGCCGGACGGACTCGGCCAGCTGCGATTTGCGGCGGCGTCTGCCGTTGATTTAAACGCAAGACTGTTACAGGCGATTATTAGAAGCAGCAGCCCAGAAAAAACGAACCGCGATCTCAGTACGCTATTCATAGAATTCTTGCGCAATCGACTTCTCGAAATAGATGCTCATCGGATCCTCTACGTATTCTCCGAATGGTGGGCGGCGTTGAAATCCATAACGGTCGTAGAGTCCAATAGCTTCGGTTTGATAAATACCCGTTTCCAGTCGCAATAGATTTACCTGCCGGGCACGCGCATAAGCTGCCAAATGATTGAGCATCGCTTTACCCAAACCCAGGCCCCGGTAGACGGGGCGCACGTACATGCGCTTAACCTCGCCATACTCGCCGTCGATTAATTTTATCCCGCCACAAGCTGCGGCGTTTCCTTCATAGTGGGCCACAAAAAATGCGACTCCCTCGCGCAGCAGCTTATCAATGCTGTAGGCATGGCGACTGTGCTCCAGATACGGGAGTCGGTTGAGATACTCATCCAGTTCATTGATTAGTGCTATGGCCTCGGGGGAGTCAGGGCTCGCTTCTACAATAGTAATCGGCATGCTGAGTGCGGGTCAGTGCGGCTTCGCCGCCCTCCGGGGTTCCACCACATACACAATTCTTGAGAGCCGTCGTTCACTTGTCAGACGGTGAACTGCCGAGAAGAACTGTTGCAGACCTGTGAAACGCTCCTCGCCTTCTAAGCGCAACAGGTCGTTTCTATGAGCCTGACGTGCTTGAAACCAGCGGCCAGAGATCAAAGCGGCGTTGTTCGTTACGTCTTCCTGATGGATAAGTTGAAGGCCGGCCTCCTCAATAAGCTGCTCATTAATGCCGGGGGGCACGAAGAGGAAAAGACCAATTGAACTACGGAGCGCTAATTCGTCGTTGGTGACAGGTCCAGTGATGACGACCGGATCAGTGAAGAGCGCTCGCCGGCCCGGACGCAAGACGCGCTGCCATTCGCGGAACACTTCAAGGCGATTCGGAAAATGATTCATCGAGTCAATACAGAGCAGCCCATCGAAAGAGTCACTTGCAAAAGGCAAGGCAGAGTCTGCGTTGGCAACTTTGAATTGAACTCGCTCCCCCGCCCCAGAATTCGCCGCCATCCCGGCAGCCATCTGTGAAGCTGTCGCTACGCCGATTTCGTTAGCGTCAATTCCTGTGACGCGACAACCAGTGGTGCGAGCGAGGTAGAGCGCCGGACCGCCTGAGCCACTCGCCACTTCAAGAACATGATCTTCAGAAGTGAGGTTCAACCAGGGAAGCAGCCGCTCATACTCATCAATGGTTACCCAACTGTTCTGACCGATGTCGGTGCCAAAAGTCTCTTTGCGGATTGCATCCAGCACCTGATCGGTGAAGTGTTTGTAAGTGCTGTCGAAGAGATCGACGCGTTCAGTCACAGAACGAATCCTTATTTAAGAAATTTACCGCCAAGCCGCCAAGAATCGCCAAGATCGCCAGGAAGTAAAAAAATGAAGAGCAATACCAGCTCTATCGCGCTAACGGCAATCCAATCCGCGCTAAGGTCTCTTCTGTTGCGCCTTCATGAAATTGCTTCGCGAGTTCATCAGGGTCGAAGGTATAGCCGAAGGGCGGCCTGCCGATCTCGTCCATCTCCGAACTTCTGATGAAGGCATCACATGCGCTTTTAGTCGGGAAGTTGTCGACGCTCAGCTCGACATGGTTGCCATCCGGATCGTGATAGTAGAGCGAAGTCGTAAACCTGTGGTTTAGCGGCAGAAAGGGCGTAATTCCCGCAGCCTTCAGGCGTTCATAGGTGGAAACAAAATCGGCAAAGCTGGACAGGCCGAAGCCGACGTGGTCAACCCCGGCAGCACCCGCCGGCTTATCTACCGTGTCAGCGTCCTCAAAAATCACTAACCGGTGATGCTCATCGTCGAAGGTCAGGAAAGCGAGAAATTCATTCTCATGCTGAACCTTCGCGCCGAAGACCGTCTTGTACCATTGCACCATCTCTTGGTACCGCTGGGCGCGGATACCATAGTGCGAGATGTAGGCCGGTCTGGTACTAGCTTTCGATCCGTTACCTTGGGTTGATTTTAGGTTGGTCATTATCATTTTCCTGATGGGTTCAAAAGAAGCTACGTGATGATGCTGATGATTTTGCCCCTACGCCGCTGCACTCGAATTACAGCAATCTTCTTTCTTAAGTAGTGTGCCGCCTCTCGAAAGATGACTACATCTCCCTCAACTTCCGGAAGCTCGAAAGCATTAAATGCGGAGATCGTACGTCGATAGAGATTTTCATGGCGCCACGCGTAAGCGCCGGACTGAAGATTAACCTTTCCCACAAAACCAATTCCCGTGACGTATACGTAAGCACCGTCTAGCAACCCCCGGCCAACATTGAAACCGGGAATCACCCGTTTCCATTTCATTCTCAGCGTTGTGCCATCCAAGCGAGCGATAAAACCCATTCCATACTCACCGTTCGACACTTCGGCGATTAACAGCAGATCACCTTCGTACTCGGCGAAGTAGAGCTCGCGCATTAAATAATCGTGTCGAGCCAGGCGCAAGTTAAAAGTCCGCTGGTTATTTGCGCTCCGGTGGCCTATCCCGTTCTCAGCGACGTTGTATTGGAATCCGCCCGCAGAGAATTCAAACGAGGCTGCTTCAATCGGATCGGGAAAACTTTTGGCTACGGAAAATGGTTTCGGACTCTGCTGTGCAATCGTCGGACATGCCAGCCAGAGGATAACAATAAACGGTCCCGCTATTTTTGTGCTGCTTAGCAAAGGTGTAGTTCGGTTCAGTACAGGGACGGTAGCGACCGATAACAGTGCCGATTTCCAATTCCAATTTTCGATTGGATCCTGACTATAGACCAATTGGCAATCGCCAATCGGTGGCCAAGCGAGTGAGTAAGCTCATCCATGTGGTTACAGAGAGTCGGTTTTCGTCTCGGTATATTCGAGCCAATCGCCCGATGTAATTAGTGTGCGAAGAGAGTAGAACTCCGGGTCGGGTTCATAGGTCCAACACATCCTCCGCTGCGCACCAATGGTGATCTCGACCTGCTTCCTTAAATAATTGCTTGATGCTTCAAAGTCATCCAGCTGCTCTAATAGTTCATCGTCAACTTCATAAACTTCGCCAACGACCATTGAGTTAGAATTATTAAGCTGCAAGCCAGGATAGGCACCCAGATCATAGAGGCAGCCGTTCACCTTCGCCCCAGCAATAAACTTTGACTCGGGAAATCTGGCCGACATCGAGCGCGCACTGCCGCCTCGCAACGACCCATAAACAAATATGAAATGTCTACTCATATCCCTCACACGTTAGTCAGTAGCCATCGTTGTGATTCTTGACATCTCTTTCATAGAACCGCTCCCGTACCGTACCGTCGAGAAGCTGGGCGTACTTTCAGCGCGGCGCTGTCTTGTACCAACCCTTCCAGCGAGTCTCACTTCGTCGCAGCAGGAAAACCAAAACCGGATTTGTCCACCATAATGTGCGCCAGAAGGGCCACTGATCAAACCGGCGCGCGGAGGGAATAACTCTTAGATCGTCTACGAAGACAACCCTGGCCTTTTGCCCCGACGCAAACTTCTTCAGACGCCAGTAGAAGTCAACATCTTCACCCATGAAGAGCGTTTCCTCGTAGCCGTTCAGCGCGAAGAACACATCACGGCGGCAATACTGAGTAGCTCCCTGTGCCATTCCCATTACCCTGCCGGTGATTCGCCAAACTTGCAGGTACAATCGGACCCACAGCTTGCGCGGGCGGTACTCAGTGTCTACGGCCCCACCAAAACAGTTTTTGTCTGACATTGTCTGCGCAATGCGCGCGAAAAGCGACTCCGGCACGATGGTATCTGCGTCAACAAAAACAAGCACATCGCCGTGTGACACGTGCGCTCCGGAGTTGCGCACCAGCGCCACATTGTGATGTCGCTCGCTTGTCACAGTTGCTCCCATTGTACGGGCGACATCCGCTGTCGAATCAGTGCTGTCGTTATCTACCACAATGATTTCCGCTTGAATATTTTTTTCATGCTGCAGGAAGGCCTGGGCCCGGTTGAGACTAGCGAGGGTTTCGCTAAGGTAAGCTGCTTCGTTATAGGCAGGAATGACGATTGAGAGCAGCATCAGCCCAGGTTAGCCCAAATGCTGAACATCATGGAGCTTCGGCAATCAATACTGGAACCGAGGTCACCGCCTGGGAAACTGTTTAATCGCTAAAACAAAAAACTCCGCTGCGCCGGCGCAAAAGTAGATAAGTGGGGTGTATCCGCTGTAAAGAACTACCTCCGCGACAAGTGCTCTTGTGTTCCCACTTGATAAGCCTCTCCGAGCCAACTCCTGACCTCTTCGTCCAATTCACTCAGCGACTCAATTCGGAAGTGATGTACGTAACACCTTGGCGTCATTGTCTCGAGTCGAGTAAAACGGTGCGACTGCAAACGGCGTGTCAGGACAACGTGAGCCTCCAAAGCCTGGTCGCTTAGTTTGTTCACTGCCGCGAAGATCATGCGAACCTGAAATCCAATGCGGGTCTTCGCCGGCGCAACTTGCAGCGGACCGCATTCGTGCACGAGAGCGCTGAAGCCTTCATAGAGTGAGATAGCATGTTCGCTCTTGCCGGCGAGAAACTTCGCGACCGAGTATCGGCCACAAGCGTGCGACATATTTGTATTGACGAATTGTCGTTCGCACTTGGGACACGTCCAGAGCGGGCGCGAGGTGATGGATGATCGATCGGGCATCATTCGATTATGTGCT
>Ga0079218_10000442_pt1 | contig 12360 bp, 11 predicted proteins | sample NCCompost_FD_77181 | JGI IMG/M metagenome (GOLD analysis project Ga0079218, IMG submission 77181) | Agricultural soil microbial communities from Utah to study Nitrogen management - NC Compost | ecosystem: Environmental > Terrestrial > Soil > Agricultural land | place: USA: Utah | collected... | reverse complement strand
GTTACCGTGCGCCTGGCGAGAAACGAAAACGAGTTGTACTTATCGGTTAAGGACGATGGTGTGGGTTTCAATCCGGAGGCTTTGCAAAAGCGAGCTGCACGTGCCGCTACTCTCGGACTGCTTGGCATGCAGGAACGCGCTCACGCTGCCGGCGGAGCTGTCGAGATCCATTCACGCATTTCAAAAGGAACAGAGATTCGGCTCACACTTCCGCTGCTGCCCGAGCGGTGATTTGCTTTGCTCCTGGACCATGCGCGTCATTGCCATCTCAGTCTCCTCGTTCGGTTTTGACAGGGAGGGATGTGGTTCGCTGTTTTGGATAAACCAACAGCGATCGCAGGCCGCTTCCAGCGTTTCTCGATCGAAGCCATAAACTTGCTGTAGATCGATGCCGCGACTCTTCATTGTCGTGAGCCACGTCTCGTACAGGAAGCGTTGTGCGTCCGGGGAGACGCGGTGAATGCCGCGGTTTACCGCGCGGCCCTCTTCGCACAGGCGCAAGTGGATGCGCGCCTGAATCAAACCAGCGAGCAATCCTCCCGTCTCCGCTTGCACCACGCGTGTAGGCACCGCTTCGATATCGCGAGAAACGAAGTTGTAAGGATAGCCAAGGTACGCGATGGAGATTGGGCCCGACGGACCGTAGTTCGAGTGCATGTCCCAGGCAAAAGAGGTGACGTGAAGACCTCGCATTGTTTTCAGACTGTTAATGATGGGACCAAACTCCTGGTCGCCACCCGATGCACTGAAGAGTTTTATTCGTGGCCGGTACTTCAACGGCCACTGATCTTTGAATGGACGACGGCCGGAACAGCCGAAAACATAATTACAACGCGTGAGTAACTCCTCGAGTGAATCGACGCGCGTAACTCGTTTGAGGTACGAAGGAACCTGCAAGTCAGTTTCCGGGTCATAGAAGAAGACGCGATTGTGTTGCCTGGCCGCGAGATGGCACATCGCCCTGCCGATGCTTCCGAGACCGATGATGCCAACGTTCTCGCCGGTTAGTTCCTTGCCGCCCAGGGTTCGACTCTGCAACCTGGCCAGCAGACATTGCGAGAACAACGGCCCACCAATCTGTAGTTTGACTGCGGTTCTGGCCCACGACATGACCGCGAAAGGAGGCGGTCTTTCTGCGAAAAGAACGATGCCGAACGATGTTTGCTCCACTCCCGAGACGGCATATCGCCGCAATAGTTCAGGTGGAATGCTGTTGATGCAGCTTCCGCCGTCGTCCAATATGAGAATGCGTTTGATATTTCGCTGCGCGAGACTGTGAACGACCACTTCCCAAAGTTGATCAATGTCGTGCTGGAAGTACTTATCGAATTCTCCGGGTTCGGGCATCGTGCTCTGCACGACCGTGATTCCGCGATTGCGTAGCGCGCCGATCACGAGTGAGCTATTGGAATAGACTTTGCCGAGCGCAAACATGTTTTCGCGTTTTGCGCCCAGCGCGGCAATCGCTTCGAAGAGATCGATTGTCTGCCAAAGCATGTGCTGGACGGCGACGATGGCGGTGTCCTGACCGAAATCGAAATGCGCGGCATTGGCACAGTTTGTCAGCGCGCGCGTGACCTCCATTAAGGAGGGGTATTGCTTAATCATGGCTTGTATTGCGGTTTGAGAACTGGTTGACTACTGAGGGATTTCCAAGGGTTTTACGCGTAAGTCCGGGTGGCCATTCCTTGACACTCGTGAAGCTGGACTGTTACATTACGCGGTCTTTTTCTGCGCTAAATTCAAGTCTGTGTACTAAAAGGAGTTGTTTTGACTACCGAATCCGGTTACCTGTTTACCTCCGAATCCGTTACTGAGGGACATCCAGACAAGATCTCCGATCAGATCTCTGATGCGATACTTGACGCTGCCTTGACAGCCGATCCGACAGCGCGCGTCGCGTGCGAAACGCTGGTCACGACCGGTCTCGTCGTCGTTGCCGGTGAGATCACCACCGACGCGGTTATCGACTACGGGCGGGTCGCGCGAGACACAATTCGTGAGATTGGTTACACGCGCGCGAAGTATGGCTTCGACTGCGATACCTGCGCTGTGCTGTCAGCTCTCGACCGGCAATCGCCCGACATCGCTATGGGCGTCGATACGGGCGGCGCCGGCGATCAGGGGTTGATGTTTGGTTTCGCGTGCAACGAAACGCAGGAACTCATGCCTTTGCCGATTCAGTTGGCCCACATGCTTTCGCGCCGTCTTTCGGAAGTGCGAAAGTCCGGTGAGCTGCCCTATCTCCGACCCGATGGAAAGTCGCAGGTCACGGTTGAATATCGCGATGGACGGCCTTTCCGGCTTGAGGCCGTAGTCATCTCTTCACAGCACGATGCGAACGTCAGCAACGAACAGCTCCGCGCCGAGATCGAAGAAAAAGTTATCAAGCATACTGTCTCGGCTGAGTTGCTCGACAAAGACACCAAATATCACATCAATCCAACCGGACGATTCGTCACTGGTGGTCCACAAGGTGACGCCGGTTTAACGGGCCGCAAGATCATTGTTGATACGTATGGTGGCTATGCGCCTCATGGCGGAGGCGCCTTCTCCGGCAAGGATCCGACGAAGGTCGATCGCTCGGCTGCCTACATGGCTCGTTACGTGGCGAAGAATATTGTCGCCGCCGGACTCGCCGATCGTTGTTTGGTCCAACTTGCTTATGCCATCGGCGTCGCCAATCCTGTTTCCGTGCTCGTTGACACGGCGGGCACTGGACGCATCAGCGAAACCGCACTGGCGAAGCTCGTGCGTGAAAACTTTGAACTGACTCCGCGCGGTATCATCGAGGAACTTAATCTGCGCCGGCCGATTTACAAAGCAACCGCAGCTTACGGTCACTTCGGTCGCAACGAAGACGGCTTTAGCTGGGAGCGAACCGACAAGGCCGAGACGCTGCGTGCCAGCGCCGGTATTTAGAATTCATTAACAGAGGAATCATCGAATATGAGTGCAACACGTTCCGTCGAATTCGACGTGAAAGATATTGGCCTGGCGCCGCAGGGCAAGCAACGCATCGAGTGGTCCGAGCGAGAGATGCCGGTGCTGCGTTTGATCCGCGAGAGATTTGCCGAAGAGAAACCACTTAACGGCGTCAAACTCGTAGCCTGTGCCCACATAACTACCGAGACAGCAAACCTCGCGCGCGCGTTGCAAGCCGGCGGCGCGGAAGCGGTGCTGATCGCGTCCAATCCGCTGTCCACGCAGGACGACGTCGCGGCAGCGCTTGTTTCAGACTGGGGCATTCCCGTTTACGCAATCAAAGGTGAATCGACTGACACTTACAACCGGCACGTAAGGACTGCGCTCGATTCGCATCCGGACATTATCATCGACGACGGTTCTGACGTCGTCGCGACGTTGCTGAAGGAGCGCGGCGGCCAGATCAACGAGATCATCGGTTCGACAGAAGAAACGACGACCGGTATTCAACGTCTCCAGGCGATGCAAACTGCGGGTGTGCTGCCCTTCCCTTCCATCGCGGTCAACGACGCGCAAACTAAACACTTCTTCGATAATCGCTACGGTACGGGCCAATCGACGCTCGATGGCATCATTCGCGCGACCAACATCCTGCTCGCCGGACGAACCATCGTTGTTGTTGGTTATGGCTGGTGCGGCAAAGGTGTTGCGCTTCGCGCGCGCGGCATGGGCGCGAACGTGGTTGTCACTGAAATCGATCCGATCAAAGCGATCGAAGCGGTGATGGATGGTTTTCGAGTCATGCCGATTGCCGAAGCTGCTTCAATTGGCGATATCTTCGTCACCGTTACAGGCAATCGCCACGTCATCGACGCCGACCATTTTTCACGCATGAAGGACGGCGCGATCGTCTGCAACAGCGGTCACTTCGATCTTGAACTGAACCTCGTGGCGCTGCGTGAAATGGCCGGAGATCCGGTAACAATGCGTCCGTTTGTCGAGGAGTACAAGATTCAATCGAGCGGACGGCGGATCGTTGTGCTTGGTGAGGGACGCTTGATTAACCTCGCTGCCGCTGAAGGCCATCCGGCCAGCGTGATGGACATGAGCTTTGCGAACCAGGCGTTGTCTGTCGAGTATCTTGTGAAGCACAAAGGAAAGTTGCCGCCGGGTGTTCACCTGCTGCCGAAGGAAGTCGACACTGAAATCGCGAGTCTCAAACTGCGCGCGCTCGGCATCTCGATCGACACTCTTACCGCGGAACAGCTCGAGTACATCACGAGTTGGGAAACCGGAACTTAATCAGGTTCGCACACGCGAGAGAAAATAGGTCCCTGCTGCTGCGAAGATCAGCAGCGGGGACCAACCTGCAACTGACGGACGCAACAGTCCGTGATTCCCAAGTTGCTGAAACCCGCCGCCCACAGCCCAATAAGCAACACTCACAACCACCGCCGCGCACAGCGCGATAATCGTTCCCTTCCGGCCAAACGAAACTGCCAGCGGCATTCCGATAAGCGCCATGATGATGATGCTGAATGGACCAGCGTACTTTCGCTGCAACGCCACCGCTAAAGCGGAAACGTCCATGCCGCGTTGCTTCGCTGCTCTCAGGTAGGCTTGTAGATCCTTAGCGCTGAGTTGCGACGGCTTATCGATTGTCGGTTTGAAGACGGCAGGTGATTCGACACCGGCGAAGACTGTTTCGGGCGCGGTGCGGCTCTCCACTTCCATGCCCTTCAAGGTGAGTGTCTCGGTGTCGGTTATCTTCAGGTGAGAGGCGTCAGTCCAACTGGCCCTCTTGCCACTGACCACCTGCGCGATGTGCACCGCTTCCGGATCCAACTCGTAAACAGCCGGCTCAATCAACGTTCCATCTTCGCTGAACTCATACGAGTAAAACCGTCGCGAGTCAGTCGAGGCGAGCCATTGCCGTCCGGTGCGAGTGATGGCGCGTGCTTCGCCACCGCGAATTCGCGCTCGCAACGCGTCCTGCTTCAGGTTACTACCCGGCATGAGATACTCCTGCACCACCCACGAACCAGTGGCGATCGCCAGTGCAAAAAGAAGTCCCGGCAACATCAAGCGATACACGCTCTGACCCGAAGCCCACCACGCAATCGCCTCGTGCCGTTTGGCAAGCAAAGCATAGGTAACAAGAACGGAAATCAACATTGTTGCGGGAAAGAGTTCGACCGTGATCAGCGGCAGTAGAAAAAGCAGATAGCGTGCTACCAAACCGGCGCTCGAGTTGTTAACCGCAATGAAACGCCACAGTTCGAACAGGGTGAAGATATTGAAGATGGCCGCGAGAACAACAAAGCAGACGATAAAACTCAACGCCAGCGAGCGAAACAGTGTCGCGTCCATCAGATTTGGAAAACCGAGACTGGCAACGCCGAAATAAGAACGCCGCGGAGCGGCCGGAGTGAGCTTCTCCGCTGCATCGCGACTGCGTCTGAAGATCGAACTGGAAGAGAACGGCACCCGATTGACCAGTAACAACAGAAAACTCACAGCGAGTATGAACACGGTCGCCAGCCATGGGCCAACGTAAGGCGAGACAGTGCCGACCCGCGCCAGCGATTCACCCAACAATGAGATCAAGTAGTAGACAATCACGACCAGCAGCGTCAGCAGCACACCGATACTTCTTCCTCCCCTGCGCACACGTAGACCCAAAGCGACAGCGACCAGCGAAAACACAAACGGAGCCGCCGCGAGCGCGGCACGCCGGTTCAGGATTCTTGCCGCTTCCCTTTGCTGCGCAACAGTTCCCGACTCAACACGCTCGCGTAACTCTTTCCAGTCCATCGCATCGGCATTCGTCTCCCGCTGGTTCAGCCGCTGAACGATATCTGCCCTCCCGGTATTTATCGAAATCCGCAACTGATCCGAGCGCTCAACGACATACGACTTGTCAGTTTGATCCACACCAGGAAACTTCGTTGCCAGTACATCCGTCAGTACCAGTTCCGACTGATCACCTGACGAATCGATTCGTCCTGACCGCGCAGTAAAGACTTCATTCTTGCCGTCTGCCTGCTGGGCGAAGATGAACACGCGTCCCCAGGTGCCGAGCGCTCGATCACCATCGCGCACGTAAATCACGTAGCGCGGCAAGGTGCTGAACGTTCGTGGTTCAACCGGCGAATCGAGTTTGGCGAGCGCACCCTGAAGAGCGATACGTTCCAGATCACGCGCCGCTCGCGGGGCTTCTCTTAAGTGGAGATAAGCTGTGGCCACGCTGAACACCAATCCGACAAGCAGTGCCGGCCAGATCATGGTCCACGAGCCGACGCCTGCCGACCGCATCGCGACCAACTCGCTGTCGCTGCCCATTCTTGAAAAGCCGATTATGATCCCAGCCAGTGTCGCCAGTGGTATCGAGAAAATCAGAACGCCGGGCAACAACGCGGCTCCAAGTTCGCCGAGCAGCGACACCGGAACGTCGGTGTAAACCAACACTTCGGTAAGACGACCCGCCTGTTGCGCAAACAGCACTGCACTGAGCATCAGCAATGCGAGCAGGATGTATGGAGCCATCGCGCCAAAGATGTAGCGCGGGATCAGCAAGGTCGTAGATTTAATCCGATACTTTAACACTTAAACATTAGGTCGAATTCGCGGCATGCGTTCCAGCACGCGCCCGATCAGTTGAAACGTCAGCTCGGCCATCTCTCTCTTTGTTGTACTCGCCACTTCCCTCGACTCTTCCGCAAACTTTGCCGGCGGCAGTTTCTCAGTGGCTCTTAGCTGTGAATGTAAACGTTTGGACACCGCACCGCCTCGGCCGTTGCTACACTCAGGACAGCGCAGCGATAGATCGTTACCTAAATAGATCGTTTCGTCTCCACTGAAAGCACGATGACAGTTTGCACACGCACGCAGGTCCGGCAGGAATCCTTCGATCTTCAACAGCCACACTTCGAAGTAACGTAACACCGACTCGAGATCCTCAGGTGTTTGAGATGCTGCTTCAAAACACGCGAGCGCCATGCGATAGAGATTATCGTTGGCCTGGTGTGGTGGTGAAAAGTCGATCAGTAGATCGCCCATGTAAGAGAAGCCGGTGAGGATCGACGCGTTTCCCGAAAGATTAAAGCGAGACCTCAGGATTTCCGTTTGACGAAACGAAACGAGCTCCTGGTGTTCCTTCTCGTAATACGTGAGATTAATAACTGTGAATGGTTCGAGCGAAGCCCCAAAGCGGTTCTTCAGTTTGCGACAACCCTTCGCGACTCCGCGAATCAGTCCCGCGGAACGACTCAGGCACACGACAATCTTGTCAGCTTCTGCCAGATTGTACGTGCGCAGGACCAGGGCCTCGGTTTCAAATACGGCCATCTCACCACGGAATAAAGTAGAGGATCCAGGCCAACACCAGACCGATCACAACGAACTCGGCAAAAATCTTGACCCCGTAAAGCCAACGCTCGCGGTTTGTGTTTTTAGCCATCACGCCAAACACCACCGACGCCATCGCGGCGAACAGGCACATCACGAGAAAATGTCTCACGATCGCCTCCCTGCCGCGATATCAAATGCATCGAGCACCGTTAAGTAATTCAATAAACCCGCGATAAGAAGAAACGTGTTGCCGTATTCATATGTTGCTCGCGCCGCTTGTACGGGGTCGTCTTCGAAGCCGATGTTGAGTAGCCACGAAACAATGTAGAGCGCGCCGCTGCCCATGTTCGCGATCATGGGTGGCACCTGAAGCCATACCGATGAACCTTGCCCGGTGGAAAGATCAAACATGTGTCCGCCCATCGCTAGACCTAAAAAGAAGCAGAGCCAAACAACACCACCCATCATCGCTGCGCGGCCCCACTTCTTGAGCATCAGATGGCCACTGCCGGGAATGAACCATGCAGCGATGGCGACAAGCCACGCCGAACCCGGCGTCGGTTCAACGTGCTCGACTTGTAACCGTTCCGACTTAACCAAAATTATTCCTCCGTACCAATGAATCCGCGTTAACCTTTTACCTTAGAGAAAGAGCCGGCCGCAAAGGGAACCTCATCCCTCACTTTAGCGGTCGGCATAGCGACCTCTAACGATTTACCTTAGCTATTCGTAGATCAAAAACGACCCGCGTAGTTCTTTGAACTCGAGCAGCGGCCGCTTCCATGTCTCGGCAATCGCGTCGAGCTCAACTCCCTGCTCGAACGCTTCACGTATCTTGTTAGTGCCCGCGATCACGTCGAAAGGATTTTTGTCGTAGACGTATTCGTAAGGCGGCTCTTTCCAGCGAAAGTCGTTCGGATACATGTCGTGGGCCAACTTCACCATCGCGATACCCGCGAGCACAGGCTCAAACACGTCGCGATTAGTGACGTGAATTTGCACGCCGCCACAAGTGACACCGCCATGCTTCTGAAATGTTGGTTGAAATGCACAGCTTCTGAAAAACACGCCCCGCAAATTGAGCGCGTTTAGTTTGTCCGCATATTCGTCGGGATCGATGTACGGCGCGCCAATTAATTCAAACGGCCTTGTCGTCCCGCGACCTTCTGAGACTTGCGTTCCTTCAAAGTGGACCGTGCCCGGAAATACGGTTGCTGAATCCACCGTCGGCATGTTTGGCGAAGGCAGCACCCACGGGGCGTCGGTGTCGTCGTGCCAGAGCTCCCGGCGCCAGCCATTCATCGGTATTACCTCGAGATCGCAGCCGATGTTGAAGTGTTCATTGAACATTCGCGCAAGTTCGCCGACTGTCATTCCGTGACGGGTGGGCAATGGAAACTGGCCCACAAACGAAGCGTACTCCGGTTCGAGTACGTTTCCCGCGACGCCGACGCCGTTGATCGGATTCGGACGATCGCAAACAACTACTTTCTTACCGAAACGTGCGGCCGCTCGCATGCAGTTCGCGAGTGTGTAGACGAAGGTGTAGATCCGGCAACCGACGTCCTGCATGTCAAACACGAGCACGTCGACCTCACTCAGCATCGCTTCGGTTGGTTCTCTTGTTTCGCTGTAGAGCGAATGGACCGGCAGAGTAGTCTTGCGATCGACGCCATGCGCAGTTTCGATCATATTGTCCTGCACGTCGCCGCGAATGCCGTGTTGTGGGCCAAACAGCGCGCGCAGATCGATTGAGGGATGTTGATGAAGCAAATCCGCGGCGTGTTGATAGCCGTGATCGACAGACGCCTGATTGCAGATCAACCCGACACGCGCGCGTTCGAGCAGTGGAGCGTGATCTTCAAGTAATCTCTCAAGTCCCAGCTCCACCTGTTGCACTGAACTCTTTGCTTTATCTCTTTCGAGAGTTAAGGTCATTCTTGAACTCCCATTTTAAATTTCTTAACCACACAAAACCGATCCGCCGTTAACGTTGAGAATCTCACCCGTGATGTGATTCGCCCACTCCGAACATAAAAACACGATAGGTCCGGCTATCTCTTCAGGCGTCGCCATTCGACCTATGGGAATCGTCTTGATAACCGATTCGAGTTGCGTACGGTCGGCCGACACGTCGCTGGTCATCTCCGTCTCGACCCAACCCGGCGCGACACAGTTAACGTTGATGCCGAAAGACGCCAGTTCCGTAGACAGCGACTTCGTGAAAGATATCTGTCCGCCCTTCGAAGCGGCATAGTTCGAGACGTTGGCCTCGCCGCGCTGCCCTGCCGTGGAACTCACGATCACGATGCGCCCGAACATCTGTTGCTTCATCACCGGGACGGCCGCCCGGCAGACCGACCACGTCCCTTTAAGATTGATGTCTATTGTTCGATCCCAAAGCTCTTCTGAAATCGACTCGACCGGGCCGCCTTCCCAAATGCCGGCGTTGCAAATCAGGAAGTCGATACGACCGAAACGCTCAAGTGTTTCATTAACGAGTCGCTCGGCGTCAGTCAATTGCGAAACATCCGCCTGGATCGCGACAGCCTCAGTGCCGTGTTCCCGGACCTCGGCGATGGTTGCGGTCGCAGCCTGCTCGTCTTGAAGGTAGTTCACGACAACCTTTGCCCCAAACGAAGCAAGCAGACCGGCGACAGCTTTTCCGATGCCGCGAGATCCGCCCGTCACGATCGCTACTTTTCCTGCTAAGCTCAGGCTACCGCTTTGCACTGCGATTCCAATTCCCTTCCGCCGCTACCGCTCAGGAGATGGAGACTACAGCGCCCGTTGCTTCCGCTACTTTCGACGCTTCGGTCACGAAGACTTCGAACAACCGTTGCGAGATCTTATCTCGCTCCCAGCCCAGTTCAGGATGCCATTGCACCGCAACTACAAACCGATCCACCCGGGGGTCTTCCAGGGCTTCAATAATACCGTCCGGCGACCATGCTGTCGCAATCAGATCGGCGCCAAGCGTTTCGATTGCCTGATGGTGATGGCTGTTGACCGCGAAACTCTCAGCGCCCGTGATGCTCGACAATCTGGTCTGCTCCGATAACGTGACGCGGTGCGACGGGCGATCCCGAGGCGCGCCCTGCTCGTGTTTGATCGCTTCGGGCGCCTGCGAACCTATGTCCTGAATCAGCGTGCCGCCACGCGACACGTTCAAGACCTGCATTCCGAAACAGATAGCGAACAGCGGAATCCCTTTTCGTTCAGCAGCTTCAATGATCAACAGATCGGTTTCATCTTTTATCGGGTGTACCGCGCCGAGTCTTGGATGCGGCTGCCGGCCATAACGTAACGGATCGACGTCGGAGTCGCTGCCCGGCAGGAGAATGCCGTCGAGTCCGTCAACGACGGCGTCAACATACTCGGCCTGCGGAATCAGGCTGATATGCACCGGAGCACCACCCGCTGCTTCAACAGCTTCACTGTAATGTCGCGAGAGATAAAAGCGGTCCGTGTGGAGTTCAATGCGCATCGGTATACCGATGAGGGGTCGTCTGTCCATGCGGCAATGATAACCCAGGTCACTCCAAATGCTCTCCTTGACTTACGTTCAAGCCAGTTCCTATAGTGCTCACTAAAGACGCATGCGCAAAGAAAGCAATAGAGTGCGTAGCACAACCGTGCTGCTCGTGAGAAAAGATACTCGTGTGGCTCTCGCCGGGGACGGACAGGTGACAATCGGCGAGACGGTAATGAAGGCCAGCGCTAAAAAGGTACGCCGCCTTTACAACGACCAGATCCTGGCCGGTTTTGCGGGCGCCACAGGCGATGCCTTCTCTCTCTTAACCCGTTTCGAAAGCAAACTCGAGCAATACCACGGCAACCTCGAGCGCGCCGCAATCGAGCTCAGCAAAGAGTGGCGCACAGACAAGATGCTGCGACATCTTGAGGCCCTGCTTGTTGTTGCAGACAAGAAAGGCTCGTTTCTCTTGTCGGGCAATGGCGATGTCATCGCGCCCGACGAAGGCGTACTGGCGATCGGATCAGGCGGATCTTATGCACTGGCTGCTGCGCGTGCGTTGATCAAACACACAGATCTTTCGGCGCGCGATATCGCGGTAGAAGCACTGCGCATCGCCGGAGAAATCTGCATTTATTCGAATCAAAACATAGTAGTTGAGGAACTGTAAGCAGTTTTAGGCAAATGGTTATTTATTTGGCAGGAGAAGTTGATGAGGAAGCACGGCTCGACGAAATGTCGCCTCGTCAAATCGTTACTGAACTCGACAAGCACGTCGTCGGACAACGCAACGCCAAACGCGCCGTAGCGATCGCCTTGAGAAATCGGGTGCGACGGCAGAAACTGCCGCCCGAAATGGCAGTCGACGTGATGCCGAAAAACATCATCATGATTGGCTCCACGGGCGTCGGTAAAACCGAGATCGCCCGCCGGCTCGCACGGATGTCCAACTCTCCGTTCCTGAAAGTCGAAGCGTCGAAGTTTACTGAAGTGGGTTACGTCGGCCGCGACGTCGAAAGCATGATTCGCGATCTCACGGAGATCTCGATCGATATGACCCGCCAGGAGAAGAGCGACGAAGTAGCCGAGAAAGCCGAACTCAACGTCGAAGAACGAATTCTCGATCTGCTGTTGCCGCCGCCACGCTCAACTGCCGGTTATTTCGATTTCGACGCCGATACGAGCGACGAAGAATCGACGGACCTCGACGCTCCCGCGCGCGACGAGCAGTTTCAACGCACGCGCGAAAAGCTTCGCACTCAACTTCGCAGCGGCAAGCTCGACAATCGCCTGGTCGAACTGGAAGTCAGAGAGAAGAATTTTCCCGTGATCGAGCTGGCTGGTCCACAGGGCGTCGAAGAGATGGGCATCAACATGAAAGACATGTTGGGAAACCTGTTTCAGGGCCGTTCGAAACGACGGAAGATGCGCGTCGACGAGGCAATGGAGTACTTGATGCAGGAAGAGGAAGAGCGCCTCATCGACATGGACCAGGTGGCGCGAGCCGCGATTGAGCGCGTTGAAAACTCCGGCATCATCTTTCTCGACGAGATCGACAAGATCGCCGGCCGTGAATCAGGTCATGGGCCGGACGTTTCCCGAGAAGGCGT
>Ga0079218_10000440_pt1 | contig 12366 bp, 12 predicted proteins | sample NCCompost_FD_77181 | JGI IMG/M metagenome (GOLD analysis project Ga0079218, IMG submission 77181) | Agricultural soil microbial communities from Utah to study Nitrogen management - NC Compost | ecosystem: Environmental > Terrestrial > Soil > Agricultural land | place: USA: Utah | collected... | reverse complement strand
TGGCGGGCCTCGTCCAGGTACCGCTCGAGCTTCGGGTCCTTTCCTTCGAGGGAGCGGACCAGTCGATCGTGCGCGTCGAGCGCCGGCGCGGGCTCCCCCGCCGTCCGGCGCAGCTCGGCCAGGCGGGCGAGGAGAAAGACGTTGGCGGGCGCCCTTTCGAGCGCGGCCTGGACCATCCGGGACGCGCGGCCGGCGCCTCCCGCGACCTTGCCGGTCAGGACGCGCGCGGCGGCCCAGAGCGGAGCGGGGTCGGAGTCGTTCGCGGCCCCCGCCTTCTCGTAGGCGTCGACCGCGCCGGGGGCGTCGCCGGCGAGCTCCCGCCGGGTCCCTTCGAGGGCGAGGACCCGCCCGTCGCGGGGGGCGCGGGAAAGCGCGCCCGCAAGAAGGTCCCGGGCGCTCGCGAGGTCGCCCGAACGCATCGCCGCGACGGCGCCATTCGCCCAGCCGAGCGGTTCGGCCGGGGCGAGCTCGCGGACCGCCTGGAACCGGCGGCGCGCCTCCGCGAGGTTGCCCTCCTCGAGGGCCGCGAGGCCGACGTTGCGCGCCGCTTCCAGGCGGAGAAGGTCCGCCGGGATCGAAGGAGGCGCGACGGTGGGGAGAAGGAGAATCAGGGACAGCGCGTGGCGCGCCCGAAGGGGAACCTGCAGCATCCGGCGGGATGATAGCGAAGGCGGCCTACCCCGCCCGCTCCACCTCTCGGCGAAAGATCTCGAAGCTCCCCTCGTCGTTCAGACAGAAGAGGATGCGCTGAACGTTCCTGGCATTGCGACTGAACGACGTCGCCATGGCGACGGAGATCTCCGCGGCGCGCTCGACCGGGAAGTCGAAGACCCCGGTGGAGATCGCCGGCAGCGCGACGGACCGGGCGCCGATCTCTTCGGCGCGGGAGAGCGCCGCGAGGACCGCCGACGCGAGCGCCATTTCCTCGCCCTGCTCTCCCCCGTGCCAACGCGGTCCCACCGCGTGGATGACCCAGCGCGCGGGGAGGTTGCCCGCGCCCGTCACGACCGCCTCCCCGATCGCGCAGCCCCCGATCCGGTCGCACTCCTCCTGGATCGACTTCCCCCCCCGCCTGCGGATCGCGCCGGCGACTCCCGCGCCGAGCTGGAGGCCCTCGTTCGCCGGGTTCACGATCGCGTCCACGCGGGCGAGCGTGATGTCGAGGCGGGCGACTTCGATCCGGGCAGGCACCGAGAACGGCTCCCCGGCGTCACGCGCCCAGGCGCTGCTGAATCGTCTCGGCGATCCGCAGGAACGCGTGGGTCACGGAAGACTCCGGCTCCGCGGCGACGATGGGGACACCGGCGTCTCCGCCGATCGCGACCGCCGGGTCGAGGGGGATCGCGCCGAGAAAGGGCACGTTCAGCTTCTTCGCCGTGCGCTCGCCTCCGCCGTGCTTGAAGATCTCCTCGCGATGCCCGCATTTCGGGCAGAGAAAGTAGGACATGTTCTCGACGATCCCGAGCACCGGTACGTTGACCTTCTGAAACATCGCAAGGCCCTTCCGCGCGTCGATGAGCGCGACGTCCTGCGGGGTCGTGACGATGACCGCGCCCGACAGGTGGATCTTCTGCGTCAGGGTGAGCTGCGCGTCTCCCGTGCCGGGAGGCAGGTCGACGACGAGAAAGTCGAGCTTGCCCCACGACACGTCCTGCAGAAACTGCTCCACGGCCTTCATCACCATCGGGCCCCGCCAGATGACGGGCTGATCGACGTCCATGAGAAAACCGAGCGACATGACCCGCACGCCGAACCTCTCGATCGGGACGATCTGGTTGCCCTCGTTCAGGAAGGGCTTCTCGTCGATTCCCATCATCATCTGCTGCGAGGGGCCATAGATGTCGGAGTCCATGAGCCCGACCCTCGAGCCGAGCCGCGAGAGGGCGAGCGCGAGGTTCGCGGCGACGGTCGACTTTCCGACGCCCCCTTTCCCGGAGGCAACGGCGATCTTGAAACGCACGTCGGCGAGGAGGGCCGCGTCCGCCGGCGGAACTCCGGCGGCTCCCCGCGGCGGCGCCGGCCCGGGCTCGCGGACGTCGAGCCGGATCGTGACGGCGTTCACGCCGGGCACGGAGCGGAGGCGCTCGGTCGCGTCGCGCTGAATCTCTTCCGCGGCCCGCGGGGAAGAGGTCTGGACCTCGAGCCGGAAGGAGACGTTCCCGCCGCCCACCGCCAAGTCCTTCACGAATCCGAAGGAGACGATGTCCCGGGAGAGTCCGGGAAACTTCACCGTCTTGAGGACGTCGAGGACCTTCTCTTCGGTCAGTTCTGCGGTCGCGGACATGGCCGGTCCCCTTGTATCACGCGGTCTCCGGGAGGAGAGACCGCGCGTCCTCCCGCAGCGCGAGGACCTTCAAGCGCACCTCTTCCGTCAGCGCGGCGCGTTCCCGGGGTGACCGGCCGGCCGTCTCGATCGGATCGCCCGCGGCGAGAACGACCGGGCCCGGCGTGATCCGGAAAGTCCCGCGCGGGAGCACGCGGAACGTCCCGGCAAGCCCGATGGGGAGGATCGGGAGACCCGAGCGCAGCGCGAGGAGCGCCGCCCCCTTCTTGAACGGGAGAAGCTCCCCCGTGGGAGTACGGGTTTCCTCGGGGAACACGACGACGGAACGACCCCCCTCGAGCCTTTTCAAGGCGGCCTCCACCGCGGCACCGCTCCGGGCTTTCGCTTCCCGGTCCACGGGTATGAAGCCGGCCGCCGCGATGGACCACCCGAGGATCGGAACGCGGAACACGCTTCGCTTGGCGAGGAACCGCACCTGCAGCGGCAGGTGCGCGAGGAGCACGAGGACGTCGCAGAAGCTCTCGTGGTTCGCGACGACGACGAAGCTCCTATTTCGTGGAAGCCGGCCCTCGTCCTTGACGCGCACCCGGACGCCGGCGACCGCGAGGAGGGTCCGCGCCCACCCCCGGGCAAACCGGAGGAACCAGTCTCCGCGAGGGGGGACGAGCGCCGCAAAAATGGCCGGGATCCCGAAGAGCGCCGTCGCGAGGAATATGAGCGGCCAGACGACAAACGAGCGAATGGCCCGCATCGCCCGGATTGTAGTGTCGACGCCCGGCGGGCCGCTTTGCCCCACAAGTCCCGCGAACGCCGAGTTTTACAGCGCCGCCACGGGCAAGTAGAATCGACCGAAACCAAATGCCGCCCACGAATCAACAGACCGCGACGACGATCTTCTACCGGGACATCCGGTGGCTCCGCTTCGTGGACCGGCTCGGCCGGAAGGGCGCCGGCATGGTCGAGTACTTGGGCGGCCTCGGAACCATGACGATGCAGACCGCCCGGGCGGCGGTGACGCGCCCCTTCTACGCGTCCGAGACCTTGAAGCAGATGGACGAGCTCGGCGTCAAATCCCTTTCGATCACGGGAATTACGGCGTTTTCCGTCGGAATGGTCCTCGCGCTCCAGACGGCGTACTCCCTCGCCGCGTTCGGCGGAAAGATGTTCACCGGGCGCGTCGTGGCGGTCTCCCTCGTTCGCGAGCTCGGCCCCGTCCTGACCGCGCTCATGGTGGGAGGAAGGGTGGGCTCCGGGATCACGGCCGAGATCGGCTCGATGGTCGTGACCGAGCAGGTGGACGCGCTGCGGTCCATGGCCATCTCGCCGATCCGCCGGCTCGTCCTGCCGAGGGTCCTCGCCGTCTTCATCATGCTGCCGATCCTGACCGCGATCGCCGACGTTCTCGGCATCGTCGGCGGCCTCTTGATCGCGGTCGTCGATCTCCAGATGACGCCTCAGGATTACCTGAACAGCATCTGGAACTCCCTCCGCATCGACGACATCGCGAGCGGTCTCGCCAAGACTTTCTTCTTCGGCCTCGAGGTCGCCTTGATCGGCTGCTACAACGGGCTCCAGGTGGAAGGCGGCGCGACGTCCGTCGGACGCGCCACCACGCGCACGGTCGTCTTCGCTTCGATCTCGATACTGATCTCCGACTTCTTCCTGACCAAGCTGTTCCTCGCCCTATGAGCGCCGTCCCCGAGCGTTTGTCGGATACGCCGCCCGAGCCACACGTGCAGGGAGAGACGATCGTCGAGTTCGACAACGTCTTCAAAGCGTACGCGCGCCGCGAGATCCTGGCCGGGGTCTCCCTGAAGATCCGCCGCGGCGAAGTCCTCTGCGTCCTCGGGCCGTCGGGCACCGGCAAGAGCGTCACGATCCGGCACGTCAACGGGCTGGAACGCGCGGACAAGGGCGACATCAAGGTCTTCGGGCAATCGATCGTGAACCTCTCCGAAGAAGAGCTCTCTCCGATCCGGCGGCGCGTCGCGATGCTCTTCCAGGGAGGCGCGCTCTTCGACTCGATGAACGTCGAGCAGAACGTCGGTTTCCCGCTTAAGGAGCACACGAAGAAGTCCGCCTCCGAGATCGCCGACCTCGTCGCCGAAAAGCTGACGATGGTCGGGCTCCCGGGGACCCAGAAGAAGATGCCGTCGGAGCTTTCGGGCGGCATGCGCAAGCGGGCCGCCCTCGCCCGGTCGATCGTTCTCGAGCCCGAGATCATCATGTACGACGAGCCGACGACGGGTCTCGACCCCGTGACGTCGGAGAAGATCGCGCAGCTCATCGCTGAGCTGAACTCGAGGCTCAAGATCACGTCGATCGCGGTGACTCACGACATCGTCGCGGCTCGGACGATCGCGGACCGGGTCGCGTTCCTTCACCAGGGAAGGTTCCAGTTCGTCGGTACCTTCGACGAGGCCGCCCGCGGCGGTCACCCCGTTCTCCAGGAGTACTTCCGTGCGATGGGCTTTCCGTGCGGGACCGGCTTCTATGCCGCGCCCGCCGGTGGAGGAACCTGATGCCCCTCGAGTCTTCCGTCGGCCGGCGGTTTCGCGTCGGGCTCGTCGTCCTGATCGCGCTGCTCTTTCTCGTCTTCGGCGTGCTCATGGTCGGAAAGCGCCGCCACCTGTTCACGGCGAAGCTCCCGTACCACACGCAGTTCGACTCGGCCGCCGGTCTCGTGTCGGGCAACCCCGTCCGCCTGAACGGCGTCACCGTCGGCAACGTGCTCGAGGTCAACCTCTCCCCCGATCCGGCCGACCAGCGCGTGGACGTGCGTTACGAGGTCGACCGGAAGGTCGCTCCGCGCCTGCGCACGGGGACCCGCGCCTCGATCAAGACGATCGGGCTCCTGGGCGACAAGTACGTCGAGCTCGCGGGCGGCACGGCGCAGGAGCCGGTGGTCCCGCCGGAAGGCGAGATCAAGCCGGCGCCGGGAGCGGGACTCGAGAAGCTGCTCGAGGGCAGTGGCGATCTCCTGACCGACCTCGGAGCGATCGCCCGGTCGCTCAAGAACATCCTCGGGCGCACCGAAGAGGGGAAGGGCTTCCTCGGGCAGCTCACCAGCGACAGCGCCGAGGGGACCCAGCTCGGAGGAAACCTGAACGGCACCCTCGCCAACCTGAATGCCGTCCTGACGAAGATCAACAAGGGCCAGGGCCTGGCCGGGAAGCTCCTCGCAGACGAGCGCTACGGCGACGAGGTCGGGCAGTCGCTCCAGCGAGCGGTTCAGTCCCTTCGAAACGTGTTCGGCTCGATCGAGGAGGGAATGGCGAAGGGAACGGGCGCGATCCCCGCGCTGCTGTCCGACCCCGAGGGCAAGAGAAAGGTCTACGAGCTCGTCGACCGGCTCTCGGCCGCGGCGGGCTCTCTCGCGGCCGTGACCGAGAACCTGAAGACCGGGAAAGGCGCGCTTCCCACCCTCCTGAACGACGAGCGGTTCAGTCGCGAGTTCACCGGGAACCTCCGGAGGCTCTCCGCGAGACTCGACTCGATCGCCCGCAAGCTCGACGAGGGGCAGGGCACCGCCGGCAAGCTGATCAACGACCCGGCGATCTTCGACGCGGCGAACCGGCTCGTCGTCGGAATCGACGAGTCGGCGATTCTGCGCTGGTTGATCCGGAACCGGCAGAAGTCCGGCATCAAGAAGGCATACGAGGAAGCGCAGAGCATTTCGGACGTCGAGGAGGAGCTCGAAGAGGAGCTCCTCGCTCCGACGCCGACGCCCACACCGGCCCCGCAGCCTTGAACGTCCTCGTCACGGGGGGAGCCGGCTTCATCGGCTCCCACTTCACGGCCCGCCTTCTGGCGCGCGGCGACCGGGTGGTGATCTTCGACGACTTCAACGACTTCTACGACCCCGAGTTGAAGCGCGAGAACGTGGCGCCTTTCGCCTCCTACCCCGACTTCCGGCTGGTCGAGGGGGACATCCGGGACCGGGCCCTCGTCTTCCGGACGTTCGCGGAGGAGCGATTCGACGCCGTCGCGCACCTCGCGGCCCGCGCCGGCGTCCGCCCGTCGCTCCGCCAGCCCGTCCTCTACGAAGAGGTCAACTGCGTCGCGACCCTTCACCTCCTCGAGGCGGCCGTCGCGCACGGCCGGCCGCTCTTCGCGTTCGCCTCCTCCTCTTCGGTGTACGGGCTCAACTCCAAGCTGCCTTTCTCCGAAGACGACCCCATCGACCGGCCGATCTCCCCGTACGCGACGACGAAACGCGCCGGCGAGCTTCACGTCTTCGCCGCGCACCACCTCCATCGCCTCCGCGCCTTCTGCCTCCGCTTCTTCACGGTGTACGGCCCGCGCCAGAGGCCGGAGATGGCGATCGCGCGCTTCATTCGATCGATCGAGGAAGGCGTTCCAATTCCGTTCTACGGAGACGGCAGCTCCCGGCGCGACTACACCTACATCGACGACATCGTCGACGGCGTGGAGGCGGCGCTCGATCGAGGTCCCGACTCCGGTTTCGAGATCGTCAACCTCGGCGGGGCGCGGCCGGTGACGCTGTCGGAGCTCGTGGCGCAAGTCGAGCGCGCGACGGGACGAAAGGCGAAGCTCGACCGGCAGCCCGATCAGCCCGGCGACGTCCCCGTCACGTATGCTTCGGTCGAGAAGGCGGAGCGCCTCCTCGGGTTCCGTGCCCGAGTCCCTCTCGCCGAAGGAATCGAGCGTTCCGTGGAGTGGTTCCGCGAACGAAAGGTCGACTCCATTCACAGGCCGGTCGCATGAACATCTGCGTCGTGGGAACGGGTTACGTGGGCCTCGTGACGGGCGCCTGTCTCGCGGACTTCGGCATGAACGTCGTCTGCGTCGACAAGGACGAGTCGAAGGTCGTCGCCCTTCAGGCCGGACGCATCCCGATCTACGAGCCGGGTCTGGAGGAGATCGTCGCGAAGAACCAGCGGGCGGGGCGCCTGCGCTTCACGACGGACTTGAAGTCAGGAATCGAGAGCGCACTCGCCATCTTCATCGCAGTCGGAACGCCGCCGCGGCCGGACGGCGCACCCGATCTGACGTTCGTCCGCCAGGTCGCGCAGGCGATCTCCGACCACATGAACGGTTACAAGGTCGTCGTCACCAAGTCGACGGTGCCGACCGGCACCGGCCGCATGATCGAGCAGATCCTCCGAGCGAACGACGGTGAGCGGGAGTTCTCCGTCGTCTCGAATCCGGAGTTCCTCCGAGAGGGCTCCGCGATCGGCGACTTCCTCCGGCCCGACCGGATCGTCATCGGCGCCTCCGACGCCCGCGCGATCGAGGTCATGAAAGAGGTGTATGGGCCTCTGTTCCTGTCCGAGACCCCGTTCGTCATCACCGACGTCGCGTCCGCCGAGCTGATCAAGTACGCGTCCAACGGGTTCCTTGCCGTGAAGATCTCCTTCATCAACGAGATCGCCCGTCTCTGCGAGCTCATGGGAGCGGACGTCCACGACGTTTCGAAGGGAATGGGGCTCGACCGGCGCATCGGCTCGCAGTTTCTCCTGCCCGGTCCCGGTTTCGGAGGCTCCTGCTTCCCCAAGGACACGGCCGCGGCAGTGGACCTCGCGCGGCAGCACGGCTATCGGTTCCGCATCATCGAGTCGGCGATCTGCGTCAACGCGGAAACGAAAGCCCGGATGATCGAAAAGATCGCGGCAGCGACGGGCCCCCTTGCCGACCGGACGGTCGCGGTCCTCGGGCTCTCCTTCAAACCCGAGACGGACGACATCCGCGAGTCGCCCGCGCTGGCGGTGATCTCGGACCTCTTGGCCGCCGGATCCACCGTGCGGGCGTTCGACCCGGCCGCGATGGAGAACGCGCGCGCGATCTTTCCCGACCTCTACTACGCGACCGACGCCTACGACTGCGCAACGGGGAGCGACGCGCTCGTGCTCGCGACCGAGTGGAACGAGTTCCGCGCCCTCGACTTCGGGCGTCTTTCGAAGCTCATGCGGTCCCAGACCGTCGTGGACCTCCGCAACGTCTACGAGCCCCGGGAGCTGCGGGCAGCGGGGTGGTCCTATTCGGGCGTCGGACGCTCGTGAGAGCGCTCGTCACCGGGGGCGCGGGGTTCCTCGGAAGCCACCTGTGCGACCGGCTCCTCTCCGAGGGCCACGAGGTGGTCGCCATGGACAACTTCGTGACCGGAAACCCGCGCAACATCGCGCACCTGGCAGCCGAAAGGCGGTTCCGCTTCGTCGAGCACGACGTCACGAAGTACATCTCGATCGACGGCCCGCTCGACGCCGTCCTGCACTTCGCCTCCCCCGCTTCCCCCATCGACTACCTGCTGTTGCCGATCCAGACGCTCAAAGTGGGTTCGCTCGGCACGCACAACAGCCTCGGGCTCGCCCTCGCCAAGGGGGCGCGTTTCCTCCTCGCGTCGACGTCCGAGGTGTACGGTGACCCGCTCGTCCACCCCCAGCCGGAGAGCTACTGGGGCAACGTGAACCCGATCGGTCCGCGCGGCGTGTACGACGAGGCAAAGAGGTTCGCCGAGGCGATCACGATGGCCTACCAGCGCACGCACGGCGTCCCGACGCACATCGTCCGGATCTTCAACACGTACGGGGAGCGGATGCGGCCGCGCGACGGCCGCGTCGTCCCGGCCCTGATCGGCCAGGCGCTCGCCGGGGAGCCGATGACCGTCTTCGGAGACGGCTCGCAGACCCGATCGTTCTGCTACGTCTCCGACCTGATCGACGGGATCTACCGGCTCCTCCTCTCGGACGAGCTCGAGCCGGTCAACATCGGGAACCCCACGGAGCTCTCGGTGCTGCAGTTCGCCCACACGATTCGAAGCCTGACGGGCGCGTCGAGCGAGATCGTGTTCCGGCCGCTCCCGATCGATGACCCGCGAGTGCGGCAGCCCGACATCACCAAGGCGAGAACGAGGCTCGGCTGGCAAGCGAGAGTGCCGCTCGAAGAGGGCCTCACGAGGACGATCGACTACTTTCGATCCATCCTCGCGCTCGAGAGCGCCTAGAGCTTTTCCCCGTCGTCCCCGATCGCTTCGACGGGGCACGAATCCATCGCCTCCTGGCAGGAGGCCTCCTCGTCCGGGCTCGCGGGCTGACGAAACACGTAGGAGTATCCCTTCGCCTCTTCCCGCTGGAAGTTGGCCGGCGCGGTCACCCGGCAGACGTCGCAGTCGATGCACTGCGAGTCGACGTAATAACGCCCGGGAGCGCTCTCGGCGACCTTGTGTTTGGGATCGGGCATTCTAAGGGGCGCTCGACGCGCCCCGACGGGAGTAAACGGCCGTGACGCAGCATCCCATGGCGGTAGCGCAATTATGTCGCGCGGGCGAGGGCTCAGGATTCGGTAAAGACGTTTCCGCGGCGATTCGGAGGCGGCTAGACTCCGGCGGTGCGAAAGGGCGCGGCGGGGCTCTTCCTTCTGGCGACGGTGGCGCTGCTGGCCGTCCGGTGCGGAGAGAATCGTCTGCCCGAGGGCGATGCCCGGGGCGGGGACCTCAGGGCGGGGCGGCGCGTGTACCTCGACAAGTGCGCGAGATGCCATTCCCCGAAAGGGGACGGCAAGACGGTCGTCGCCGGCCGTTTTCCGTACGCGAACCTGATCGACGGGGTCTGGCGCACGGACGGCTCGGCCGCTACGATCGAGAAACAGATCCGTCACGGCCGCGACCCGATGCCGGCGTTCGAGAAGAAGCTGACGGACGGGCAGATCCGCCAGACGGTGTCTTACGTCCACGAGCTGACAGGCGGAGAATGACGTCCCAGGATCGACCCGATGGGCGGTAGCGTCTTCACCATGGGCTCTTGCGGAGCGGCCGCTGACTCTCTCCCACGCGCGTCGAGCGCCCCCTCAAAGTGAGAATCCCCATTTTCCCCCTCCCGGGCGTCGTGCTCCTTCCGGGAACCACCCTCCCACTCCACATCTTCGAGCCGCGATACCGCGCGATGGTGGCGGACGCGCTGTCGGGTGATGGAACGATCGGAATGGCGATGCTCAAGCCGGGTTGGGATGAATCGCCCGACACCCCTCCGATCTTCGCGGTGGGGGGCGCCGGCCGGATCGTCGAGGCCGAGCAGCTTCCAGACGGGAGATACGACATCGTTCTCTCGGGGGACTTTCGTTATCGCGTCCTCGAGGAGTCGCCGCCCGCCCCCTACCGGGTGGCCACGGTCGACCGGCTCGTCTCCACTCCCTTCTCGAGCGCGACTCGGGCAGCGGCCGTCTGCTCGGAAGCGGCGAGGCTCCTCCTGGAGCTCTCGGAAGCAATGGAGCTGCCTCCTCTCCCGGGCGAGGAGCTCGACGCCGAGCGGTTCGCTTCCGAGCTCGCGCTGCGGCTGCGCTACGATCCGGCGGAGCTGCAGGCGCTCCTCGAAACCGATTCCCTCCCCGACCGTTTCGACGTTCTCGTCGCCCGCATGCGGGAATGGAGGGAGCGCATCCGTTTCCTTGCGCCGTTCCGCGGCGCGCAACTCCCCTCCGGCCGGAACTGATCGGAGAGTTTTACTTATCTTCCGGCACTCGTGATGGACCATTGCAAAACGGACGCTTTGGTTAGAAGCTTCGACCCGTGGTGATCTCGCGGGCCTTCGAGACTTGGAGAGCCGCCGAGCGGACCGCCAACGACCCCCCGATTTTCCCCCGGTGATGGCTTCAAGAAAGGAGTTCTCGATGTTCCTCCATCGAACGGTGACCCTGATTCTCTGCGCCCTGGTCCTCGGCGCGTTCGCTGCACCGGCACCGGCGCAGGGACAGGAAGGCCGAATCGCCGGCGTCGTACGGAACGCGAGCGGCGAGCCCGTGCCCGGAGTCACGGTGACGATCACGAGCCAGTCGGGCGTCACGCGCGTGGCGGTCACCGACGCCAATGGCGCCTACGAGGTGACCGGTCTCGCTCCCGGCGCATACACGGTGGCCGCGGAGCTGGCAGCCTTCGGGCAGGCGACCGTGAGAGACGTCCAGATCGTCTCCGGTACCGCCCGGGGCGCCGTCGACGTCACCCTGGACCCCCGTTTCCGGGAGGAGGTCACCGTCACGGCCATGAAACGCGAGGAGACCGTGCACGAGACTCCCTTCTCGGTTGCGGCGACGACCGAGGACGTCCTGCGCGAACGTGGCGTCGATAACCTCGAAGAGGTCGCGGCAAACGTGGCGAGCTTCGCTGTTCAGAACCTCGGTCCGGGCCAGAGTCAGATCTCTATCCGCGGAGTTTCCTCCGGCCAGATAGCGCGGGACCAGCCGGGCGTCAAGGAGTCCGTGGGCGTCTACCTGGACGAGTCTGTCATCTCGATGTCCCTGTTCATGCCGGACCTCGACCTCTTTGACGTGTCCCGAGTCGAGGTCCTGCGCGGCTCGCAGGGCACCCTGTTCGGCTCCGGCTCGCTCGGGGGCACGGTGCGTTACATCAGTAATCCGCCGGAGCTCGGGGTAAACCGGGTCTTCGCCGAGGTCACGGGGAGCACGATCGGCGACGGCAGCGAAGGAGGGGGCGTCAAGGCGGGCATCAATGTCCCTCTCGGAAGCAACGCCGCGTTGCGCGTCGCGGGTTATTGGGATCGCTTCGGCGGTTACATGGACGCGGTCCAGCCGGACCTGAGCGTCGACGAAGACGTCAATTCGGGCGACCGCACCGGCGTCCGGGCGGCGGTCCACATCGCCCCGAACGACCAGCTGAGTATCACGCCGCGGTTCGTCTATCAGAAGGTGGAGATGGACGGCTGGAACCGAATCGACGTCTTCAACATCCTCGCGAACCCGTTCACGACGACCCGGCCCGCGGTCAACCTCGGCGAGCGGGAGCTTTTCACTCAGATCGACGAGCCCTTCACCGACGAGTTTCTCCTGGGAGACCTGACCTTTCGGTACGACTTCGGTCCGGTCGCCCTGACGGCGATCACTTCCTACACGGACCGCGACATCCTCGTCGTGCGCGACGCGGGAGCCCTGACGTCCAGTATCACCGGCGGGAGCATCGGCCTGGACGAGGACGTCTTCACTCTCGATTCACCGCTGGATGACGCCACCACGGCCAGCGGATGGACCCAGGAGGTTCGGCTATCCGGCGGACCGGAGCGCTTCCAGTGGGTCGGCGGCGCTTTTTACGCCGACTCGAAGCGCGACTACGGCCA
>Ga0079218_10000438_pt1 | contig 12370 bp, 8 predicted proteins | sample NCCompost_FD_77181 | JGI IMG/M metagenome (GOLD analysis project Ga0079218, IMG submission 77181) | Agricultural soil microbial communities from Utah to study Nitrogen management - NC Compost | ecosystem: Environmental > Terrestrial > Soil > Agricultural land | place: USA: Utah | collected... | reverse complement strand
CCTCGAATGACGTCGCGGCGGCGATCATGGACGGGCCTGCCGGACAGGTGCTCACGCAGGAAACCATCGATGAGGCTGTCGCGTGCCGCCTCGCCGTTGCGCGCGTCCGGGCGGAGTTTCTCGAGAAAAAGGACTGGTTCTTCGCGCCGTGGAACCCGGAGACCGTGCGTGACCCGAAGAGCGGGAAACGCATCCCCTTTCACGAAGTTCCCGCGGAAAGGCTCTCGACCGATCCGAGCTACTGGGTCCTGCGCCCCGGCGAAAGCTGGCATGGCTTCGACGACCTGGCGGACGGATGGTGCATGCTCGACCCGATCAAGTTCGGGATCGTCTGCCCGGGCATGCGCGCGGACGGCAAGCTCGATGCGAACGGCATCCCTGCGGACATCGTTACGGCATATCTCGGCCGCCAGGGCATTGTGCCATCGCGCACCACGGATCACATGGTCCTGTTCCTGTTCTCGATGGGTATCACGAAGGGTAAATGGGGCACGCTGCTCAACGCGTTGCTCGACTTCAAGGCCGACTACGATCGCAATGCACCGCTCGAGGAAGTATTGTCCCGGGTGGTTGCAGCGGCGCCGGAACGCTATGCGGGCATGGGCCTCAAGGATCTCGGCGACGAGATGTGGGCGCAACTGCGCAAGAGCGGTCAGGGTTACTGGCAGGCACAGGCCTATGCCACCCTGCCCAAGCCTGAAATGACGCCGCGCCGCGCCTTCCAGTTGCTGATGTCCGGCGACGCCGAAAAGGTTTCGCTCGACAAGATTGCAGGTCGCGTCGTTGCGGTCGGCGTTATCCCCTACCCGCCCGGCATCCCGATCGTAATGCCCGGAGAGAACATCGGCGGCGCGGACGGCCCGTGGCTCACCTACCTGCGCACGTTGCAGGAGTACGGCCACCGGTTCCCCGGATTCGCCAAGGAAGTCGAAGGCGCCGAAGAGCACGAAGGTGGATACCGCGTCTATTGCCTGAAGGGAAAATCTGGCCCTCGCACGAGGGCGAGCGCGGGCGCGAGGAAGAAATGATCGAGCACGCGGTAAGTACGCCCACGATCCCGATCCCCTTCCACCGGATGCTGAAGGTGGTCGCGCTCGTCGATGGCGAGGATCCGCAGGTGCGGCCGCTGCTCGATCGCCTTGCGGCGGAGAAGTACGAGATCGAGGTCAGCGATCGCTATGACCGCGACGTCAGCGAAGATGCGTCGGTCGGCGCCTATGTCGTTGCCGCCGACGGCGACCGGCTCGAGCCGGCGCGCAAGCTCGCGCAGGCGGTCCGCGGCGTCGGCTTCGGCACGCCGCTGTGGGCGGTGGCGGACACGCACAAGACCTCCGACATGGCCGTGCTCGGCGCGACCGGCGAGATCGACGGATACATCTATCTCGGCCAGCAGTCGGCCGCGTTCTACGCCAGGCAGGTCGTCACCAGCATCGTCGACTACGGCATGAGCCTGTTGCCCCCATTCTTCGGGGGCATGATGGCCTATGACGCCGAGGCGAACATTTCCTTTGCCTGCCCCGGGCACCAGGGCGGGCAGTTCTACCGCAAGTCGCCCGCCGGCCAGCTGTTCTTCAGGCATTTCGGCGAGCAGATTTTCCGCAACGATTTGTGCAACGCCGACGTCGACCTCGGCGACCTGCTGATCCACGTCGGACCCGCCGTGGCTGCGCAGCGCCACGCGGCGCAGGTGTTCGGCGCGGACCGGACCTACTTCGTCCTGAACGGCACGACGACCGCCAACAAGGTCGTCACGAATGCGGTGCTGCGCAGGGGCGACCTGGTGCTGTTCGACCGCAACAACCACAAGTCACTGCACCAGGGCGCGCTGGTGCAGGCGGGCGCGATCCCGATCTTCCTTCCGACCGCGCGCAATCCGTTCGGCATGATCGGCCCGGTCGACTGGGACGAGTGGGATGAAGGCGCCCTGCGAGAGCGCATTCGTGCCCACCCGATGGTGACGGATTCCGAGCGCCACAAGGCCAAGCGGCCGTTCCGCCTGGCCTGCATCCAGCTCGCGACCTACGACGGTACGGTCTACAACGTCCGCAAGGTGCTGGAGAAGATCGGGCACCTGTGCGACTACGTGCTGTGGGACGAGGCGTGGATCGGCTACAACGCGTTCCACCCTCTGTTTCACGACCACAGCCCGATGCGGCTCGAGGACCTCGGCCCGGAGATGGCGGGACTGTTCTCGACCCAGTCCGTGCACAAGCAAGGCGCCGGTTTCTCGCAGGCATCCCAGATCCACAAGCGCGACGAGCACATTCGCGGCCAGAAGCGTTTCGTCGACCACAAGCGCTTCAACGAATCGTTCCTGATGAATGCCTCGACGTCGCCGTTCTACCCGCTGTTCGCGGCGCTCGACGTGAACGCCAAGGTGCACGAGGGCAAGGCCGGGGAAATGCTGTGGGACCGCTGCATCGAGCTCGGGATCGAGGCGCGCAAGAAGCTGCGTGAATTCGGCCGGCACTACGCGCGCACCGGGCGCAACGCCGAGGAAGCCTGGTTCTTCGATCCGTTCGTGCCCGACGTCGTGACCATTCGGGGTTCCCGGTTCACCAAAGACGTGAACGGCGTCGCCTGGGAGAACTTGCCGACCGACGTCCTCAAGCGCGAACAGCAATGCTGGGTCTTCGATCCCAAGAGCGCGTGGCATGGGTACTCGGGCATCGCATCGAACTATGCGATGGTCGACCCCAACAAGCTGATGCTCCTGACGCCCGGCATCGACCGCAAGACGGGCGCCTACCTCGATTTCGGGGTGCCGGCGACGGTGATCGCGAACTACCTGCGCGAGCAGCGAATCGTTCCCGAGAAGTGCGACCTCAACAGCATCCTGTTCCTGATGACGCCGGCCGAGGACGAGAGCAAGCTCAACGCGCTGATCGCAAAGCTCGTCAAGTTCAAGAACCTGTGGGATCGCGACGCGGCGCTCGGCGAGGTGCTGCCGACGCTATATGCGCAGAACCGCGAGCGCTATGCCGGGTATACGATCAGGCAGGTCTGCAAGGAGATGCACGAGTTCTACCGGCAGGCCAACGTGAAGGAGCTGCAGAAGCTGTCGTTCCGCGCCAGCAGCTTCCCGGAGTTCGCGATCACGTCGAAGGATGCCTACGAGGCACTGGTCGGGAACGAGGTCGATTACGTGCCCCTCGAAGGCATCACGGGCCGCATTTCCGCGACGCTCGCCCTGATCTACCCGCCGGGCATCGGCGTCGTGGTGCCCGGCGAGCGCTGGGACGAACGCGCGAAACCGATGCTCGACTACTTTCTGACGTTCCAGGAGTCGTTCAACCGCTTCCCCGGCTTCAACTACGAAGTCCAGGGTGTTTACCAGGAAATCGTGGACGGCCGCATCAAGTTCCACACGTACGTAGTTCGAGAGTAAGTCTCGGAAACAGTATCCAAGGAGAGCGCAATGGCAGAACAGAAGAAGAAGATGAACCTGATGCAACTCACGTTCATCGTCGCCGTGAACATGATGGGCTCCGGCATCATCATGCTGCCGACCAACATGGCCCAGGTCGGAGCGATCTCGCTGCTGTCCTGGATCGTCACGGCGGTCGGCTCCATGGCCATCGCCTACGGCTTCGCGCAGGCGGGCATGTACAACCAGCGGCCCGGCGGCATGGCCGCGTATGCGGAGGACGCGTACGGGAAGGACGGCTACTTCCAGGTCTTCATGCTCTACTTCCTGTCGCTCGCCATCGGCAACGTCGCGATCGGAATCTCGGCGGTCGGCTACCTCGCGACGTTCTTCCCGGTGCTGTCGTCGACGCCGATCATGACCTGCATCAGCGTGATCGCGCTCCTGTGGCTCACGACGTTCGCCAACTTCGGCGGCCCGGGCGTGACGGGAAAGATCGGCTCCGTCACCGTCTGGGGCGTCATCATCCCGGTGGGCACGCTCTCGCTGATCGGCTGGTTCTGGTTCAGCCAGGACACGTTCAGGGAAGCCTGGAACCCGCAGGGGCTCAGCATCGCTGAAGGCATGGGCTCGAGCATCTCGCTGACCCTGTGGGCCTTCCTCGGCATGGAGTCTGCGGCGCAGAATTCCTCCGCCGTGGAGAACCCGAAGCGCGACGTGCCCCTGGCCTGCCTGTTCGGCACGCTCGGCGCCGCCGTGATCTACGTGCTGTCCACGACGGTGATCCAGGGCATCGTGCCGAACGCCGCGCTGGCCGACTCGACCGGCCCGTTCGGCCTCGCCTATGAGTACATGTTCAACCCGGCCGTGGGCAAGGTAATCATGGCGCTCGCGGTCATCGCCTGCCTCGGGTCGCTGCTCGGCTGGCAGTTCACGCTGGCCCAGACCGGCAAGTCGGCGGCCGAGGAGCGCATGTTCCCGGCCCTGTTCGCCAAGGTGAACAGCATGGGGGCACCGATCACGGGAATGATCGTGCTCGGCGTCGTGCAGACGCTGCTCGCCCTGTCGACCATCTCGCCGACGCTCAGCGAGCAGTTCAGCGCGCTCGTCAACCTGGCGGTCGTCACGAACGTCATCCCGTACGTCGTCGCGCTGTCCTCGCTCGTGATCATGATGAAGAGCGCGAAGGTCCCGCAGGGCAAGTACCGCATGGACGTCGCCATCGCCCTGCTCGCGATGGGCTACAGCGTCTTCGCCCTCTACGCATCGGGCATGGAGGCGGTGATGGGCGGCATGCTGGTGCTCGGCATTGTCTACATCGTCTGGGGCTTCATTGCGCCGCGCTTCGCGACTGCGCCCGCGGCTGTCGCCGATAAGCCCCGGCAGGTCTGACCGTGGCCGCGCAATCAAACGACAGGAGAACGATCATGCAAATTGAACGATTCGCAGCGGCATTCGCGGTGGCCTGTTTGACTCTTGCCGCGATGCCGGCTTCGGCTGCCACCCTGGACCGCATCAGGGAGTCGGGCAGCATCAAGCTCGGCTACTTGCCCGATGCGCGCCCCTTTTCCTTTCAAACCGGGTCGGGCGCAGCCGAGGGGTACGCCGTCGCGCTCTGCCAGCAGGTCGCGGACCAGGTCAAGAAAGGGCTGCAGTTGTCGAGCCTGAGAGTCGAATGGGTCCCTGTCACGCCCGACGACCGTCTGTCTGCGGTGCAGCAAGGCAACATCGACCTCCTGTGCGCGCCGACCAGCGCGACACTGGCGCGGCGACAGGACGTCTCGTTCTCGATCCCGATCTTGGCAGGCGGCAACCGGGCGGTCGTGCGGGCAAACGCACCCGCGGTATTGCGTGAAGCGCTGAGTGAATCGCCGAGCCCTCGAGCCGTATGGCGCGGCGCACCCGCGGCCAAGGTCCTGAAGGGCACATCCATTGCCGTCGTGTCCGGAACGACATCCGCGAAATGGCTGGAAGGCCGGCGGGCGGCGCTGCAGGTAGACGCCCGGATCGTGCCGGTCGCCGACTATCGTTCGGGACTGCAGCAACTGCTCGACGGCAAGGTCGATGTGTTCTTTGGCGAACGTTCGATCGTTCTCGGTGCCCTGAGTGACTCGGAGCGTGAGGATCTCGTCCTCGTGGATCGCCTGTTCACGCACGAACCGCTCGCACTGGCGCTGGCACGCGGCGATGAAGATTTCCGGCTCCTGGTCGATCGCTCGCTCAGCCAACTCTACGCATCGAACGAATTCAGCGAGCTATACAAGCGGTGGTTCGGTGAGTTTGACGACAGGACGCGCACGTACTTCATATGGAACACGCCCGGCGAATGACCAGCGCCCGCGCTCAACGGAGGAGTTGTCAAGATGCTTGAGAGCAAGACGAGCCAGATCCGCATGCGCGTCCTCGTCGTCGACGACGAGATCGGCACTGCGACGGCCGAAGGTCGTGCGATCCGGACGTTGATCCAGGACCTGCGGAAGCGCTCAATCGACATCGTCGAAGCCACCTCCGCCGAGGACGGCAAGTCGGTCATCACCTCGGACTCTGCCATCCATGCCGTGCTCATCGACTGGAACCTTGGCGACGACGAGGAGCACGAGGGCGCCCGCTCCTTCATCCGGCACCTGCGTTCCCGCAATGACAAGATCCCCATCTTCCTGATGGCGGAGCGCAAGGAAGGATCGGCCCTGACAGTCGAGGTGATGGAACAGGTTGACGAGTTCATCTGGACGCTCGAAGACACGGCGGCATTCGTCAGCGGCCGCGTGCTGGCCGCGATCCGCCGTTACGCAGAGGTCATGTTGCCGCCGATGGCCGCGGCCATGATGAAGTTCACCCGGGACTACGAATACTCGTGGCACACGCCGGGACACCAGGGTGGCATCGCGTTCCTGAAGTCGCCGGTCGGCCGGGTCTTCTTCGACTATTTCGGCGAGAACGTGCTGCGTTCCGACATTTCCATCAGCGTCGGCAGCCTGGGTTCCCTGCTCGACCACACGGGACCGATCGGCGAGCACGAGAAGTTCGCGGCCCGCGTATTCGGCGCGCACCGGACCTATTGCGTCACCAACGGCACGTCGATGTCGAATCGCGTGATCTTCATGGCCGCCGTGGGTCGCGACCAGGTCGCGCTGTGCGACCGCAACTGCCACAAGTCGATCGAGCACAGCCTGGTGATGACGGGCGGCATCCCGAACTACCTCGTGCCGCTGCGCAACCGCTACGGGATCATCGGCCCGATTCCCCCGTCGCGCCTCGGCAAGGCAGCCATCAAGGCGTCGATCAAGGCCAATCCGCTCGTCAAGAAGGGAATCGAGACGCGGGCCGTTTACTCGGTCGTCACGAACTCGACGTACGACGGCCTCTGCTACAACGCCCGGCGCGTGGAAGAGCTGCTCGATCCGAGCGTCGATCGCATCCATTTCGACGAGGCCTGGTACGCGTACGCACGATTCAACCCGCTCTACCGCGATCGCCATGCGATGCACGGGGATCCCAAGGACCACGAGGGCCCGACCGTTTTCGCCACGCACTCGACACACAAGCTGCTGGCGGCGCTCTCGCAGGCCTCCTTCCTGCACATCCGCGACGGACGCGGCGCCATTCCGCATTCGCGGTTCAACGAGTCGTTCATGATGCAGGCGTCGACTTCGCCGCTGTACGCGATCATCGTATCGAACGACATTACCGCCGCCATGATGGACGGCCCGGGAGGCCGCACGCTCACCGACGAGACGATCCAGGAAGCGGTTTCGTTCCGGCAGGCCATGGGCCGGGTGCACAGGGATTTCGCGAAGAAAGGCGAGTGGTTCTTCAGGACCTGGAACGCCGAAAGCGTCAAGAACAAGTCGGGCAAGAAAGTGCCGTTCGAGGATGCGCCGGCGGAATTGCTGGCGACGGATCCGCAGTGCTGGGTGCTGCATCCCGGTGACACCTGGCACGGGTTCAGCGACCTGGAAGACGATTTCTGCATGCTCGACCCGATCAAGGTGTCGATCCTGACGCCCGGAGTCGCCGACAAGGGTGGCCTCGACAAGCGCGGCATTCCAGCGAGCCTGGTCACCAAGTACCTCAGCATTCACGGCGTCGAGGTCGAGAAGACGACCGACTTCACGGTCCTGGTCCTGTTCTCGATGGGCATCACCAAGGGCAAGTGGGGAACGCTTCTCAACGCCCTGCTGGACTTCAAGCGCGACTACGACGGCAACACGCCGTTGGCTCAGGCTCTGCCCCAGCTCGCCGCCGACTATCCGGATGCCTATGGAGATCTCGGGTTGCGCGAGCTCGCCGACCGGATGTTCGCGCAACTGCGCGACTCGCGGCAGACCCATTGGCTGGCCGAGGCGTTCTCCACCCTGCCGAAACTGGTCATGACGCCGAGCGCGGCTTACCAGCACCTCGTGCGCGACGAGATCGAGCACGTGCCGCTCGACAAGCTGGCCAACCGGGTACTCGCCACCAGTGTGGTGCCCTACCCGCCGGGAATTCCGATGCTCATGCCTGGTGAATCCACGGGAGCGAAGGATGGCCCATACCTGGGCTACCTCCGGGCACTGGCATCCTGGGACAAGCTGTTCCCCGGATTCGGGCACGATACCCACGGCATCGAGCACCGCGACGGCGTCCAGTACGTGCAGTGCCTGAAAGCGGGTGCAACCCGCTCATGAGCGCTCCCGGCCGCAAGATGTCGCTGACGCAGGCGACGATGCTTGTGGCCGGCAACATGATCGGCACCGGGCTCTTCCTGCTTCCTGTCAACCTTGCGCAGGTCGGAGGCATCGCCGTCTTTGGTTGGGTGATCGCCACCCTCGGCGTCGCAGCGCTGGGTCTCGTGTTCGCGAAACTCGGCGAGCTCAATCCGCAGGAGGGCGGTCCGTACGCATATGCGCGCGATTTCCTCGGGCCTTACGCGGGCTTTCAGACCAACTACGTCTACTGGTTCGGCAACTGGATCGGCAACATTGCAATTGCCGTCGCCGCCGTCGGTTATCTGGCTGAACTCGTCCCTGGAATCAGCGGTCCGCCGGCAAGCGTCTTTGCCACGGCCGGACTGATCTGGCTGCTCACGTTTGCCAACATCCTCGGCCCGCGCGTGGTCGGCGCACTCGAGACGTGGACGATGGCGCTCGCGCTGATACCGATCATGGCCATCGCCCTGCTGGGCTGGTTCTGGTTCGACTCCGAGACGTTCCTCGCGGGCTGGAACGTGTCTGGCGAGTCGGACTTGCACGCAATCTCCCGCGCCGCCTCCATGGCCCTGTGGGCTTACATGGGCATCGAGAGTGCAGCCGTCTCGGCCGGCGTGATCGAAAACCCCAAGCGCAATGTCCCGCTGGCCACGCTCATCGGACTGGGCCTGGCCGCGGTCGTCTACATGCTGAGTTCGACCGTCATCATGGGTATCCTGCCAAATGAAGAGTTGCAGAATTCCCACGCTCCGTTCGCAGAAGCGGCGCGGCTTGCGCTCGGCACCCCCGGAGTGATCATCATCGCCGCGTGCGCAGTGCTGAAGTCATTGGGATCGCTTGGCGGCTGGATGCTGTTGGTGGGTCAATCGTCAAAGGCCGCGGCGGACGACGGCATGTTTCCGGAGGCCTTCGCCCGACTCAACAAGAACGGCGTGCCCGCCCGCGGCCTCGTCATCGTGGCAGTGCTCATGACGACAGTGCTCTTTGCCACCATGTCGCCCACGCTGGCCGGCCAGTTCAACAACCTGGTCAATCTCGCGGTCATCCTCATCATCGTGCCCTACATCTACTCCGCGGTCGCGGTCGTGAAGGTGGTCTACGACCACAAGCTGCCGGCCAGGACGTTTCAGACCTACAAGTGGATTGGAATCTCCGCAGTCGTCTATTGCCTGTGGGTCATCATGGGCGGCGACCCCCAGACCGTGGTGCATGCCATGGTGGCGCTGCTGGTCAGCGTACCTCTCTACCCATTCTTCATTCGCTCGATGGAAGCCGCTGCCAAGCGCAAAGCGGCAAAATCATGACCAAAAGGAATTTAGCCATGCATTCGTTCCCCGACCGAAATGCGCTCGCGGCCGGCATCCTGCTCGCGCTTGCGGCAACGCCCGCCCTCTCCGAGGAACCTGCGACGACCCCGGCGGCTGAGGCCGAGGCTGAGGCGACATTCACGCTTCCCGGCCTGCCCGAAGGACTCAACTGGACTTTCAATTTCGATGCCAGCGCGGGAACTTTCGGCTTTGCCGATTCGCTCTACGCGAACCCGAAGCCTGAGCAACCGTCCGGAGACCTCAGCGACAATTGGTCCGAGGCGTCGGTCAAGCCGGCGCTCAGTGCGGAGTACACCACCTCGAGCTCCTCGCAAGTCTACGGCAAGTTCAGCGCCGTCGGCGTACGCACCTTTGGCGCTGCGCCCAGCCTGGTGGGCGACGACGCATCCTCCTTCGACATCGAAGACGCCTACATCGGCTGGCGTTCCGGCACCAGCATCGACGGACTCGGGGAGAATGTCCTCGACTTCACGGTCGGACGCACCCAATACAAGGTCGGCCACGGCCTGGTGCTGGCTGACGGCTCGGGGGACGGCGGTTCGCGCGGCGGTTACTGGACCGGAGCGCGCAAGGCCTTCGAGTTTGCCGCGATCGGCCGCTTCAAGCCCGGCAATCACACCTTCGAGGCGTTCTACCTCGACAAGGACGACATGCCGGAAGCCGACTCGAACAGCAAGCTCTGGGGCGCCAACTACGAGTACGCGATCGGCGAGGATACGACACTCGGGGCCACGTACATGAAGTGGTCAGCCGATGCCGACGAGGCGCCGCAGCGCGACGGGCTCGATGTCTACAACCTGCGGGCTTACACGGCGCCGTTCCAGGGCCTGAAGGGACTTTCCTTCGAGGCGGAGTACGTCATCGAAGACAACGACGATGCGCTCGATTCCACCGCGTGGAACGCGCTGGCCGCGTACCAGTTCAGCTCGACGTGGCAGCCCAAGCTTTCCTATCGCTATGCCATTTTCGAAGGCGACGACCCCGCAACCGCGAAGAACGAGGCCTTCGATGGACTCCTGACCGGATTCCATGACTGGGGCACCTGGTGGCAGGGGGAGATCGCGGGCGAGTATTTCGTCTCGAACTCGAACCTCATCTCGCACCAGGTCCGCCTGCATGTAACGCCGAACGACGCGATCTCGACGGGGCTGATTTTTTACGACTTCCAGCTGGATCGTCCCGAGTCGGCCGGGGTGACCGCCGACGACGTGGCTTACGAACTCGACTGGTACATGGACTGGAGCGTCAACGACAACATCATCATCAGTTTCGTAGCTGCCGTGGCGGAACCGGGCGACGCCGTCGAGCAGTCCTCAGGCCGCACCGATACGTTTTGGTACGGCATGATCTTCGCGGCCTACAGCTTCTAGCGCTCCCGGGCTCCGGACTTGAGCCAGGCTGCAAGCAGGCGTACCTGCGTTGCGTCCAGGCGCGTGCCGAACGCCGGCATCGTCCCATTGCGACCATGCGCAATTGATTCGACCACCTGCGTGCGCCCGCCTCCGTAGTTCCAGACGCGATCGTCAAGTGCCGGCGCACCGAGCAGAGGATTGCCGGCACCGTCCGCACCGTGGCAAGCGACACAGTATTGCTGGAATACCATGCGGCCCGCATCGACAGTCGTCGAAGCGGCCTCGCCATGGGACATGGCCAGGACATAGTCGGCGACTTGGCCGACGCCCGCCTCACCTGCGACGTCGAGCCAGCCCGGCATTGCAGCCTGGCGGCCCGAATGAATCGTCTCGATGACTTGCGATTCCTCCGCGCCCCATTGCCAGGCAGCATCCGTCAGGTCCGGAAACTGCTGCGCCTGTCCGGCCGCGTCACGGCCATGACAGGAGCTGCAGTTGCTGTTGAATACTCGCCAGGCGGATCGCATGGCCGAGTCGCTCTTGGCGAGCTCGTCGAGCGGCAACGTGAGGATGAGATTGCGCTGAGTGCCGAACTGCCCTTCGTAATCGACGAATCGCTCCTCCATCCTTCCGGCCATCGACCAACCGAGCGCGCCCCGCCAGGTCCCGAGGCCCGGATACAGCATCACGTAAACCGCGGAGATGATCATCAGTGCGAGGATGAACCAGAACCACCAGATCGGCGCCGGCTTGGCCCCTTCGCGCAGTGTCTCGTCCCAGATCTGCTGCTCGTTCCCGTCCGGGCCGCTGCGATACACGTCGATCACGAGCCACAGCAGCGCGACGAAACTCGCGACCGTGATCGTGGCGATCCATCCGCCCCAGAAATCCGAAGGCAGGTCAGCCACGACTTTCCTCGTCCTCGAGGGGGATACGCGCCACGGCATCCAGCCGCTCGCGCGTCGGGCGCAGCGAAACCCAGACAACGACCAGGATCATGAATGCCATCACCAGCATGTCACCGACGAAAATGAACCAGGTCACGGCTGCAACCGCGCTTCCGGGCCGCGTCCAAGCGATTGCAGGTAGGCAACGACCGCATCGAGCTCGGACTTGCCCTCCATGGCCGCAGGCGCGGCCGCGATCTCTTCATCGGTATAGGGATGCCCGAACCGCGCAAGTGTGCGCATGCGCGTCTGGATACTGCCGTGGCGATCCGCGGGATTGCTGGCTAACCACGGATAAGCCGGCATGATGGACATTGGCACCACGGATCGCGGATCAAGCAGGTGCAGCCTGTGCCAGTCATCGCTGTAGCGTCCGCCGACGCGATGCAGATCCGGGCCGGTACGTTTGGATCCCCACAGGAAGGGCCGGTCGTACCCAAACTCTTCGGCGCGCGAATACGGACCGTATCGCCTGACCTCGGCGAGCAGCGGCCGGATCTGCTGCGTGTGACAGGTGCTGCAGGACTCGCGGATGTAGATATCGCGTCCTTCGAGCTGGAGGGCCGAATAGGGCGCCGACTCCGACGGTCCATGCCCATGTGGGTCTTCCGTGACAATCGGCAGCAACTGCACCATCCCGCCGATCGCGGACACCAGCAGGATGCCGAAGATCAGCAATCCCGTATTG